>JFJP01027280.1_pt1 | contig 15090 bp, 14 predicted proteins | sample 431651 | NCBI WGS metagenome assembly JFJP01 (sample SAMN02602958, study PRJNA72255) | Microbial mat metagenome, whole genome shotgun sequencing project. | biome: fresh water; feature: sink hole; material: water; isolation source: purple microbial (photo- and chemosynthetic) mats found in...
CAAAAAGAAATTTCTTGGATTAAAAAAAAAAAAATTTCTTTTTTTTTCTTTCTGAAATTAATTTTTTTTTTCTTTTGAAACAAAAAAAAATGAAAATACGAAAAAATAACAATATTTTAGATAATGGTTTTTTTTTAAATAGCCCTGCGTGGACAATGGATAAAAAAACTAATAAAGAATAATTTTTTAATGATTTGCCAGTGTTTTTAAGAAAGCATCATACTCTTCCTTGGTCATTAATTCGTCCAAATCAGCCTCATTAGATAATTTTATACCATTCAACCATTCCTTCTCTGCTTTCAGATTGACCAAAGCAGGGTCCTTTAAAGCTTCTTCATTTACCTAAATTATTTAAAGATTTAACAAAATTCTCATTAATTTATTTTAAAATACTTTGGTCACAACTCCAGTAACCGGGCAAAATAGATCTGCAACCATTTTAACACTTTCAATTGCTCCTATGGCATCACCTTTCTTGACTTCAGTGCCTTTTTCAGGTAAACTGATATGAACAATATCTCCTAATTGGCTTTGGGCAAAATCTGTGATACCAATGAGTCCTTCCTTTATATTCAAAATAAAAAAGGTATTTCTTTTTTAGATTAAACTTTGGTGGCTTTGTCATAACTAACCCATTCATGTTCTTTAGTATATTTGAAGAGAGCTAAAATATTTAAAAATGATGTTCAATCAAGAAATAAAAAAGAGTTCACTTGAAAATTTGTAAAATGAGGAACGTGTCAATAAAATTGGAGTACAGAAGGATTTTACGAGATTTTTGAACATTTTCTGATTTCGTTTTTTATATAAGCTTTTTTTTTTTAATAATTTAAGATATATTTTAATTATAAAGATCGTAATTCTTTAAAAAAATTATTTTATTGATTTTATTTCATTTTCCAAGCTCTCATATATTGTAGAACTTAAACTAGAAAGGTTTTTAAGGCAGATCAACATTTCATTTCGATCCTTATTCCCTTTGCATTTTTCATAATGTTTTTCGAAAAAAGATTGTGAAAATTCCATATATTTAATTTTTTCATTAATAACCCTCTCAAAGGAATAAAAGCATTTCGAATAATCTTCGAAATTTTCGGGATAATGCAAAAAACAGAAATTCATTTTTTCTGTGTGTTTTTTTTTGAATAGTTCATTGATTCTATCTTTGAATTTGGCTTGAAAAACTAAAAAATCTGGGGTTTTTTCAATCGACATTAATTAAATTTTTGTGAATTTTTTTAAAAAAATTCGTTTAAAAAAGTTTTTTAAGAGCTTTTTATCAATAAATATATTCTTATATCGTTTTGTATTTTCTTTAAGTATTGTGAGTTCCCTTTTAAGCTCATTAGCAAACCTCCAAATGAAGCTAATATCACACTTTTAAATTTATAGAGATAAATATGATTGTCATTTAAATAGAAATACATTTCATTTTTGGCTTCATCCACTTTATAAACTTTCCCATACATTGCATATTGATATTCATCAAGTAAATTGGAGTTTTTTATATCATCTGAACTAAACAATCCTTTACAATTATTAAAACAATCATTTTAAAAGATATTTATTCATCAATAGAAACCTGTTTCCTCACTTCCTTCCCCATTGATAGTTTTTGTGATTATCACTGTATATTCCTAAAATAATTTAGTTGTATCATTTGAAAAATATGGGACTTTTGTTTTTTCCATGGGAAAAATCTCGCTATTGATATCCAATTGCATATGGATCTCGTAAATTTCACTTTTTGCATCGATTCTTGAAACTAATTCGGTTTTTCGCTCACAACTTCAAAATCAAAAATTTTGTGCTGAAATTAACCTTTGCTATAGTATTTCCCATCTTTATTGATCGCAGTTACAGTGAACTTATCCTCAAGCAGAAAAGAAGAAGCCATATTTATGAGATTCCAATAATTAAAATCTATTATTTATTTGAAAATTAATTTTTTTTTTTAATTTGTGAACTAAATGAATATTTTTTAAATTATTCTTGGTTTTTTTCTCTCAAAATAGGTTTTTAAAATGTTTTCCATTTTTTTTTTATATAATAAGATTTTCATTTTTTCATTTTATAACATTCTATTTTGGTGGTAACTTTCAAATTTTTTTTCTTTCAAAATTTTCAAATAAATAAAAAATTTGTTATAAAGTTTTTATATGTGGCAATATAAAACTACCTCAAACTAAAACCAATTATTATAAATTTTTTGCGTTTCTAATGAGAAATTCTCGATTCGAAGCCTCACCACATAAGACAAACCTTAAGGTACTTGTTCATTCTTTTTCTCTAACAACCCGCCAGGATACATCTCCCTCATCAAGTTCCTTTGATACATCATCATTTTCAAAAAATACAGTCAATCATAAAAAATGCCCTTCTGCGAAGAAACAATCTGCCCTCATGTCAAAAATGCCTGAATATTCTTTTCAAGAGCTAAAACAAAAACAAATTTTTGATACTTTTAACATAAACCAAGAAATACAAGAGATTTTTTGCAAAAAGTCGATATTTCCAGAAACTCGTTTGAAAAGTTTCAAGCCAAGTTTTTGCATTTGTGGAGCTCCTCAAAAAAATAAATGGTGGTTGGAAACAGATTCGATGAAATTGGTCGCTAAAGCTTATTCCAAATACCAATATCAAAAAATTGATGATGTTTTGTTTAATGATGAAAATCTCTTGAAAGAAATAATGAAAAAGCTCAAAAAAATTCCTAAAACAGTGAGTATAGCTATGACATTGAAAAATGAGGCAAAATTTGGAATTTTTCTAAATATGATCGAATTTCTATTATTCAACAGCAAGAAAATCAAAAAAATCGATCATTTAAGAGTTACCTTTAGTTATGATGAAAATATACTATGGGCTGGACCCAAATTTTTGCTTGATAATATAATCGATTATCGAACAGATTACGGTTCATTTGTTGAGGATATGCTTGAAATTACAAATTTGAGCAAAAACCTAAATAGTGGGTGTAGCAATAAAAATGCAACTGATTTAATAGATGTTTTCAACAAAAACTTACTTCTCTTCAGTAATTTACAAACCTTTAATTTAAAAATGTGCAGTTGGTGTGAGCTCGATGATATAGTTTTGTTAAAATTAATAGATTTTCTGAGGAATGTTCAAGAAAATGTGCAGATGAAAGAGTTTGCAATATTTTTTTCAGGGTATAAAATTACTGATAAAGCCATCCAAAATATGATGAAGACCATTGAAAAAATATTTTTTTGCAATCTGAAGACTTTTTCTATAGGATTTGACACACGAAATGATATGGCAACTGATCTTTCTCTGATAGCAATGATAGAAACTCTTTTGTTTTTATCGCAAAAAAACATAATAACAAATATAACATTGTGCCTTATAAGCAAAAATATTACAAATTATGGAGTGTGGACTGTATTAGAAGGATTAATAAAAATAGCTCCAAGAATTGAAGACTTGACTTTGGCCTTTGGAAATGATAATAAATTAGATGAAAATGCTTTCAAAAATTTAAAAGAAGTATTAAAGAAAGCAAAACATTTAAAAAAATTCAGTTTGGGGATTATGAGCTCAAAAATTGACCAGAATGGTTTATCAAAGATAATGAGAGGAATCAATATTTGTCAAAATTTAGAATATTTCAATTTGTTTTACAGCAATAAAGGAAGTAAATCTGACCATATTGAAAGTCAAATTATCAATAACTTGATTAAATGGAATCCAAAATTAAAAGAAAAGACCATTCAGATTTTTCTGGAATGACTTGCTCTTTAATTTTCAAACAAATATTTTAAAAAAAAATTTTTGTGTTGTTTTCATAAAAATTCAATTTTTCGAAAATTTTAATTTTTTTCAAAAACAAAAATAAATGTATTTAAAAAATAAAATGAATTTTTTAACATTTTGGAAATAAATATTACAATTTGATAATTTGATTGGTTACTTTATGAACGAGTCAAAACAAAACGAGAACCATAAATCCAAAGTTTCTCTCCACCATTCAGATATATCAGACTCTTCCTTTCTTGATAAAACATTTGTAAACCCTGAACAAACAGAAACCCAAATTATCCAAAACAAAAGATTTAATGGAACCGCTGAAACAGAATCAAAAAATTATCTAAAGATTAAACCTGTTAAAATAATTAACACTGTTTATCCCAAAATTCTGGACGAAAGTCCTTCAAGCAGAAACGTATCACCTTCATTGAAGAAGATGTTTGGGTTGATAGGAAATTTAGGAAGAGGTATAAAGAAAAATTTTACAGCTTTGAGTGGAATTAGCATTAATTCTGTGGCAGCTAATTTAATGAAAATTCAAGAGAAATTAAAATTTATAAGGTCAGTATAAATAGTTTGCTTAAAGGAAAGATATTTTTTTTGTTTTAGAAGTAAATCCAATGATATGCTGACTGCAAAAGAAAAGAAAGTTTTGCTTATGAAGAAAATAATTCGAAGATGTGACACTTTGTCAAGTTTTTTGGCTGTTTTGAGTGCAGGATTGAGTTATTATGAAGTCATTATTAATAATTTTTTTAATGAATTAATTTTATTTTTTTTAAAAGAATGAAATTTTCTTTAATGTAAAAACTGATGCTGATAATCCAGATGTGATTATCAAACAAAGAAACGAAAGCGATGCAACTGTTACTGCAATAAGAGTGATTATAATGGTTTTGACTCTTGCTTTGTTGTTTTGTGTTTATTTACATTACCATTTCAGTCTAAAAATGTTAAAGATAAAGCAATTGAGATTAAAAGAAGGTCAATAAGAGTTTTGTCTTTAAACCTTTAAAAAAAATAAATAGATACTTTATACACATCAGGTTTATTTTTTCGACTGTTAATAGAATTGTTCGTTTGTGCAATTTGTTGCCCTCCTTATTTTGATTATACTTTCGAAGGAAACATGCTATCTGGAAAATACACCTATAGGTGAATAAATCCTCAAACTTTTCGTTTATCGATATTTATAGCTATGATGCAATCATAACTGTTATAACTCTCTTTAAAAGCTATCTTTTAGTCAGATTATTCCAACATTACTCACCTTGGACAAAAGAGAAAGCAATAAAAGCTTGGTTTTTTTTTAAAATATTTTTTATCATTAAAATTTTTTTTCTCTTTACAAGCAAAAAGGCTAAATGTCAAGCAGGATTCAGTTTTGCCTTAAAATGCGAAATAAAAAAAAGACCCTATGTGATGATTGGAATTTTAATGGTAGCTACAATCGTATATTTAGGTTTAGCCATGCGGACGTTTGAAATGTGATAGCTATCTTTTTTGTTTTAAGAATTGAATAATTTTTTATTTTTTTTAAGATCATATCAACCAAATTTAAATGCAGCAGGGTCCTTTGATTTTACTTATTTAGCAAATTCAATGTGGCTGATTATTACTACAATGACTACTGTTGGATTTGGAGAAGGATATCCTTCAACCCATTTAGGAAGATTTATTGGTGTTATAGCCTGTATCATCGGCATGTTATTGGTCTCACTTATGGTTGTTAGTTTGACTCTTTCTTCTGAATTTACTCCTGAAGAATCAAAAGTAATTTTAATTATAATAATCAAATTTTTGTTAAAAGTTGAAGATAAAAGGCTTTTTATGTGCTAAGGAAAATTTATGCTTCGGATAACTCGAAAGATAAGGCTGCCAATATCATTCAAACGTTATTCAAATTAAAAGAAACGTTACAAAACAAAGATCCTCAAAGTGTCACTCAACGCTTTATTTGGATCACGAAATTAAAAAAAAACATTGCTTTTTTTAAAAATGATTACAAGTAAAAAAAATTGAGAATTTTGTTTTGAATTATTTTTTTAGATTAGCTGATTCGAGCAATGTTCCTGTTGATGAAATGCTGAAGAATCTTCAAGAAAAATTAAAAACTGATATAAGTGACATAAAAAAAGAATTGAAGGATACAAATAACGTTGCAAAAAAGTGTCTTGAATTCAAAGTTCCTTAAAAAATGAAAAAAAATTAATTGAAGTTTTTACAGGAACGACAAAACAATATTTCTGAAAGATTAGGAAATATTTCGAAAATGCAAAAACTCGTAGCAGATTATGTTATTTCTTTAAACTTATTTTTGGACAAGCAATTACCAAATTAAATGAGAAAATTCCCATTTTTTCTTGCACGTCATTGTCTGAAATTTTTAAGGAATCTTTTAAAATTAAAGAAATATTAAAATTAATATTTTTCACATTATTCTGTTTTTTAAAAAAAATCATTAAATAAATTAACATATTTTGTTCTAAAAAATATTCTTTTATGTTATTTAATTTCATTTTTACCCTGGTCTTTTTGAGGTTGTGCACCAAGACTTTCGTAAATGGTCAAAGTATCTTCTTATTTTTACTTTATCATGATCAAAATAAAAAATTAAGGTTTTCTTCTTTTCAGTGAAATGACCAATACTATTAGCATTCAAAATTGGACAATTACAAATGGAAACTCCCCTTTTAGTAGTTTCTGTGGAATTATCAATTTATTAGGTGGTGATGGTATTTTCAATATTCAAACAGTTGCAAAAAAAACTATAGAAGGATTGCTAAGCCATTACAAATTTCAAATGGATTTTGAATTTGTGACCATCGATTATTTTAACGATAAAACATTAAATATCTTCTTTGATGATATTTTGGTTGGAGCTTTTCAAATGCCAATGTCAACGGCCAATTATACTAAGATTAAATATGAAACTATAAGTGGATCTTTAGAAGATGGATATTTTTCTTTTGAAAATTATTCTAAATATGGATATATGTTAATGGATTCAGGAAATCTTTGTGCTGGATCCGATGATGAAAATTTTTATCTTTTTAAAATTATCGCTGAGCATAATTTAAGTTCCATTAATATCGCTTTTAAAATTACAGGCAGCTCATTGCAGGGAACTTGGGGAATGAAGCGTTTTTCTTATTATGTTTGGTCAAAAGCTATCACAACAACTTGCCTACCTTCATGCACAACTTGCAATGATTTAAACTGTCATTATTGTGGAGGTGCTTATTTAATGCAGGATGATGTTTGCGTGACTTCTTGTTTGGCTAATTATAAATATGACTCAGGCAATAAGAAATGTTTCTCCTGTCACAGCTCCTGTCTAGATTGCACGGACGAGGATCCTGATTCATGTTTGTCTTGCAATACAAACTATTTTTTATCTGGAACAAGTTGTTTAAGAAGTTGTCCAATAGGTTTTTTTTTTGATGCAAACAATCAAGAATGCAAAGCTTGTAGTCCTACTTGCTTCACCTGTAATGGTTTAAATTCGAATAACTGTATAAGATGCAATAATCAACTTCTTTTTTCCAGTGGAAGCTGTGTTGTGGATTGCCCCTTGAGTCAATTTTTAGAGGTTTCCACCAGTTTGTGCAAAAATTGCGATATTATTTGCCAAACTTGCAACGGTCCTTTTTCTGATAATTGTACAAGCTGTATGTCAGGGAAATATTATTCAAAAGGCAATTGTGTAATAAATTGCCCATCAAATCAATTTTTGAAGATTTTGAACAATTCATGTGCTGATTGTGATATTTCTTGTCTAACTTGCAAAGGTCTTTTGTCAAATGAATGTGACAGCTGCCATTTATCAGCATTATTTTCAAATGGAAATTGTGTCAGTAGTTGCTCATCAAATCAATTTTTAAATGTTTCCAATAGTTCTTGTACTGATTGCGATCTGACTTGCCAAACTTGTAATGGCCCTTTATTGAATAATTGTACTTCTTGCCCATCAAACTCATTTTCATATCAAAGTTCATGTGTTTCTCATTGTCCAACCAACTACTACGCCAACACTTTTACTAATGAATGTGTAACTTGTTTGCAAGGATATTATTTTGAAATTTCAAATTTTTCATGTTCACTTTGTGATTCATCATGTCTCACTTGTAATGATTCTTTATCAACCAATTGCACTAGTTGTTTTTCTTCGAGATTTCTATTTAATTCTGAATGTATTTTGCAATGTCCCTCCCATTATTATTATGATTCAACAAATAATTCATGTTTTTTATGTGATATATCGTGTTTAGAATGCAATGGATCATTTCAAAATAATTGTCTGAGTTGTTATTCAGATTTTAAATTTCAGAAAAATGTTTGTCTTCATGCTGTTTGCGCATTCAATGAATTTTGGGATAAAAGTGATTTAATTTGCCGAAATTGTAGTCAATTCTGCAAAAGCTGTTTTGGATCACAGCCTATTAATTGCCTTTCATGTTTGGATGGATTTGTTCAGAAATCAAATCAATGCATTCAATCTCAAAACGTTTCTTTATCAGTTACTGTGATTGAGAATCCTTTTAGATTTATTTTAAGTTTCTCTAACGAAACTATGTTGTTCTCAAATCTTTTCTTTGAAAATTTAAATAATTCATTGACAATCAATATTTCAAATTTCAATAAAAATCTATTTAATTATTCTTTTGAACGAATCAATCAATCAAATTATTCTTTAAATATCACATTTTTCGATAATTTATATGCTGATTTTTCTTATCTCGATATTTATCTAAACAACACCATTGATGATACCCTAAACTTAATAAACAATTCTTTTCAGATTCTTTTAAATTCATATGCTTTATGCCAAGGGGAAGATTATTATTATGAAAATGGTTCCTGTTTATTAAAAACTATTATTGATTATAATTGGATGTACACAACAAAATTCAATTTTATCAAATTAGTATTTGATGTGATTAAAGAAAATAAGACGGAAAATTCCAGTGATGTCAAATTGATTTCGGATTCATTATATCCAATCATCGTTGAAGGTGTTCAAAATAGAATTTTATATGTTTCTGCCACAAATAATGAGAACATAAGCTATAGTTTTCAAATTAATACTGATTCAGTTATTATTATTTTTAATTACACAAATTCAAATTTCGTAAAGCACAGAGTTATTCTCTACCAAAACGCTTCAAAATGGTTTGAGCTTAAAAACTCACAAAAAACACGTTTAGTAAAAAAGAAATTAACTATTACAATCATAAATGAATATATATCCAGTGATCAGATACAAATGTTGGAAAACACTAAAGTACTCTCAGAAAAAGGGGAAATAGCTGCTACGGCTTTGACTTATTTAGCATATGCTTCTAGCACAAAATCAACCTTTGCTATTCGAGGAATCTTATTAACCAATTTAATCCAAATGTTAAAATATTTAACAATTATGTACCCTTCAAATGCGAAAATTATTTTTCTCCCTGAGTCTGAAAATCATTATTTTGTCAATGGCGATGTTTATTCAGTTAAACCAATAGATTTATTATTAAATGGTCTGCCTCAAAATTTCCTTTCATACAATGTTTCTTTGTATTTATTAAATAATATTTTAGATGAATATATTTTTATCTTCATTATTTTGGTGTTTGGAAGCATTTTTAACCTATCAAATTGCCAAAATGTTAAAATATATCAAAGAATCTTTAATTTCATCAAATCAAATTTTGTATGGAACGTAATTATAATGATTTTATTTTCAAAATACATGAAAACTGTTTTTTTCGTTTTTATCTCTTTGAGATTTGGGTTCTTTTTTGATAAAATTAACACAATGTTTTCTCTGTGTTTTTTAATTTACATAAATTTTATCCCTCTTCATTATCTCAAAATAATATTTATCTTGAACCAATTAGAAGCGATTGGATTAAAGAAAACATTCAATTTTAATGTTCCCAAAAATAACTCAATTGCTGCATCAATTTATTCCAATGAAATACAGAAAAAATCAAAATTTTCAGATGGCACAACTAATTCATTTCCTGACTCTGAAAGCAAGAGTAAAAAAATCATTCAATGGCATGAATTTACAGAATACTCAACTCCTTATTTAAAAACGCCAGATAACAATTTTAATGATCCTTCAAATTTAAAGTCTTGTGATTCTTCTCCAAATAAGTTTGCTCATAATCTTATAAAAAGGAAAGAAAACATTGATACATCATCGCCAACTTCAATGCAATCACGGAGTCCTAAAAAAAAAAAAATTGTTGCTTTTTATGATTTAAAAAAAAAAGAAATGGAAAAAAATTATCAGCCCTCCCTCATCAATAACTCAAACAACAGAATTTTGACAAACAATTCTTCCAATAAAATTTCGCAATTTTTTGGGAAAGTTTGTCTCACTTATTTTTTAAAAGTGCATGACTTAATATATAAAATAAAAGATGAAAAAGCTTATGCAAGAAAATATGCAGTTTTTAAAAAAGAATTAAGAGAAAATGTCGGATTGCACCAATATTGTTTTATTATTGATTTGATACGATATTTTACCATACCTTTCATTATTATTCTTTTGTATGGTTTTCCTTTTATTCAAATGACGATTTTATGCATGATTAATCTATTATTTTTTGCTTTGATAGTGTTAGAAAAACCTTTCAAAACGAAAATTAGAAATTATTTTAGTATTTTTAATGAAATTTGCATAAATATTGCTATGTTGGCAACTTTCCTATTATCGATTTTAGACTTGAATGAAAATTGGAATATTGATTTGAGAATCAATTTGGGATGGCTTCTTACTTTTTCATATATAATTCTTTTATCATCTCTGATTTTTTATTCATTTTTGCTTATTGTTTCAAAATTATTCTTGTTATTCAGAAGATTTAGACCAAAGAATAAAAATAAAATTTTTGATCGCAAATAATTTCTTTACAAAGGAGAAATTAATCATTTTTTTTTTTCTTTCATTATGGCATTCATAAAAAAAGAGATTGAAATTTAAATTAAATAAAATTTCCATTACTAACAATTAAAAATTTAAATTTTAAATTCCTAGAAAAAATCATTTTTTGATTTATTTTTTTACAAAAAAAAAAAATTTTAGTTTTTTTAAAATAGCCCACTTTTGATATAATATCTTTTATTATCTATGCTTCAGAAGCTAATAAATTTATTTGAAAAATTTTTAAAAAAAAACATATTTTTTTTTTTTTTGTTTTATCAAAAATGAAAAAAATTCAAATATAATTAAATTTCTGAAGAAAAAACAAATGGAAATTTTATGAAATAAAATTCTTTTGCATTTTTTTTTAGTTCGCGTCTATTTTTTCTTTTATTCCAGATCATTGACAGGCAGCTTTAAAAAACTCTCTTCTTTTTTGAAAATTTCTTTCCTTTATCCAAACATTAATGAAAATAAGACATGAGTTGTAATTGTGAGAAGATGAAAAAAGAGTTTTCACTCTTCCTTAATTATTTTAATTTAAAAAACAAGGTCTTTTAAATTTAATATTAGGGAAATTGCCCTTAAAAAAATTGTTTTAAATTCAAACAAAATTTAAAGTTTGAGTTTTCATCGTAAAATTTTTTGATTTTTTCAAAAATTTTAAAGTATTTAGATGGGTTGTAATTCGCAAATTTTCTGAATCTTATCTGTCAAATTAAAAAAAAATGAAATCATTGAACTAAATCTTGAATTTTTTCAAACAGATTAATTCTCAATTTTCTCATTTAAAAACAATATTAATATCTCGATTCTTTTTCTTTGATCATTTTTTTTAATTTTTTTTATTTAAAAAAATGACATTCCGATACTTTTTCTTTGATTATTTTGTTTTATTAATTTAACGATTTGCGTTTTTTTAAATTTTTTATGATTAAAATTTTAAAGGAATTCATTTCTATTTTTTACCATTATTTTTTAATGAAATTTTTAATTATCGAAAATAAAAAGATATAATTTCGGTAAAATTTTGCTATTTGAATTTGATGCCAATTAACATTCTAAAACAAATAAATTTTTTATATGTCCTTCAGCTTTCCAAACCTTTTATTTGATTTACCTTCCTTTCTAGGATTTTTAAACAAGGGCATTATAGACATTTATCAGAGGTTTTATAATCAAATTCAAATTCAGTACACGAAAAATCTAGATTTTATAAAGAGGAAATTCAGAAAAAATATTAACCCCATTTTTTCCTTCGAAAACTGCACCAGGATCTTAAATATGTATTTCATTTTTATTTTTATTAAAATTCTTAATTTTTTCGTTTCAAAAGATTTTCACAAAAGGATTATAATTCAGATAAGATAATCTCAAATCAAGAAAAAATTTATGAGTTCCTCTGCGCTTTGGCATATTATGAAATAAAAATTCTTAAATTTCATGGCGATTTCGTAAAAAAATTTTATCTCAAAACAGTTTTAAACATACATGATAGCAATCTGAAGATTGGAAAGAATTTTCTCAGATTTTTTGTTTTGAGATCGATGAGATTGATATGATTAAGAGATATTTCTTTAAGAAAAATACAGTTAATCACAAATGGACAATTGAGGAAGATCTTCTTTTGAAAAAATTGCTAATGTATAACTACAACCTATTGCTATTCTTACATTCTAATTTTTTTTTTTTTTCTTATTCATTCACATCAGAAAACATCAAAACAAGGAAAGCATTAAAATACCATGGCGATTAGTTGCCAAAGACTTAAACCAAAATTTTAGTTTTTCCCAAAAAAGAACATCATCTCAATGCCTTGAAAGATGGAAAAACAATATTAAAAAAACATACAAAAAGTTCTAACTACTTTTTGTAGATTCGAAATTTTATTTATTTAGGGGACAATGGACCAGAGAAGAAGATAAGATTATTCTTTTGACAGTTTTGAAATATGGTACTAAATGGAGTAAGATGGCTCAATTCTTCAAAGAAAGAACTGAACATGATGCCAAGAATAGGTTTTTTAGTTTAGTTGCAAAACATCTTTCAATGCCGATAAGAGAAGTCAAACAATCAGTTGATTACCTAAATTCTGATTTGCTTAAAAATGTCATGAGAGAAAAAAATTTGAGAAAAATGAAAAAATCATGACTCTTTATTGTTGATTAAAAATTGTTTACAACAAAAAGAATTTGAAAAATCAGATTTGTTTATAAATTTCTTTTTCTATGGATAATTTTTTATTTTTTTCAGAGACATTTAAATTTTTTTAATTTTTTCTAATTAAACTCCAAAAAAACAGAAAATTGGAAAATTTTTTTGATGAAAGAAATAGAGCAAAACTTTCTAATTTCATCAATTTTTTTAAAAAAAAATGTACTTTTAATTTTTAAATTATTTCAGAATTTTCGAAAAAAATGATCTAATATAGAAAAGATTGAGATTAGGATGTACGGACAAATGAAATGAATTTATTTCAGGTTTTGATGGTCAAATTTTTAATGAAAAATAAGTTTGTTAAAATATTTATTTCTTCATTTTTTTTTTTTTTAATGTTTTTTGGAGCGATTGCAGATTTTAATCAATTATCAGGAAATTATTTTGAGGCAAAAATTTAAATTTTATTTTTGTTTTTTAAAAAAAAAAAAAAATCATAATTTTTAGTCATTCAAATATTTATTTGCAATTAATTCCATACCATAAGTACAGAAATTTCAAAAAAAATCATTTTGATAAAAAAAAAAACGAGATAGATTTTACGAATTTTCAAATTGATGGTCAAATAAATTTAAAAAAAATTAAAATATGTCCTTCAACATTCTATACTCTTTTCTTCATTTCCATTCTCTTCACTCCCATATTTTATAAATTTTGTCACCAAAAGTAATACAGATTTTTTTATGGGAGTTTTTATCGCATTCAAATTAAATACTCAAGAAAATTTCGTGAAGAGTGAAATTTCATTTGCTTTTTTAGATGAGGAATTTCTGAATTATAAAATCCAAAACAAACACCTTGCAAATTTATACAATAATCTTAGTCATTTTTTTTTTAAAAAAATTAAAAATTAAAAAAATCTTTTTTTTTCTGAATGCCTTTAAAAGATTAATTATTGACGAATATTTTTGGTTTTATAAAAAATTTAAAATTTTAAGATTCTCATTTGTTTTATTTATTTCACGAAATGAAAATATTTTTGAATTTCTTTATAAAAAAAATAAAAATAATGTCTTCAAACTTTCCAAATCTTTTTTTTCCAACTCCCATGTTTCAATATTACCAAAATCCCTATCCTATTTGCAATTATACACTGATGAAATCTGAAGAAGAAATTATCTTGAATTTTCATAGTCAAATTCAAATTCAATTCTCAAAAAATCTGGATTTTATCAAATCGAAATATAGAAAACAAATAAGCCCAAATTTTGAATTTCATCCAAGCAACGCAATAGCAAATAAAGCTTCTTCAATGTATTCTTTTGTTTTTTATATTGAGTTTATGTTTTTTTTGATCTTTAATTAGATTTTTTCACAATGATATAAGTAATGAAAAAATTTATTGTTTCTTATGACCAAAAATATTAAATTTCATGCCAATTTTGTAAAATTTAAAAAAAATAGAAATTAATAAAAATGATAAAATCAAGGAAAATGAAGATTGGAAGAGATTGTCTGAGCTTTTAAATTTAGAAACAAAAGAGATAGACAGAGTAAAGAAGGAAATTTTCAAAAAGAATATTGTGAACTACAAATGGACAAATGAAGAAGATTTCCTTTTGAGAAAAATAATAAAGTATAGTTTTATTGTTTTTAATGATTTTAAAAATCATATTATTTCCCATAAGAAAACATGAAAACCCCAAAAATCACAAACTAGCTTGGCAACAAATCACAAATGAATTCAACCAATATCTATGTCTTTCTCAAATTAGGACTTCAGCTCAATGTCAAGAAAGATGGAAAAACACCTTAAAAACGAAATTCAAAAAGTAATTTTTTTTTTTTTTCCTTTTGAATTACTAAATTTTTTTTTGTTAGAGGAAATTGGACGAAAGAAGAAGATCTAATTATCATTTCTTATGTTTTAAAATATGGGATGAAATGGAGTAAATTGGCTTGTTTATGCTTTGGAAGAATGGAACATGATATTAAGAATAGATTCTTTAGCATAGTGTCAAACCGCATTTCATTATCAATAAGAAAATTGAAAAATTCTTTGGATTACATGAATCCTGGTTTGCTTGAGACTATCATTGAAGAAATGCATTCAGTTTTGGAAATAAAAAATCCATTAAATTAAATTGATGCTTTTAAAACAAATAAGAAATGTATATATAATTTCTAATTTTCTTTAATTTTAATTTTTTTTTCCTTTATTTTGAATTAAATATTATTATTTT
>JFJP01038937.1_pt1 | contig 15088 bp, 14 predicted proteins | sample 431651 | NCBI WGS metagenome assembly JFJP01 (sample SAMN02602958, study PRJNA72255) | Microbial mat metagenome, whole genome shotgun sequencing project. | biome: fresh water; feature: sink hole; material: water; isolation source: purple microbial (photo- and chemosynthetic) mats found in...
GACACATGGCACATTTGCGATTTCCTCTAAATAATCTCTCGACACATGGTTTGCAAAACGTATGACCACAAGGTACTAAGACCGTATTTTTTTCTTGGCTATAGCATACGGTACATTCCATGAGTTGTTGTCTTGATTCTATTTTCGCTGTTTGGACAGCAACGTTCTTCTCAAGTTCATGTATTTCATCATTAATCTTACATATGTTTGCATATTTTTCATCAATGTGTTTTGTTTGAGCTTTAATGATTTCATTGATATCCGTCAATTTTTTATCGGGTAACTGTTTTAATAAATTTGTGTGTCTCTTACTAGCCATGGCTAGATGGAAATGTACACTTGCTAACAAATCCACAATGTTTTTGTCATTGTTTTGGCTGAAATTATTCATCCATTTGTCAAATTCTGTAAGTATTTGTGAGATACGAAGTGATATAACTGCACCACGGGTTAATTCTAGATCTAGCTCTTTCAGTGAAACCGAATCGCTTTCTTCGTCAGATTCCGATTGATTGTTTACATGTAAACCAAGATATCTAGTGGCATAATCTTCGTCTATATCATATTCACCGGGTTCACTTTCATTAGTGTCCGATTCAACACCATCAATGACAATTGTTTCGCTATCGCTATTCGACATTATAGATCGTTTTTATTTTATAAAAACATGTTTACGCCGTAAATACCTTTTTTTGATATTAAGGGTTGAAATTAATACATTCTAACATAGTCAATCTAGAAATGCCGTCGCAACTCTACACCGATGTTTACCACATTGAAAGCAATATTTACTGCAACGATGATCTGCTAATATGCCGATGTAACAAATTGATAATCATATTCTTCAAAAGCAAAAACATATTTTCGTTCTACTTGCTTAAGCAATCGAAAGAGAGCAATGTGTCAAACTCTATAATGGCACTTATCAATGCGGATAACCCCGAAACAATCTTAACAAAGCTTATTGGAGACCAACCACCAAACCCGATCACCTGTTCGGTTGAAGATTGTGAAGTGAAACTGATACCTCAATCTCTAGGAAACTATGATATATTGATCACATACGAAACAAAACTGTCGTTGGCCTCAAAAAATATGCTACAAAGCAAAGCTTGCATCTTGTACCTAAATGATTTTATTGATGTTGATCCGGTGCAAATATTTAGAGTTCTCACTTCAACAAGCTCACCTAACCATTTTGTCAAAAACGATTTGGTTACAGCTATGAAAAACGTTTACGACGACATCCCCAAATATTACGTTTTACTTTTGTCGCAAGCATCGCTGGTTAAAAATCTCCAATATTTGCCACAAAATGAGAAGGATGTTACAATTCATCTTGTTCACGATAACTGCTATTTCAAACCAACGTTTCCGGGTTTAAATTTTACTATCGTTTATGTAGATGCTGATAAACATATCGTGGAGAGTCTATTGCCAACTGAAGTTTCTAACAGACCATTCTTTCATGTTAAGAAACTAAATACGCTCAAAAACTTTTTCTAGTAATTTCATATTAAGCTGACTTTATGCTAATTTGTTGATTGTTAAAAAAACATGAGTACGTATGGTGAATTTGCATACCAACCCAAGTTTATGACTTGCGACTTGACTTGTTATTCAGATGCGTGTAACAAACATACAAATGGTTTATTGGTTTGTCGCGTTCATTTCGATAGATCCGTAAAGAAATGTGTAAGCAGTAGTGATTTATCAACTTACTACGTTCATGACTTAGTAAGGCTACTAAACACAAGCGAAAAAGGGTTCAAGGAAATGGCAAAAGCTCACAAAACGATGACAGAAGATGTTAATTTCATACAATATGACGAGTTAAAGGATTTATACGAATGCGTTGATGATTTGGCCAAGATGACACGACGTTTACAAATTGTTGGTACATCAGCATTTAGTATTCTACGCGATGATCGCAAACTTAATACTGGAGTATGCATACAAGGACACGTTTCACAACCCGATAATCTGTTTGTACCAATGGCAAACTTTTTTGATGAAAAAATTGTACCCATCGAAACAATCGCCGAATATCTTACAACTGGATCCAGACAAACAGTCATACCAATGGATATAAAAAATCACAGATATGCTTTAACTGGCAGTATAATTTACCTTATCATATACAGACGAAACGGTATATTTGATTACATAGTATATATAAGCGAGGAACCTATAAGCAACCTTATTCAGTCTGTCAAAGATACCACTTCAAATTTCGATTTCATCTATACAACAGTGGCTAGAACAATTACTGAGGAGGAATCTGCTCCATATACTGTACTTGCGGGTGGTATATGCTTTAAAGACGTTGTTCTTTACTGTAACGAAAATCAGCTGTCGTCGCCAATACTAGAAACATATCGGCAGTTAGAAAACGTATTGCACGGTAAAACGAGCAAACTAACTCCAGAATCGAGTTTACCACCTTTTTCATCAACGTTAAATCCTGGTATTGAAAGGTCGCCTGAAGTAAAACTCGTGGAACTTTTGTTAAAATATAAGAATAACCCAATACACCTTTGGAATCGATTGAGTTCGCTAAACGTCGATGCTGACATTAACGCATTGTGTTCCAATCCGATCAAAGAAGCATTACTTCGAGCCGAATTGTATATAAGGGAACATTTTTCAAAGTTTGACATTTCGAAATTGGTTGCTTTTCTTGAAAGGTGGCTTGATTTGACAAACACTGAAGACATTCAAAACTTGATTGCGTATGTTAAAAAACAAAACCATCATTCGCACTACTCAAAACATTCGTACGATAATTATGGTGAACACGATGACTTCGATTTCAATTTCGACTGATATATACTTTGTTCATTCCTATTATGTTGATTCTGAGCTGTTAACCTCAAACAATCGTGTATGTTATCTGTACATATTGCTACTAAATGACAAGAATACATATCTCTGCAAATACAACAAACCCATTTTGGTCAGTTGTTCATCAAGTATACCAAGCGTACATAGGTTTATTTCGATAGTCCCCAAACCACTAACTGATTGTGTTAATGTAGGGATTATCGATGACACAAAACTCAACATCATTTCAGGTCTAAGCAAGGTTTCAAATTCGGTAACTATCGACAGTCAGTCTCTCTGTTCAACATTTGAAAGCAACGATTCTGTAATAAAGCTTAATACTAAAAGGCGATTGCTAGACGAATGTGGGGATGAAGATCCACTAAAACATTTTATCAAAACTCAAGTAGATTTCTCTTGCAAGGAATCCATACTGAGTTATATCAAAACAAAATATCTCAAAGCTATCAGAATAAATGATAAAAGAACGTTGTATGTACCAAAGCACCCTTCGTATTGTTTTCTGCGATTCGGAAATGAACGAGTTGTTAAATACTTGCTTGATGAATCGTCTCAGTTTGTGTGCGCTACTAATATACCGGATTTTGATATAGAACTGAAAAAACTGTGTTATGCGACACGTTTTAGCTACTCGTCCATTTTCCATGACAATCCGTCAGTAGCATACAATTCGCAAGCTACAGATTTAATACTATATGATGGACAAATTGCCTTAATGGTTAGCAAACACGATGAAATATGTGGTATCTTTAAGTCTATGAAATGTCTCAAAAAAGCTATATCCACAAAAAACATTACACATTTTCAAACAAATCACCCAACGATTAGAAAGCATTTTTCCATCAAAAGGAACATTTGTTTACCAGTTGATAGAAAGCTGCACTTGAAACGTGTTTTAAAAACACTCAAGAAAGATTTCAAGTTCCGAAAGCAATGTTTTTTGAAGAAGGGTGTGTTGTATCTCAACAAACGGAAGATCAGTAACAATAGCCGAGTGTACGTTCATGACTTCAGTAATTTCTATGCAACTACTATTCTACGATCATGTAAAGAAGAAGGTTTGAAACATATATTTTCTCAACTTGTGGATCAAAGACAGTACCATCCAAAGTTAAAGAAAACTATAACCACATTGTTTGGAATGACCAAACGCTACTGTCCAACACTATTCTACAGAACGTTAAACGAGACAGTTCGTGTTATGTGTCAAACATATACCAAGGACAAAAAAAGGTCATTTGGAATTTGCAAGGACAGCTTTTTCACACACCAGGAGGATATGTCAGTGCCTTATGCGAAATACAATTTGAAGACAGAGTGTGTATTAACGAATTTCAGAATAACGAACATCAACACCTATATTGGAATTAATGAAAATGGTGAAGTGATAATCAAAGGTATTTATTTTCCTCCATTTGTGGCTGCAAGAAAAATTGTTCAAGGACTGTACAAACATCTAGTTCTATTCGGCACACTGGAAAGCCTACCCAACATCATACTTAAAAGTATAAACCTTAATGAATCGGATTTTCACGTTTCGTTACCCACAAAACTGAAAGCTAGTGACTTTTTCGTTTACGGAACAAAACTATTGGATGAATATGTGTACTGCAGAAACAACATAAGCAACGAGGTTTACAGCACTCCGGCAGAACCAACCCTGCATGTGAAACCAAAACAATTTGCTGGTGAAATAGACGTCAAACGATATGCAAATGAAATAATCAGTTGTCTGATTCGATTTACACAGACGTTTAACTTGTCAAGTATAATTGACGAACATGTTTTGTTTGAATCAAATTTATTTCTGAAAAAGCATATTTTGACCAACATATTCGAACGTTCAAAGCACAGTCATTTGCCAGGATTTCGACTTCATGCATGTCAACTCATTTGCTGATATATTCTGTATCCAAGCTTGTACAGTTCCAACGCTGCAACAACCGTATAGATAGCTTTTGCGGTCATCGATGTGAGAAAGGACCAGATTGTTTGTATTACCGTTTGCTCTGTATCTCTTTGATATATGTAGTCAAAGTTTTTTCCATCGTAATATAGAACTGCTTCATCACATTGATTATTGTACAAAAGGTTGAAAATAAAGTCTTCGTTAATTCGAACATCTGTGGGTTTGTTGCTGTATAGTTTTTGATTTTGTTCATACAAAAATATCCTAACCAGATCCTTTTCGTTACTCGAAAATAGCAACTCGTAATGAGTTTTGGTTTTGAACCTCAGTTGTTGCAATATCGACAGATTGGCCAACAAAGGAAATTTCAAACTAACGTCAACGTTCGCTTTATATGCATTTATGTCTGTGTCGTATATTAATGATACAGACCATTCCTTCAGCTGTTCATTTACAAAACACAGCGATACAATATTGCTAGCCATAGTAACAAAAACACACATGTGAAAATGTCGACTCAATTGACAGCTAAATAGACAAATTAATCGAATCGAACAGAGATGAAAACATTGGTACAGACGGGTAAAGCTTTCTTGGTAGCGACAAGACACTAAATTCAATAACGCAGCGAAGAACAAACATTTTGAAAATGAGTTTTATATTGTTGGGTTGTTTGGAGGAAGGTTGTTTTATTGTTGAAATAACCCAATCTTCATCCAAAGCCGTGTTCTTGTTAGAGTTCATCCAATATTCGTATATGCTATGCCATTGCTCATTAATATATTTGAGAGGGTTTTTTGTTTCGTGTTGGTTTCTTGTTACGAACGAAATAGTAACGTCCATAAACGCATTGACAATAGTATTGAAAAATTCATTATAGTACACGGTTTCTTCCTCGGGAAGTTTGGACGAAGATACAGCTTTGTTAAGGCATTTCAGTTTTGTGGCATTAACAACTGCTGCTTCTTTCATAAACGATCGCTTTTTCAAAAGCGTTTTGTACGTGATATATACTTGTAGAGATATTTTTGTATTTGTTGCGTCTCCGAGAATGAAATTGTCCAATCGACCAATAATGTCATACACTTCAGTTGTTGACGAATCCATGATTTATCTTCGGCAGTGGACGCCTGGTAAAAGCTATATACAAATATATTCCCATATTGCTTTGACGGGACAATACGTTATTTTTGAGCCAAATTTCAGGTTTACCAAATATGATGAGCCAACATTGGTTATGGAGTGGAATGGCAAAACCTGTATGTATCTTATCGAACTGCCATGTTCTTTCAATCCAGACCTTTATTTCATGTTTGGGGAGGTTGAATTTCGTGCCACCGATTTACTAGGGACAACGCAGAATAAAGTCTTACTGCTCAAAAACGATGATAATGGGTTCGATGATAACTTAATAGTAAACGATGACATTGAATACAACTTGACAGACGAAGGTGACCTAAAAATAAACGATGAAGAAGAGTCAAAGTTTTGCGTTCGCAAACACGATGAGTGGGTTTCAAATCAATTTCAACCTTATTTCTTCCAATCCTTAGACTTAAAACCGAGTATCGTCTTTCCAAACGAAGTAGCCGAATACCTTTTGCTACAAACGTTTTGTAACTCGGCTACAAGCTTGTATACCATCGATTCATTTGTAGAAATGCTAACCATACATTTTCTTGACATATTCACACATTCTATCGATTACAACCATGATGCGGAATTTGTCAAATTGATATACGAAAATTGGTTTAGAAAACTAAAACCGGGTGAAGTGTTAGCTCTAATCGGAAATATTGTACAATGTTCAAACAACAATGGTTCGTTATTAGAGCAGCATTTCATTTGTTGTGTTGACAAGTGCACAAAAGAAATGTGTATTTCCAAAACACATACGGCAAACAATGATCCGTTGTATTCGATCGAGTTTTTTCCAAGGCATTTAAGTATAAGCACCGAACAGGACAAGTACACTTTTGCTTATGACCATAAACTTGAATTTAAGTATGGATTTATTTTCGTGCCCAAGTGAGCTAGGAGTATGGTCTCTAATCAATAATCATTTTTGGAAGTTTGAATTTCGTATGGAAAACTATGACATGTACAGTACGTTTAGTAACACCGCACATACGTTGCTTGCTCTGCATGGGTCAAATAATATAGTTTGTGTTTATTCTTCGTCGTTGAAATACAAAGCTCATAGTTACAAAAATATACTTGTAGTTCCAAATTCTTGTTTGGGGAATCAGATTTACTCTTTAAAAGCAAATATCATGGAGACGGATGAACCCGAAGACAATGATGAAGATGATATGTATGACTGCTATGATTTACAATCTACATTGTGTAACCCCAAACACCAATTGTACTTCAACACACCTATATTGTTTCCGTACAGCTGGGAATCGTTAGAGCTTGATATAGATTTCAAATTACTGCAGCTCGATTTATCTCAGTATAAGGAATCATGTTACATGATACAAGACATGTTGCAGTTGCTATGTTCTAAACTGTTCAAATCATGTCAACACGTAGGGAAGAAAATGACAAACATAAGCGGTGGTTACAAAGAGCTTTATTTCGGAGTGTCAACATATAAAACATTTTCGTGTCCTTGTTCTGTCGTTGCGTTTATTGCAAACAAACACAAAAGCTCCACTTTCAACTACATATTGTTTTCCTACAGACTTTCTCAGTTGATCTTAAATTTCTGAATTATTACAATCGTCTGTACATTTAGTTGTGAGGAATGCGTATGTGTGTTATTATGGATTTGTTTTTGTTAGGAGCAGAACTGAACACATTCAATAGAACTCTAGCAACTGAAAGCAATATCAGAAAATTTATAGAGTCACTAACACGAATCGCTTCAAATTTCACTTTTGTGGAAGAAGACACATCGCTGAACGGCGTATTCACAATTATTCTCAGTTTATCAGAACAATACAAACGCGAGCTAGTTCAAAAAAATGTACAGTCTTGATGATTTTCCCATTTTTAACAACTTTATTGAAAGTCAATTCAATACAAAAAAGATTTATGCTGCAGATACATATCGTATTACCACAGAGGGTGCGTTAAAAAAAAGAATTGACGAGTACATGTTTTTGAGCTATGACATATGTGAATACGGCAGTGAAAATCCAAATGCTTTTTATCAAGACGTTATTCGAAGTATGCCCGAAATCTACAAATCAAAATCGAAAAAAAACAATGATGATGATTTCAAACGGTTTGCGTATGCTGTTTTCAAGCAGGTAAAGCCAAAAATATTGAAAAACTACGAGAACGCATGTTGGCGCAGTCTGAAAATCATATATGATCATCCAAAGCGAGCTTCAGTTACACTTGCAGCTATGTGTTTGACCCAAGTATACGGGAAGAAGATGAAAACAAAAATGCAAATATACAACAATAACAGTGCAACCAAAACGACATTACAGATGTATCGAGAGGCGTTCAGCTTGCAACACTTGCAAAAGACGTAGCGACTTTCTTCACGGCGGAATCGATCAGCAAACCGATTTTTAGATAACAGTAGTAATAATCTTCATCTGCGTTTAACCCGATGTATATGTCTTCTTTTGTTGCTCCAAATAAAAGGCTTGGATTGAAACAATAGTTTTTGTGCTTCTTTTTAGGCAATTTGTAGTTTACGGTAACGAAATCGTCAGTTTCTAGCTTACATTCGTATAACTGCCAGTTTTCTTTTGTTAGACTACAGTGCCAAAAGTTAAAAAAGGGCGATATTCGAAATCGTTTCGAATTTGCTGATTTTGCTGCAGCCAAAAGTGAATTGATTTCTACATACGCGTCGTTTGCTTGTATTTCAAGTTCCGTGCATCTTGAATAGCATTCTCTGAAAAAGTGATCTCCTATATTCGAAAGTTTTTGCTGATACTCGATAACTTTTTTGTTCTCCGTTTTTGATTCACTATTACAGAGAAAGTAATTGTCAGAGCTCAAAATTAGCAAAAGTCTAGTCGTGTTTATATCTGTTAAACTTTTAAGCAAACCTGGGTAGTAGCAAATTTCCTTCATGTCTTTTCGAATGCATGTAGTACATTCTGTTAGTTGTGAAATGAAGTAGTTGGGGTTTTTTACCAGTTTTTGTTGAAAGTTTTGAATTCGATAACGTTTGAAAACTTTACTCAGTTTATCAAATCGCATGCTGATACGTATACATTTATGGAAAACGTATTGTTTTATTGATATAGTGAAAAGAGAAAAAATTCTATATAAGGCAGTTATCAGAAACTGTGTGTGTCAATACAAAATGCTTCACGTGCATAGATCAACTGAAAAGAAAGAATGCAATTCGCATCTTTCTGAATCGATGATGTTTAACAAAAACATTGTTCATTGTCTGTACAATTTGATGCAACAGTTTAGATACCACAAAAATCTTACACCCGAAATGGTGCAGCAACAGTTGGAAATGGTGTTTGATATAGACGTGATAGATACACAATTCGAAAAGTTGGCAGAATCCGTTCTCGGTCAATGTGTACAACAGGTTAATGTTGAAACTGAAGCGAATACTCTTAAATCAGTCACTTGCAAATACGTGTATGGGAGTAGAGTTGCAGCTAATAGAGTAAAACCTGGAACAAGTGTTCCAACTGTCGGTTTCTTTACTCTAGAAAACAAAATCAAAATGCACGATGTGCTACAAATTCAATCAAAGGTTACTAAACGTTTACTTCAGTGTCTACAAGGTATCCACGATGAATTACTCAAAGCTGGGGACATCTCTAGCATCAAAAATACAAATGCTGCAAAGCAAAATACTCTAGCTAACTTTTACGAGCATCTAGATTACCAAAATGAGTTGAAAAACAGAAGTATGCATGCCGGTTTATGCTATCGGCTTGTGGAAGAATTGTGGGACAGAGCACCACCACTGTACGCGTTACCACCATCAATCAAAGATTACACAGGACAGAGCGCTGCAAGTTTGCTAAGTTGGCTCTTAGGTGCTAGCAGTAAATTCATTTTTGCTTTAAACAAGTATGGGAGCGCAGCAAAGGAATCTAGCATTTTAGCTGAAGTAGCAAATTGTTGGAGAATAAACACGGATAACAGTCTGTCACCGCGTAACTGCGAGTCAGATATCGAAATCATTGGTGAAAATATTCCAGTGAGTGGAATTGTCATTCTGACTGATAACCTCAAAGTGCAACTTCAAAATCATATCTTTGCCAGAAGCACTCGGTTGAAAAATAACATCGTGCAGTGCGACGTTAATCCTGAAGATTTCAATCCTCAAAAAGCGTTCATAACCAACGGTAAAATAAGAATGGAATCTACAAACCTGTTTGTGAAAGATGAAAAGCAGGCCACTACGAGCAGCGAAACTAAAAAGGTTGAGTTCCTTAAAATGGGATCTGAAGTGTTTGCCATATACGTTGTAGATCCAGCTTATTATCAGGGTGATACGACTGCAAAGAACAGGTTAAAAGAGTCTGTTAAAGTCGATTTTACAATGCCGCTTGCTGTTAAATTCAAAGGCCACTCAACAGATGATATTTTTAAGCATGATGATTCTAACGCACACACGCTACCCACTAAGGTTTATTTTAAAGACGCGAGAGGTGTAACTAAATGTATTGGAGTTGAAGCAATGATTCCATTTGTTACAGGAATGATCAACGAACTCAATAATTTCAAAGCAGCTCTAAACAGCTCTGGTCAAAGACTGTCGAAATTATTCAAACTTTCTCAAATCACCAGTGGCCGTGAAAACGATGTTATAAACGAACAAAAGGTTAAAGCGTTGAAAAACTTGTACAACACTTTCCCAATGCACTACAACCTATCGATACTCTCGGAGGATGATGTCTATCAGAAGCCAATGTGGATAATGATCAGTGGACTAACGTATGAAGCACTGGTTACAAATATCATCGCTCTATGGAACGAGTACGGGTTTTCCAATGCTCTGGAAGAGCAGTTTAAAAGACATAGCTTGTTTCGGCGCGATGCCAGTCATCTTAAAGAACACGCGTTATCATACGTTCAAAAACATAACCCAACTCTCTATTCGTGGGTAGCTAACAATGGTACGCAACTTAAAAGCTTGCTCGTAGACAAACTAAAGTTTCCCGAGAAAATTATGGAATTCGTTGAGTTTGTCATCAATTTGCTTAACAGCGGAAGGTTGTATAAAGAACTCTTTTCTAGTGGCCACTATCATCTTGGTCTGGGTTTTGTGTTGAACAGAACCGAAACTTTTGATTCAGAATCGCTGCTTTTATCGCGATGTCAGGGATATAAACTGTTTTACTCAGAAACAACGACCGAAGTGAAAAACGAATGTCAGTCGCCAAACTACAGTCTTGTAACAAGTATGCAAACTGGACATATGCCTTCTTCTCTAGGTCATCCATGTATAAGGTATCCACATTGTTTCCTATCTGAACATGGGAATATGGGTGCTGAAGTAATTAGCTCCGAGTTCATGTTTGAAACGAAAAAAACCATTCCTAATTATGACCAACAAGTATGGATACCGATATTTAGTATGTGTGAGGCTGATGAAGCTCAGTTTGAGGACACGTTTAATCCATATGGAAGAAGTAACATTGCCTTTGAACGAGACTCTTTAGACTATTTGAATGCTGATTTAGTCGTTGATCCTCTGAGTGGAGTAGCTGGCTATAACCCAATGTGTCTTGGAATGTTTAACATGAATTTCGTTTTCCACAGCAAGCTGCTTGTTTCACCTTCAGATTTTACTATGAAAAAGCACGTGATTCCAAACATGTATGCGAACTTTTGGTTTACTGAATTCCAAAACAATGCCACGAAATGTAACAACAAAATATTGATGAAGAACCTCCAGGACAATTTCACAAATATCAGTGAAACATCGCTTCACTTCGACGACCTAGCGATGGTGATGGGTGGTTCAACGTGTAAGTTTTGTTATTCGAATCCAAAAATGCTTAAGACTATCATGAGCGAGAGAGACAATCGACCACTTCCAGGTCGAAACGTATATCGCCAACAAAACGATTACCTTCTGCATGGTAGTAAGCTGATGGAAAATTTAGATCGTGGTGTTAATGCAAATGATAGATGTTTACTAAGGTTGTGAAAAAAACTATTAAGTGTATAACTTGTTGAATAAATATAAGAACTCAACATCATGTCGTTGTTTGGTTTTTTTACTGAGACTCCTTTAAACAACGAGCTTCTAAAAGGTGTTTTCATCAATTCTGCTTACGAGAGCAATAAACATAAATGCTCAGACGCATACATCGAACATTTTCTTTACAATGATTCGATGGACATGCCAAGCACCGTGTCTCGAATCAAAGAAATATGTTCTTCGCACATGCTACCTATTCGTGACATCGAATGCAATGCTAACAAACTGTACAACATTAAATGCGAAGACTTCGATTCTCATATAGAAATCGAAAACACTGGACCATACCCATTTAGTTTAGCCGATGAGGTATACGTGCTTCCACCAATGCCTAATCAGTGTATCGATTTAGAGAGACTGAAAATGCAAGTGTCACCACGTTTCTCATGTTACAAACCGATACTCGTGCCCAAATTTGAGATTGCTAACATATACGAAGACATCATCAAAAGTTTCAAGAACGAGAAAACCTTTTCCTCAATTTTGTTCAAAACATTCACTAGTATTGGTAACGAAATGGCAGAAATGATTATATCGGGTTGTCAATTTACGCCTTGTGGATACGTGTTGGCAAAAAGTGGGCACGAGCCACCGAATATAAGATCTGTTCAAATCAAACCTTTTCAAAAGTTTGTCATGAAAGTGGTTAAACCATGTACATTTCCAATGCCAGATTTGTTCAAATTATTGTGTCTTGTTGATCCTAATGATGCTATGGATCTTGAATAAAATCGCATAAAATGCAGCTGTATGTGTATCTTGTTCATTTGACAACCATGTTTGGCGATAGCAAGACGCGTTTGTTCGAAGAATTGAAAGTTGCATGTAATACGGAATGTGATATCGTACAGTTTGATGATTGCTTGACAATTGATACGTTTTCGCAAAAAGTCTATACGGAATCTGTTCTAAATCATACATTTTGGTTGAGCATAAAAAGTCATTTTTTCGGCCAAGAGAACATCTTGAACTATATTAACGATAAATCAAAAGTTGTTCATATCTTCAATTTAAAGTTTTTGCGCGACAAATACTGGAATGATCAGTCTGGTATACGGATTCAACCATCGAAACCACTGTACGAATTTCACACGTATGGTCAACTAGGCGAAAAGGTCTTGCTAAAATATCTCAACGAAACTGATCCGAATTACACATACGTGTCATCAGGAAAGATTCTGCTTCGCAATATTCCTTGTTTTGGTGCAACGCCAGATTACCTTATGCTAGAACGAACTGTGACCAAGCCTTCTAAACTATACGACTTTGTCAAAAATGCGTATGGTATTTGTGAAGTCAAAACCTCATTGACTCCAGATAAATTTGATCACAGCATCAAACTGAATGAAACAAAGATACACGCTTTGCTGCACTCAGCATATAAGTATCGATATATTCTTCGTGGTTCTGAAACAAAGAAACCAGATGTATACGCGAAAAAAACATACAACTGGATTTCTAAACCTATGATTGATATTATGATCAAAAGCTACGAGGAAACAATATCCATTACTCTACATGACTTCATGCAAGACGTGAGTAAACGTTTCATCGATAAAACTATATACGTGAATTTGTTATCGAGTAATAGAGGAAAGCAAATTCTTGGACAGTGTCTTGTATTTCGTGATCACAGAAACGACCAAGATACTATCGCAATATCTGTATTTTATCTGTTCCTCAATAGAGACGATCAGTGCACTCCAGAATATTTAATACGATTCGATTTTAAGCTACCAGCGGTTCTGTTCGATCATTGGGAGAAAGACATTAGTGACAAATTTTACAACGACTATTCGAAACAATGTTCCCTTGTATAAACGTTTGTGGCTATCTTGGCTTGTTTAATGTTAAAGAAAGCGATGTTAAATATGCCCTGAATAAAGAGCTAGCAAAACAACTGATTGCTTCAAATGATACTTTTAACATTCCGTTAGTCGTATCGCATGTCAATTTTCGAGTAGACCTAACTGTTGGGTTTTTGACCGAGCTGACAATTGATAGCCGAGGTCTTTATTGCAAAGGCTTGATAAATAACGCTGCGTTTCTAGAAGTGCAGAATCAAATGAATGACGACTTTATCAATTTCTTCACCAAAGCAACACCTTCGCCGTTTTTGTATCTCAAGTCATGTTTACCATGTTTCAGTCTTTCTCATGATAAAAAGTCATTGACTATAAAACACGTTGCACTGGTTGACCTCGGTGCAAGGCGAGGCACGCTAATAAATTACAGCTATGCAAATCAAAACGTTCAACCAAAACGGTATGCAAGTAGCACTAATGATATTTTCATAGCATTGGGATGTTATTCGAGAAACGCATTAAAACACGGCCGTGAAAGAAACGAGCTCTTATTTAAGGACGCGCTGTTATGTGATAATCACGACACCGAGTTTATTTGTGCGGAGAAAAAAACTATTAACGCTATTCCATGTGAATATCCGTCTACAACAAACATGGATAGCGAAAATATGACCAGCGCCCTTGCTCTTATAAGCACAATAGCGTCTGCGTTAAACCAACAGAAAGGTCAAAAGCGAACGTATAGTGGTACCGATGAGGAGCCTCCTTGTAAACGATCTAAACTCGAACCAGTGGTACATGCCACTGAAACCTTGTTATCATCTACTTCTAAGGAGTCAAACATACGTGAAGAGTTAAACGAATTTAAACAGCACATGCAAAAACTGCAAACGGACTTTCTCGCGGCTCAAACTAGTATGCTTAAGGAAGTATTCAGTCCAGTAATGAGAGCCCCACCACAGCAGTATTACCATCAACCACAGTATCAGAGTATCCCAACGCAAATTCCCCCAACGTTTGTACAACAGCCTATTGTTCCACAAACCTTACCATCTCCTGTTATGTCGGAACAGAAACCTGTGATGCCCGTTCAGCAAGAAACGAACGTTATACCAGAAATGAAACGAAATGAGGAAAGGTCTGCAGAGACTGCGCTGATTGAAGCGGGGATGCAAATCAACGAAAGTGAACATTTGATTAATGAATTGTTTCGACAGTTTATTGAGAAAAATTTCACAGTTAAAGCGAAATAGTTTGTATATTGGTTTTGAAAAATAAAGCATATAACAATATTCATATATTTTGTTAATTACTGTCAGATATAGCATTCTTACTTGACGCTTATGTTATTTTGAGAATCGATTGCTTCATGGAATC
>JFJP01040350.1_pt1 | contig 15087 bp, 13 predicted proteins | sample 431651 | NCBI WGS metagenome assembly JFJP01 (sample SAMN02602958, study PRJNA72255) | Microbial mat metagenome, whole genome shotgun sequencing project. | biome: fresh water; feature: sink hole; material: water; isolation source: purple microbial (photo- and chemosynthetic) mats found in...
CAGAGCATTATAATTAACTATACCAAAAGCATAGGATAAGGAATCTTCGTTACTTTTAAGGTTAGCATTTTTTAAAGAACTCTTTGCGCAAGAGCCAAGCATTAAGCCTATTACAATGGCCACTACAATTAATCCCTTGATTTTCATCTGATACATTTTTAGTTTTTAAAATTTCCGCTAAGATAATACTTTAGCAAAAGCAAAAAGCCATCGTAAAAATTAATTTTAAATTTTCATTGCCCTGATCATCTGTCTCTTCCCCGGCGGGCCCGGAAGAAGGGTTACACCGAACCCGCAGGCCATAAGATTCCTTTTAACTTCTCCTTTTGCTGAATATGTTACAAAAAGGCCTCCCTTTTTAGTAACGCCTGCAATCTTTTCGAATATTTCCCTGGTCCATAATTCCGGTTGCTTATCAGGACCAAATGCATCAAAATAGATTATGTCGTAAGATCCGTTCAGAGTGTCTTCTTTAAGATCTCCGCATATTTTGTTCAGAATGAAGTTTTTTGTTATGCTTGTGCTCGTGTCCCATGGTGATGAGTGGATTGACCTGAAGACATTTGCTCCCTCAGTCCCTGCAAACCGGGAATGGTTAAGCGCATCTGTAACCTCAACCGGAAGTGGATATTTTTCGATTGTGGTGTAAGTAACTTGCCTGGCTCCTTCCATACTTCTGATTGCAGTAAGAAGTGCATTCAAACCTGTTCCGAAACCAACTTCAAAAATATGAAGGGGATCAGCTTTGCAAAAATCAAACCCATTATTTATGAAGATGAATGTTGATTCCTGTACTGCTCCATGAATCGAGTGGTAGTGTTCGTTCATGGAGGGGACATATATTGTATGCGACCCGTCTGATGTGGTAATTATCTGATTCACCTTATCCTTTATTTTTACTTTTGCCCACTGCCTATTGCCCACTGCCTTTTTTCTTTTGTCTTTAAAGTTATTGTATTATTTTTATTATCGATTTTAAATCGTTTTTTTACCTGTAACTATTTTACAACACTTACTTATACTACCATGAAAACAAAACAATCGAGAAGAGATTTTCTGAGGTTATCCTCTGCTGGTGCTGTCGGGGCATTAGTACTATCACATTATGGCTGTAAATCAGGAACAAAGCAGGCGCCTGCATCAATGGCAGCCGATCCAAAATCATTTGGTATAGGTTTACAATTATATACTATACGTGATGCGATGGGAAAGGATGTTCCAGGTTCATTGAAAAAGGTCTCCGATATTGGTTATAAATACCTCGAATTGGCAGGCTATGCCGATGGTAAGTTTTATGGTTACGAGCCTGATGATTTTAAAAAGATGGTAGCTGACCTTGGAATGGAAATTCTGAGTAGTCATACCCAGGTAGAGGCACAGGGCATTACTCTCGATAATGCCAGGAAAATGGCAGACGATCATGCTAAGCTTGGCGTAAAATACTGTGTGCAGCCATGGATTGTTGAAGATGCACGAAAGAGTGTGGCCAGCTTCCGGAAAATGGTCGCTGACTGGAACAAAGTAGGAGCTATTATGAAGGAGAGTGGCATACAGTTCGGATATCATAATCATAATTTTGAATTTGGTGTTGTTGAAGGAAAGGTTCCATATTATGATATCTTTTTAACTGAACTGGATAAGGATTTGGTAACTATGGAGCTCGATATGTTCTGGGCGTCTAAAGCAGGTCAGAATCCTGCAGAAATCATTAAGAAGTATCCGGGGTGGTTCCAGCTCTTTCATATGAAAGATATGTTTACAAAAGAGGAGCCATTCTTTACAACAGGTGGAGTGGACGATTTTGCCCCTGTTGGTGCAGGAGTCATTGACTTTAAGGAGATCATGGCAGTAAAGGATATCGCAGGAATGAAGTATCTGATAGTTGAACAGGATAGTACAAAAGACGGTCTTCCTTTCGAAGCTATTCAGACAAGCATAAACAACCTGATAACCAGAATATTGGTTTGATATTTTGTAAATCTTATTAAAAGAGAGACGCAAAGAGCTGCTTGGTTGATTTGCTAATAAATATCACTAAGAGTAACTTTGCGTTTCTGTTTGCTGTTGTATACCGGCAAACTATTCATTACTTACAGGGGAGGCAATGGAGAGTTATATTGACTTAATGAATAAGTATGGCGCTGATAAAGAGCCATTTTTATTCATTATTGATTTTGAGATGAAATGTCCCGAAATCCATAAATTAAGTTCTATCCCTTCAGGAATAAAATTTTCAACACCTCTTATTTCTGATTACGATAAGGATAAAGTGCTGAAAAAGAAGATTATTCTTGAGAAATACCCGGTGTCATTCGAAAGATACTCTGCTGCATTTGCAGTTGTTCATAAGAACCTAAGCCTGGGAAACAGCTATCTCATTAATCTCACCTTTCCTACACTTGTTGAGACTAAAATGTCTCTGGAGAATATCTTTTATTCCAGTGTTGCAAAATATAAACTCCTGTACCATAATTCCTTTGTGGTGTTTTCTCCTGAGATCTTTGTGAGAATTCAGGATGGTGAAATACATTCATTTCCGATGAAGGGTACAATCGATGCTTCCGTGCCTGATGCAGAGGAGATACTTATTGGTGATATAAAAGAAAAAGCTGAGCATAATACTATTGTTGATCTTATCAGGAATGATCTCAGTAAAGTTGCTGATAACGTAATAGTTAATAAATACAGATATGTTGACCGGATAGTGTCAGAAGTAAGCGAGCTGCTCCAGGTCAGTTCTGAGATTTCCGGAACCCTCAGGAATGGGTATGAAAATATGCTGGGTGATATAATTGCTGCAATGCTGCCCGCCGGTTCAGTTACAGGAGCTCCGAAACCTGCGACTGTGAGAATAATAAGGGAGAGTGAGAACTATGACAGGGGCTGGTATACTGGTGTTTTTGGAGTCTTTGATGGAAAATCGCTCGATAGCGCTGTAATGATAAGATACATTGAACAGGAAAACGGAAAACTATATTTTAAGAGCGGAGGAGGAATCACTTACCTGAGTGATCCGGTAAAGGAGTATGAAGAACTAATAGCGAAGGTTTATGTCCCTGCTGGTTGAAACAATGAGAATAGAAGATGGAAGAGTGCTTAATGCCGGATTCCATAATGAACGGATGATGAGGTCTCTGTTCGAACTTTTCGGGCTGAATATTGTCGCTGATCTTGAAAGGAGCATTAAAGTACCGGAGTTTGCAAACAAGGGTGTTTTTAAATGTCGTGTTGTGTATAACGATAAATCTTCAGAAGTTGAGTTTCTGCCTTATGTTTTTCGCCAGATAAGATCACTCAGAATCGTCATTGACAACAATATCAGTTATCCATATAAAGTAACCGACAGAGAGAATATTGTCCGGTTATTTGAATCGAGAGGCAATTGTGATGACATTCTGATTATAAAAAACGGAATGGTGACAGATACCTCCTACGCAAATGTCGTTTTAAGAGACTTTAATGGTGACTGGATTACTCCCTCAACTTTTCTTCTGCCAGGAACAAGGAGGGCAAGTCTTTTACAACGTGGAGTAATTGCTGAAGCCAATGTTGGTTTAAGCGATATTAGTAGGTATTCGGAAATCAGACTTATTAATGCTATGATGAGCATTGATGATTCCAGGGGAATTCCTGCTGCAGAAATTTATTCAAAATTTCATTACTAAAGATATTATATGTTAATTTGCGGCATAATATATATTGAATGTTCCCATTTGGTTCTTTTTTGACACAGGTACCATTGATATTGTTGGCAGCGGCATATTTGCTCTATATGGGCGCATATGCTCTCAATAAGTCAAAGGATATAACCAGTGAAAATAACCCAAAGGCCAGGGAGCAGTTTGTTGATTGTTCAACAGCTTCAACAGGCAACAATACATTTTACTTTCACCCGTCAAGGGAGGTGAAAAAGGATGTAACAAAGGATGTAACAACATCTTCATTAAAAGTATTCCTGTATCATAAACAATACTCAGTATTACATTACCAGGTTCCTGACAGGGTTCCCTGTTCCCGGTATTATGTTTTTCTGTTATTTTCCCGACCTCCGCCACAACTAGGCTAATTACTCATTAACAGTTTATTACCAGGCTTATCTTTTTTCGGGATGAGTCCGTTATTATTTATTCGGGGTTCGAAGTTCCTGAACTTTTTAATATTCTATTATGAGAAAGCATATTTATATTATCCTCATTTTATTTATTCCTGTTACTTCTGTGTTAAGTGCACAGAATTCCCGGCACTCATCCGACAGTGTCATAATGAGAATGGTTGAGTTGGAAGAGATAGTCATTAAAGCATCAAAAGACAATGTTACCTATAAGGCTATTCCGGCATCTGTTTCTGTAATTTCCTCTGTTTCTCTTGAAGACAACGAAATCCATTCATTAAACGAGATCTCATCAACTGCCCCTAATTTTTTTATGCCGGATTATGGTTCAAAACTAACTTCTCCTGTATATATCAGGGGGATAGGCTCGAGAATAAACTCTCCTTCTGTGGGTCTTTACGTTGACTATGTACCATATTTTGAGAAGGCAGCTTTTGACTTCGATTTTTTCGATATCAAACGGATTGAAGTTCTTCGCGGACCCCAGGGTACTCTTTTTGGAAGAAACACAATGGGAGGAATTGTAAACATTGTAACTACGTCGCCCATGGATTATGATGGCACTCACCTTAACCTCTCTGCTGGCAACTATGGTACTTATTCTGTTAACGGAGGCCATTATGGAAAAATTAATGAGCGCTTCGGATACTCAATAGCTTTGAATTACCTGCATAATGATGGGTTTTACACAAATCATTATTCTGATACACAGGTTGATAAACTAAATTCGTATGGTTTCCGAAACAGGATGATATATGAATTATCGAAAAAACTGACCATTGAGAATATTGTCGGGTTTGAATCAAGCAATCAGGGTGGCTACCCTTATGCAATATATAACGATTCCCTGGGGTCAGCAGAAAAAATAAATTATAATCAGTATAGTTCGTACAACAGAAAACTGTTTTCGGATGCTCTCCTTGTTAAGTACTCAGGAAATAATTTTGAACTAATGGCAACTACTGCTTACCAGTATCTTGATGATATTCAGGATATTGATCAGGATTTTACTGCTGATTCGCTCTATTTTATTTCCCAGAAACAGAAGCAGAATATGATTTCGCAGGAGATAGTAATCAGATCGGATGGGGATCAGAAATATAAGTGGTTAGTTGGTGGATATGGATTTTTCCAGGCTTTTGATAACTCCGTTGATGTGAATGTGTATGCTTCCGATATGAGTTATTTAAAGACATACGACCATATAATTAATGGCTATGCTCTTTTTCACCAGTCGTCACTTAACGATCTTATCATTGATGATTTTACTGTTACAGCAGGGATAAGGATTGATTCGGAAAAGGATCTGCTGGATTATACTTATGATCGTAATTTGAGAGGAGTTCAGGCAAATCTGGCCGATACTGTTTACCCTGCACTGACTTCACTCGAGATAATTCCTCGCATGGCTCTCAATTATAAAATAAAGAACAGCAATTTGTATGTTGTAATTGCAAGAGGGTATAAGACAGGTGGATTTAACTCAACATTTGAGCGTCCTGAGGATCTTACTTTCGATCCGGAGTATAGCTGGAATTATGAAGTTGGTGTAAAAACGCCATTGCTTAAGAATAGGATTTATGCAGATGTGGCCCTCTTTTATATTGACTGGAAGAACCAGCAAATCTATCAGACAGTTCCCAGCGGAAGAGGATCGATGCTGAAAAATGCAGGTCACTCAGTAAGCAAGGGAGGGGAACTTTCATTGAAAACCATGCCTCTGAAAGGTTATGAGTTCACACTTGCATACGGGTATACCAATGCGACTTTTGTGTCGTATGAGTTAAACTCAACAACTAATTATAACAGTAATTATTTGCCTTATGTTCCCCGGCACACAATCTCACTTCAGGCAGGAAAAAATTTCAGGGTTAACAGCTCCAATATTCTCGATAATATAAGAATTTCTGTTCTTTACCGCGGAGCAGGTCAGATCTTCTGGGATGAAGAGAATTTGCATAGTCAGTCATTTTATGGTCTTCTTGATGCCAAAGTTTCTTTTGTCAGAAAATCACTGCAATTTGATATATGGGCAAAAAACATACTGGATGCCTGTTATGAATCATTTTATTTTGAAGCACTGGGAAACAAATACGTGCAAACTGGCAGGCCTGCGCAGGTAGGAATGAATCTGTCAGTAAAATTTTAATAAATGAAAGAGAAAAACTGGTATAAGTTTCCTGTATTATTCAGTCTGTATATTGCCCAGACTATTCCCATGAGCCTGTTCTCAACAGTTGTGCCGGTAATTATGCGTCAGGAAAGTTATTCGCTGCAGGCAATAGGACTTCTTCAGCTTGTGAAACTGCCATGGATATTCAAATTCCTTTGGGCGCCTATGGTCGATAACAGGGGAAGAACCACAAAACAACTAAGGAACTGGATCATATTTTCCGAATTATTTTATGCCATTGTCATTTTATGTATTGGAATATTTAACCTTCAAACCGATTTTAAGCTGATAGTGATTCTGATGATTGTAGCTTTTACGGCGTCTGCTACCCAGGATATTGCTGTGGATATTTATGCTATCAGGCAGTTATCTCCCGGGGAACGAAGTATTGGAAACAGTATGCAGTCGGCCGGTAGTTTCGTTGGAAGCCTGTTTGGCACGGGAGTTCTTTTAATAGCTTATTATTATTTCGGCTGGACCAATTTGTTGATATTGCTTGCTCTGTTTGTTGCTTTTGCCATACTCCCGTTACTTCTTTACAGAAAGCCAATTCAGAATGAGAGTGAGAGCTTACCCAGGGTAACTTTTGCTGAGATCTACCGGTTTTTTTCTGAGAAAGGGAAGCACAAGCGGGTCCTGATTCTTATTTTTTATTATTCCGGAGTAATAGGCATTCTTACACTTGCCAAACCATTCCTTGTTGACATGGGATATAATGTGAAGCAGATCGGATTTATGTCGGGTATATTTGGAACCTCCATAGGCGTAGTTTCTGCCCTGGCAGGTGGCTTTATTGTAAAGAAAATAGGGAGGACTATTTCGATGTATCTATTTTTGCTGTTAAGCCTTTGTGCTGCAATATGGTTCTGGTTCATGACTCTTTCAACACCTTCATTAACAGCTATATATGTAGGAATCGGATTGCTTTGGAGCTCTTACGGACTTTCAACAGTCGCCATTTATACAACTTCTATGGATGCTGTACGTAAAGGAAGGGAGGGTACCGATTTTACCCTGCAGATCGTAATAACACATCTTAGCAGTCTTGTTATTGCTGTTTCCAGCGGAAAAATTGGAGATATGGTTGGATACAATAATATGTTTGCTATTGAAGTGTTATTGTGCCTGTTAACCTTTGGGATACTTTTTTATTCACTTCCAAAAGAAAAATAATATGGAAATTTCCAATGAACTTTTAAATAAGTATAATATTCCGGTTCCACGATATACCAGTTATCCGCCGGCTAATCATTTTTCAGATACATTTTCTGAAGGTGATTACTTGAATCTGTTACGCGATTCAAATAATGGAAAACCTGAAAATATTGCCATATATATTCATATTCCGTTCTGCAGAAAGATATGCCACTACTGTGGTTGCAACTCTTGCTTAATTGGAAATGGGAACCAGGTCAAGCCATATATGGATGCCCTTCTTAAAGAGATTGAAACGGTGTCATCGTACATTGACAAATCACGAATGGTTTCTCAGATTCATTATGGAGGGGGCACGCCAAACTCACTCAATGTGAGCTTTATTGCAAAGATAAATGAGCATCTGTTCTCGAAGTTTAAATTTATTGATAAACCTGAGATAGCTATTGAATGTCATCCTGCGTACCTTGATTATAAGTATATTGACGATCTGATTTCATTGAGGTTCAATAGGTTTAGTCTTGGAATACAGGATTTTAATATCGATATCCTTAAACAGGTAAACCGGCTTCCTTCGGCACTGCCTCCGGCTGAATTATTCAATTACATGAAGGCGGCAGGAAAGGATATAAATGTAAATCTTGACTTCATCTATGGTCTGCCCGGACAGAGTGTAGCTTCATTTTCAAAAACAGTGAATGAAGCTATTGAAATAAGGCCCGACAGGCTGGTTACATTCTCATATGCTCACGTACCCTGGGTTAAAAAGCATCAGATCATCCTGGAGGCGCGGGGACTTCCTTCTCCGCAAGAGAAGATGGAAATGTTCCTTGCAGCACATAATATGCTCAAGGCATCAGGTTATCAGCCTGTTGGTTTCGATCATTTTGTTCTCCCAACAGATGACTTATTCCAGGCCCTCAATGATGGCAATCTTCACAGGAATTTCCAGGGATATTGCACCAGGCGCACAACAGGGCAGGTATATGCCTTTGGTGTTACTGCCATAAGTCAACTGGAAAAGGGCTATTCACAGAATAAAAAGGATATTAACGACTATATTTCTGACATCGGGAACGGAACTCTTCCAGTGGAAAGAGGTTATATTCTGTCCGGCGAACAGATTCTTACACGCAGTATAATTACTGAACTCATGTGCAACAAGAGAATTAGTTTTTCACATCTTGCCGGGTCGCTTGGTATCTCTGTTGCTGAATTAAGAAATAGTGTTACAGCAGACGAGACCGTTTTAAATGGTTTTGCCGAAGATGGTCTGATTAACTTCACTTCTGATGTAATTGAGGTAACAGAGAAGGGCACTCTTTTCATCAGAAACATTGCTGCCTCGCTTGATAAAGAGTATAAGGAGAAAAAAAAGACTTATTCTAAAACAGTATGATAAGATGATTATTAAAAATGCCGATGTAATAATAATTGGTGCAGGTCTGACTGGATTGACTCTGGCATTCTACCTGAAAAAAAGTGGAAGAAAAGTAATAGTGCTTGAAAGGGAGAAAAATGCCGGTGGTGTTATTAATACTATTTCGAAGAACGGCTATATTTACGAATCGGGCCCCAATACAGGTGTCTTGTCTACCCCGGAGATTGCTGCCCTGTTTGAAGAGCTGAGCCGCAATTGTACTCTTGAGAGTGCAAATCCCAAGGCAAAAAAAAGATATATCCTGAAGAACAGGAAGTGGCAGCCATTGCCATCGGGACCAATTTCTGCCATTACAACACCTCTTTTCTCTTTCAGCGACAAGATAAGGATACTGGGAGAGCCATTCAGGAAACCAGGTTCTGATCCTGATGAGACATTGTCACAGTTAGTCAGGAGAAGGATGGGAAAAAGTTTTCTGGATTATGCCGTGGATCCATTTATATCAGGCATTTATGCAGGTGATCCGACAACCCTGGTTACCCGTTTCGCACTGCCAAAGCTATATGCCCTGGAACAAAACTATGGCAGTTTTATCGGGGGAGCAATTAAAAAGGCAAAGATTCCAAAGAGCGATGAACAGAAAAAAGCAACCGGGGAGGTCTTTTCGGTCAAAGGAGGCCTTGAAAATCTGGTAATTGCGCTGGTAAAAGAGCTGGGATATTCTTGTCTGCTGACAGGTATAACAGATCCAGTTATTGAGCCTGTTGATAAAGGATACCAGGTATCTTTCAGAAACTCAAAGGACGAACCTGAGGAAATATTTGCTCCTCAATTGGTTACTACTTTCGGGGGAGTGTCGCTAAGAAAAATGATCCCATTTATTTCTGGCAAGGGTCTCGATCCGGTTACTGCGACAAGATATGCCGGAGTGGTTCAGGTAGCTGTCGGATATAATGAATGGAAGGGGATGCCCCTCGATGCCTTTGGGGGACTTATCCCTTCAAAGGAGAACCGTGGAATACTGGGAATACTTTTCCCGTCTGCCATTTTTACGGGAAGAGCTCCGGAACATGGAGCACTTCTATCTGTATTCCTTGGTGGTGTAAAGAAGCCTGAAATCCTTACTATGTCTGACTATGAAATAAAAAGTATTGTATTAAACGAGATAAGAGAAACACTTTTTGAGCATAGTGAACCAGATCTTTTTAAAATCTTCAGGTACACTCATGCCATTCCTCAGTACGAAAAGTCAACAGGGGAAAGAATTGATTGCATAAACAGAATACAGGCACAATATCCAGGTCTGATATTAGCCGGGAATATCAGGGATGGAATTGGAATGGCCGACAGGGTAAAACAGGCTAAGATTATTTCGGAAATGTTGATTGGAAGGGTTAATGAAAAGTAAAATTCTTTTGTTGGTGAATACCGGTACTCCTGGCAAGCCTCAGGTAAAGGAAGTACGCAGATTCCTGTCGGAGTTTCTGAACGACAGGCGGGTTATTGACCTCCCATGGCTGATCAGAAAAGTATTGGTGAACCTGGTAATAGTCCCATTCAGGGCACCCCGATCTGCAAGATTATACCAAAAACTTTGGACCGATAATGGCTCTCCTTTGCTTAATAATTTGAACAGGCTTGTTATTAAGGTTCAGAGCAAAGTCAATGATGAATATCAGGTGTATGGGGCAATGCGCTATGGCGAGCCTTCCCTGGAGAATATTTTAAATAGAATTAAAAACAATCCTCCTGACGAGTTGGTGATTTTCCCGCTTTATCCGCATTTTGCATCTTCCACTACCGGGTCAGTCAATGAGTTCATTCTAAAAAAAATAAGCAGATGGAACACTCATCCTGCAATAAGGTTTGTTGGTCAGTTCTATTCCGATCCATTTTATTTAGATACTTTAGTAAATCAGATTAACCGTTATGATCCTCTTAAGTTCGACCATATTCTCTTTTCATATCATGGTCTGCCTTTAAGTCATATTAAAAGAATACACCCGGCGATTGATTCCACTCTCTGTAAGTGTTCAGAAAAAATGCCCGGTGAAGGCACATTCTGTTATAAGGCTACCTGTTATGAAACATCCAGGTTATTGGCTCATAAGCTGAACCTGATTTCAGAAAATTTCTCATCATCATTCCAGTCCAGGTTCTCAAAAAACTGGCTCACCCCATTTACTGACAACACAATAAGGGACCTTGCCCGCTCCGGGAAAAAGAGAATACTGGTTGTCGCACCATCGTTTGTTGCCGATTGCCTTGAGACAATTATTGAGATTAAGGAAGAATACCAGAACATTTTTAAGGCAGAGGGCGGACACGAGATTGTTTTGGTGGAGAGTCTAAATGAAAATGATCAATGGGCTGAAGCGATTATCCGGATTGTTGCTTCAAAATGATTCATCCGATCAGATTTTATTATTATCATTACTCCTGTGGTTTCTTAAATTGCCGAAGGAAGAAAATTGTTTCCAGGCAGAACTTACATCAGCTGTATCAGGCGATGCAGAAGGTAAGATTGGGAAAGGTGCAAAATTTTGGTTCTCTTTGACAAAGGTATAAAGTGAATTCTCTTTTTACCTCTTCGAATACTTCTATGCAGGAAGGATCAACATTCATCAATTCGGCACACTTCAGAAATGTTTCAGGATGGGGCTTGAAATTATTAACGTCATTTGCAGTAATAATAATATCGAAGTATTTAATCAGATCAGTTATCTCAAGAGTACGTTCAACAGCTTCCCTGTGCCCCCCGGTTCCAACTGCCATTGGAAGTTTTCCATGATATTTTTTTACGATATCTGCAACAGGCTGGATTGATTTCACAAGGTGCTGATCTTTATAAAATTCTGCAAGTTTCTGATTCATGATCTGGTCGACCGTTACGCTCCCGTCAAGTCCGCATTTTTTAATTATTTCTCCGGCAATTATCCAGCCCGGGCTACCTGTATGTTTTCTGAGAAAAGCGGTGTCTATTTCAGCTCCGAATTTTTTACATGCTCTTTGCCATCCTTTAAAATGATAAGGCATGGTGTCAGCTAATGTCCCGTCAAGATCAAATATCAGTCCCCTGATACCAGGTTTTATGTCGTATTGCATTTAATTAGAATTGTCCGGCAAAGGTAAAAAGAAAAACAAGAGAGAAAAACTCCTTTACAGATTGAATTGAACAATGTGCCACATTAGCTCAGATTCATATTTACAAATCACAGTGTTAGGTTTTTCTGCTGTTTTTTCATATCTTGTGACTATTCAAAAATATTTGCTAACGTATTGATATATATTCAATTTTGTCAACATTTAACTCTTAAAACAGATAAATTTTCATAAAGATGGATTCCGACAAAATATCAAATGAGGAACTATTATCCAAGTTGGAGGATTTGCGCAATGCGTATGATGAGCTGGAACTTAAATATGAAAAACAAGTATTACTTTCCAATCTTGCTGAAGAAAAATTCAGAAAAGCTATCCTGTTAAGTCATGACTCTGTTAATATTAACAGGCTTTCAGATGGTATGTATGTGTCAGTAAATAATGGCTTTACAATATTGACAGGTTATTCAGCTGAGGAGGTCTTGGGTAAAACATCATTGGAACTGAATATTTGGCTCTATCCGGAAAATCGCATAAAACTGGTTGATGAACTGAAGGAAAAAGGCGTTGTTTTTAATTTCGAAGCATGCTTTGTCAAGAAAGATGGCAGCGTCATTAACGGATTAATGTCAGCTTCATTGATAGATCTTGATGGCATACCTCACCTCCTAAACATAGTAAGGGATATTACCCGGCTGAAACAGATTGATGAAGAGCTGGCCGTGGAGCAGTCACTGCTTGATGCCATTATGAATAATCTTGATGATTATGTCTATATGAAAGACCGGGAGGGCAGGTTTTTAAGAATAAATAAATCTCATGCCGATGCTCTTGGATTGGATGATCCTGCTCAGGTGGTTGGAAAAACTGATATGGATTTCTACTCAAAAGAACATGCCGGGCAGGCATTCAGGGAAGAGATGGCAATTGTTAACATTGGTCAGAAAATGGAGGTAGAGGAGAAACTTACCCGGGATGACCACTCTGATGAATGGGTTTATACCACAAAGTTGCCTCTGCTTGATCGTGAGGGTAAGATTATTGGAACATTTGGAATTTCGAAAAATATAACTGAAAAGAAAAAAACAGAAGAACAACTCCTGTTACTTGCTAATGCACTTAAGAGTATTAATGAATGTGTTTCCATAACTGATATTAACGATAAAGTATTGTTTATAAACAAAGCATTCATTGACACTTATGGTTTTACCGAGGATGACCTTAAAGAGAAGTCTATAAGTATTATACGATCGTCAGATAATTCCATGGATATTATTCATGAAATCCTTCCTGCAACATTAAAGGGTGGATGGAAAGGGGAAATAATGAACAGAAATAAGAATGGAGATGATTTTCTGGTATCTCTTTCTACATCTGTTATTAAAGATAATAATGATCAGGCAATTGCGTTAATTGGTGTTGCAAGCGATATTACTACACAGAAAAGAAGAGAGCTTGAGGCCCAGGTGCTATTTGAAATAACCCAGGGGATTACAAAATCTGAAAAACTCGATGATTTATTGCAGTTGATTCATTACTCATTGGGCAAAGTAGTTTATGCCGAAAACTGCTTTGTGGCCCTTTATGAAAAAGACTCTGGCCTATTCAGCTTTCCTTATTTTGTTGACAAGTTTGATTCTACTCCACCTCCCTCATTGATGAAAAAGAGTTGCACAGCTTATGTTCTTAAGACTAATAAGCCGTTCCTTTATAGTCAGGAGGAGTTTGACAGGCTACTTGCGCAAAATGAAGTTGAGTTAGTTGGCCTGTTTTCTCCTTCATGGATCGGCATACCATTGCAGACACCTTCAAAAGTTATTGGAGTTTTGGTTCTTCAGCATTATGAGAGAGAAAATATTTTTTCTGAAGCTGATGTTCAATTCTTAAAATCGGTTGGCAGCCAGATAGCTATCTCAATTGAGCGTAAGCAGACAGAAGAAGAAATTAAATTAAAAAATGAACTATTGCTTTCAGCAAATGCTGAAAAGGATAAATTCTTTTCAATAATTGCACACGATCTTAGAGGCCCTTTAAGCGCCTTTGTATCTGCTACCCAGATTCTTGAGGAAGATGTTCAGAATATGACTATTGAAGATATCAAAGACATTACGGTCAGCATGAACACCGACGCAACCAATGTTTACCGTTTACTGGAAAACCTACTTGAATGGTCGCGATTGCAGCGTGGTGTGATGGAGTTTAATCCGGTTACCTTTAATCTGCTGTCAGTAATAAACGAAGGGACTGATTCTGTAACTGCGCTTGCAAAGAAGAAGGGAGTGGCTGTTGAAACATCAATTGATAACAACCTTGAAGTGACAGCAGATATTCATATGTTTGAAACGGTAGTGAGAAATCTCGTTTCAAATTCCATAAAATTTACTCCTTCAGGTGGTATTGTATCTGTTTCAGCTGAGATAAATAGTGATAAATCAGCTGTTATAACTATTACCGATACCGGCATTGGCATGTCAGAGGCGTTGATGAGCCAGCTGTTTCATATTAACGAAAAAACCAGCCGTCCCGGGACCAATGGAGAACCGAGTACAGGACTAGGATTGCTGCTTTGCAAAGAGTTCGTTGAGAAACATGGCGGGAAGATTTTTGTTGAAAGTAAGGTGGGTAAGGGAAGTACCTTCAGTTTTACAATACCAGCAGTCACCCAATTGTTTTCGGGAGGACTGCAGGAAAAATGATGAACCATAATGGTAACAAAAAAGGTTAAGAAGATACTTGTGGTCGATGACGATCCTCATTTGCTGGAGATAACTGCTGATGTTTTTAAGAAGACTTATTATAAGGTGTTTACTGCTCAAAATGGCGCCTCGTGTATAAACACTATCAACAGGGAACAACCTGATATCCTTTTACTTAATTTGACTCTGCCCGATGCTGATGGGAAAGATATTATTAAATTAATCAAAAAAGATCCGAAAATATCTTCTGTATACATCATCTTACTATCTTCAGTACAAGCCAGTTCTGATAGTGTCTCTGAAGGCCTTGAAGAAGGTGCCGACGATTATATCAGAAGGCCGGTTACCAGGCGTGAATTGCTGGCAAAAGTTCAGGCAGCCTTCAGGATTATCTCTGCAGAGAGGACTGCTCTTAAAAATGAAATGCTTCTCAAAGCATGTATTAATAGTCCGGTTGACATGATCGTCC
>JFJP01038938.1_pt1 | contig 15086 bp, 12 predicted proteins | sample 431651 | NCBI WGS metagenome assembly JFJP01 (sample SAMN02602958, study PRJNA72255) | Microbial mat metagenome, whole genome shotgun sequencing project. | biome: fresh water; feature: sink hole; material: water; isolation source: purple microbial (photo- and chemosynthetic) mats found in...
AAAGGTAATGACCCCCATTCCCGTTTCCCCCTAATTTCTAGCGGGTAATTGGCGTAAGAAATACAGATAATAACCTGGAATCGTCAGAACCCACTGTATCTGTACTTGGATAGTTTTTCGGCACTAACTTTTCGCTGATTAACTGTATATTATAAAGTCCTGTATCCTGAATATAAAGAGCCCCCATAAATGAATCGGCTCTGAAATATGGTAATGACACATCAGTTGAATTAAGAAAGATCTTATCACATTTCGGATGAGCCTCAAGCCTGTTGTCCAGGATGCTAAGCATCACTTTATTACTATATTTCAGATTAGTGGTATCTTTTGTAGAACTGGAAAGCCAGACATTAAATCGCCCGGTTTTGGAAACGACTACGTTCCATTCAGCTGTATTAGTTGAGGGGTTTATCATATCGTGATAACACTCAGCTTTCTCAACTTTCAACGAGATTGTCCCGTCGTCCTGCTGAAGGACTCTGTTTTTAATATCTTCGCTATTCTTTAATTCCTGTACACCATTATTCCTGCACGCAGGAAATAAGGTAATTCCTGCAACCATCAACAACACAAATATACTTCTTCCCATTATTCGAATATTGCTTATAATATTATTTGCAATTATAACGAACTTCAAACAATTTAAGTATGCTCTTTGTAGAAATTAATAAAAACCTCTCCCTAAATCCCTCCCCCGCGAGGGAGGGACTTTGTAAATCAATCATTTGCGTTTAAGAAATATTTACAAGATTATTTACAGAATGAGTTTTTTTAATGCTGTTTTTTTTTACTTCATTCAACGACAGAGCTTCCGCAACGATCTCGGAAATATCTGCAACTTTTGTTCCCGTTGCGGAAGAAAATGTCTTTTTGCATAAAGGGCAGGCAGTTGCAAGAATATCGGGATTATCTTTGGTAAGTTCTGAAGCAGCGTCGCGTGCAATCTTATGTTTATCCTTCGAACTGATTTTCATATTGCCCAGACTTCCGCCGCAACAAAGCGATTCGGCATCTTCGAATTTTGTTTCCTGAAGTCTTGTAACATGACGAAGAACCTCCTTTGGCTCATCATAAACACCTGATCCTCTTCCCAGATCGCAGGGCGAATGATATGCAACTTTCTTACGAAGGAACTTCAGTTTTATATCTCCTTCATCTATCAGCGTCTTAATAAACTGAGTATGATGAACTACTTCAACATCAAGATAATAGCTCTCTTTAAAAACTTTATAGCATATCGGACATGAAGTCACCAGAGTATGGGCGCCTGATTTCCAGATCATTTCCGAATTAAAGTTAATCAACTCCCTGGCTTCCTTGTCCTGACCTGCAAGCATAAGGGGTCTGCCACAGCAAACTCCACCCTGCTCATCAATAAAGCTATAGCTAACACCTGACGCATCAAGAATCTTCAGCATTGAGTTCTTAATCGATGGTGTAAGATGAGTCATGCAACCTGCAAAAAACACAACATCAACCTTTTCAGGGTCTGCTTGCCTCAGAAATTCATAGTTCTGGATTACGGGGGACTTTTCAACTGCAACACTCTCTCTTTTACGGAAATAGCCTTTGTAAGTATTCCTGAAATCATTCTCACCTTCCACTCCCCTTCTCCGGATCATTCTGATCGGAGAAAGTTCTATTCCCACAGGGCATTTCTGATCGCAGCGTCCGCACATAAGACAATTAAATGCAATGTCATCAACATCTTCATCATTCCTGATGGCTTTCATCATGTAAGCCGACTGAATAGTATTAATTCCTGCAGAAAAATTAAGCTGGCAGGCATCAATACAGATACCGCACGAAGAGCATGAGAATGCCTGTACTTCGGTATAAGCCCCTGCTTTATTTCCTGTACGTATTCCTGAGTTCCTCATGAAGATCAGAAATAGTTCAGTGGGAATATGCATGTACCTTGTAACAGGAAGAAGAATAAAAAAAGTACCTAACGACAATGAATATAACCACCAGAAGGGATAGGCAAATTGCTGTGCAGGAAGGAATGAAGCCAATGCAGAACCAAGTGAACCTGTCAGGAAGCTCCCCGTACCTGCTGCACCGCATGTGAAGCTTTCAGCCAGCAGACGACTGGGGAAAATAAGCCAGAGTGATGTAAGTGCAATTTTATCGGTTAGTCTTAGTTTTGTGGTTTTCTTCATTCCAACAACCCCTGAGAAGAATCTTTTTGATACTGCCAGTAGAAGTCCGGAAAGGACAAAAGCAAGAATCAGATCCATTAGAAATCCATACACTGCTTCAAAGCCCATTCTGCCATGCTCAGGATTGAAAAACCTGAAGAAGATCGCCTTGTATGGTGCGTTCAGGTGCCTGGCTCCGAAAATATCTGCCTCAAGTGTTCCGAAAAAAATCAGAAGGAACCAGCCAAATGCCAGGCTCATATGCATGTAGCCAAGCCTGAAATTTGTTTTAAGTATTTTTCTGTGAATAAGACTTTCGAGAAAGATCTCTTTGATGCTCAAAGCAAATGCTGATCCGAAGAATCCGCGCTGCAGTCTGAGTTTATCCTGACGTGAAAGATCACGGAACCATATAACACTTCTGACTACAACATAAATCAGTATGAAGTATAATCCAATATTAAATGGTATAACAAACGGATCAAACTGCATGTTTATCAAATATTTGGAATGCCTGTTTGGCAAGAACAACAATATTTCGGGTGTTTACGCCCCGTGGACAAACTAGAGTGCATTTTCCGCAGAGCATACATTTTTTCATTGTTTGCCTCGCCAGATTATTCTCACCCCGCTTAATCAATATATGGAGTTCCCTGAGACTGAATTTAGTATGATTGCCGGTGGTACATGTAGCAGCGCAGCCACCGCATTCGATGCATGATCTGAAACTTGGCTCACGTGCAAAGATATAATCAGCCACCCTCCTGTCGTTGGCTTCATAGTCGATCTGCCGGCCCTTAGATATTGAAAACCCGAATTTTCCCATACTATTTACCCTTAATTTTAAGGTAATCAAGCACATCAGATACGGCAGCCCTGGCATGTGAGATAGTCTCTGTAATATTCATAGGTGCAGTGCAGGTGCCTGCATAGAAAACACCATCTACATTACTCAGATTACTGCCGAAGTGGCTGTCGCGTCCATGAAAAAACCTGTTTTCGCCTGTTTCTAGTCCCAGTGAAGATGCAATACCACTGCTCCCTTCAGAGATCTCCATACCTGCCATGAGCACAATCATATCGAGCTCCATTTTCAGAGGTCTGCCTGCAAGTGTATCTTCAACCTTTATAACCAGACAGTTTTTTATTGATTCGCCTACTTCAGAAACTTTACCCCGGATGAAGCTTATGCCGTATTTTTCCTGAGCCTCCAGATATAGTTCCTCATACATGGCACCACCCATGCGCATATCCATATAAAAACAAAAAACTCTCGATTCGGGTAGCATCTCTTTGATTTCGATAGCCTGCTTTACGGCAGTAACACAACAAAGTTTTGAGCAGTAGTGGTTGCCTACTTTTTCATCGCGCGATCCAACGCAATGGACTATGCCAATCCTCCCCGGAATCTCCCCGTTTGTCTTTTTCAGGGCGCCGGTACGAAATTTCATTTCAAGATCGGCAGAGGTGATAACGTTATCATAAATGCCATAACCATATTCTTCCTTCCTTTCACTTTTGAACAGATCGAATCCGGTGGCTATCACAACAGCATCTGCAGACACCTCCGTGCCGTTATTTGTTTTAACAATAAAACCCTTCCTGTTTTTTATGATATTATCGACTCTTGTATTCCTCATCAAAGTCAATCCACTGACATCAACCTTATTATTCAGGTAGCCAATTACTTCCTGACCATTTTTTCTGTCGGGGAATAAATGATACCAGTTTTTAACATGACCACCGGTGTTCTCTTCTTTTTCAACAAGAGTCACTCTGCAACCCGATTTTGCCAGTTGTCCGGCTGCCTCCATTCCGGCAGTACCACCACCTATTACGACTACTTCACCACTCATTTTCAGACATTTATAAGGCCGTGAGGAAGAGGCATTTGCTTACCGTCTTTAGTTTTGTACTTATCCTGAGCATCAAATTCTATCCCAAGTTTTCTTAGCAGAGGTTCAGACTGAACCATATGATATTGTAATCCGAGATCCCATGGACTAAAACCAAGGACAAGTCCGGCAAGCTCCTCATAAGTAAGAACAGGAACAGAATCGCCGTTCTCACCATAAGTAGAACCATCCATCTCCTTAATAGTATACTGCCATTTATCCATAAACATTGTGCAGCCCGGACAGTTCGTTAAAACCATGTCAGGTTTGAATGGTTTCATGGATGAGAATTTTTTTTCTGTATTGGATACCGAATAACCTCTGTTAGCCTGAACGATATACTGCCTGAAACCAAAACCACAACAATGTCTTCTTTCCGGGTAATCTATAACCTGGCCTCCCCATGCTTCTGCCATACCACTGAGAACTCTGGGAAATTCAGCACCACCTACGCCTGACTTAGGAAACATTTTAGCGTAATGACACCCTATATGCTCAACAATCCGCAAAGGTTCGCCTGTGTTTTTATTAATAAGAAGATTTTTTGCTTTGTGTGCAATCTCTTCCCTGAATTTATAAACAATATCGCTTGTATGAGCCACATTTTCAGGTATATCAAACTCCCGGCGGGTAGCTTTAAAAAGATATTCCCTGGTTTTGGCCAGCTCTTCCGGGAAATGCTTCCATGTCTCAAGTATCTCAGTATAAATTCCAAAAGAAGTGACACACGAAATAGCAATATTCTTATACCCGGCTTCTTTCATCAATGCAAAATGCCTTGCAATAACAGTCATTATGGTAGCTGACAGAACAATATCACTGTGGTAGCCAATGCCTGTACAGGTAGTATGGGAAGGATTCTCGTAAACATCTTTCCCTAAAATATTTCTCATCAGATTCAGGAAAAATTGCTCCGAACCTGGAAAGAAACTCTGCCTGATGCAAGATCTTACGTAGAAGAAATGATCATCAGCAATCTCTTTCTGATAATCTGACCAGATTCTTTTCTTTCCCTCAATATTCATGACCCTGAGTTTTTATGTCTGATGAGTAGTATGCTTTCCGTTATTTGTTGTAAAAACCTCTACAAAATACTCATTATCTGTTCCTTCGCTTTTAAATTGAATTCCCATTTCAGATGCCTTTTTCTTTGAATGTTCTTCAATTGTATTAAAGAATTCTGTACCACCGGTAACATCAAATATTTTCTTTAACTCATCAAGTGCGTCCTGAGGAATTTTCCTTAACGGACCGGTACCAATACCATTTATCTGACCTCCAAGTCTCTCGAAGACATCATCAGTATTTTCAAGAATATATTCCCAGATAGGTCCCTGTTCAGGATGCATCTGTGGATTAACTGCATAAGTGGCGGCACAATACCCGTATTTAAAAATATTCTCCCCTACTGTACGTTTAACTGCCAGTTGCTGCCGGCCCTTCTCCGATTCGGTGAAATATCCGGTTTTCTGTGAAAGGGTACGTAGAGCCATTATAATTAACCCTGGTGTATTACCACGAGGACACCTTGTTTTGCACGACATACATTCCCCGCAATACCAGATAGTTTCAGATTTTAGAAGTCTTAAAATTTCAGCATCATCCCTTAGCTGGACTGCATCAACAACTTTGCGGGGATCATAATCATAAAACTCTGCTGCAGGACAAATAGCAGTGCATACGCCACAGTTCATACAGGCCTTCAATCCTTCTTCGAACCGGACATCTTTCATCAGCTCATCGTAAAGATTTTCCATTACCTGTAATTTGATTTTCTGTTAATTTATTAACACAAAAATAGCTTTTATGAAAACCGGCAGAAAGAGGGTTAAAGCCTATTTATGGGGAGGTATAAAGACGTAGGAGGGAACGGCGCAAAGGCTTAACGGCGCAAAGGCGTAATGGTATAAGAAAAGAAGGGGTGAAACGGAGAAGAGGAGAAAGGGAGACCAGAAGCCTCCGTGTAGCTCCGTGATCTCTGTGTCTCCGTGGTTAAAGAATTATTGTATTAATTTACCTTTATCCAGGACTATAGATCGGTTAGCATATTGCGCAGTGATCGGATCGTGGGAGACAAGAATGACTGTTCCGCCGCTTTTATGGTGGTCTTCAACAAGCGACATCAGTATTTTGCTGTTTTCAGGATCGAGGTTACCTGTTGGCTCGTCGGCCAGTAATATTCCGGGATTTGTTATTATTGCCCTGACAAAAGCTGTTCTCTGTTTTTCTCCGACACTCAACTCATCGGGATATTTATTTTTCAATGGAGAGAGAGAACATTTTTCAAGAAAACCCTCAATTTTAAGAAGCTGATCCTTATCATAACAGGCTAGCTTAATATTCTCAAAAACTGTAAGATATGGCATCAGATGAAACTGCTGAAACATAAATCCTACATTCTTTTTTCTGTATTCGTCAGTAGCCCCGGAGCTCTGGTTATAGATATTTTTTCCTTCAAATAATACTGATCCGGAATCAGGCATTATTAGTCCCCCTATAACATTCAGAAGAGTTGATTTCCCGGCACCGCTTGAACCCGAAACAGCAATGAATTCGCCTTTTTCAATCTTAAGACTCACATCCTGAAGGGCTACGAATTCTTCGGTTCCTTTTCGGTAGACTTTGGATATGTTACTAATTTCTATCATAAATCAATTTTCATAATTCTTATACTGTCATTTGGCTGCGCCGACATTTGCTTCGCGTCACTTGCTTCGCGTCATTTGCTTCGCGTCATTTGGCTTCGCCGTCATTCATTGTCATTGATTATCTTACAATTGAATGACTATTGAATGACTATTGAATGACCATCGAATGACTATTGAATGACTATTCCTTACTCAGCGTCTTCGCCGCATCGATCCTGGTTGCAATTAAAGCGGGGATCCAGCTGCTCAGCATCCACAACACCGGAAAAAGCAGTATAGTGTAGTAGAATACCGGCCACACAGTCTTAATATTTGCGGCTGTGAAACTAAAGATCTCCTTTCCGAAATATTCTGCAATCATGTCCCCAAGGAAGAATCCAATTGCGCCTCCGGCGAGTCCCAATAAAAAAGCTTTGAAAAGAAAAAGAAACAGTATCGTAAACGAACTGTTACCCATAGCTTTTAAAAGACCTACCTCTCTGCTCCTTACATTTACATTCTGATAGAACAGGAGTGCAGTAATCAGCAGACAGGATATCACTACAAAGGGTATTATAAAGGCTCCGTATTTATTCATCATAATTCTCTGATTTTCACGTGCATCGGCAATACTGCTGATTTCAGTTACCTCAAGATCAGAGAATATTGACTGAACCTGGTTTCTTGCATTCTTAATCCGGCCGTCTTTACAGACACAACCCAAAGCTTCAATCTTATTTATCTTTCCTTCCATTCCCAAAACCTGCTGCAGGTCTTCCAGATTAAACGAGACACCCTGGTCCATCATTCCCCTGCCCTCTTCAAGTCTCTTTTCAATATTAAAGCTGTATTCTTTTCCATCAACCCCCATTATAATGAAAGGCTCACCGGGTTTTATGTTTTTTGCCACCAGTGCACCAACCTGCACCATTCCCTTTTTAACGTCAAAGCCCATTATCTCCTGAGCAGGAAGGTATTTCTGCTGAGCTTCATCCTTATATCCGAAAAGAACTATCTGATGTGTCGATCCGTTTGAGTCTTTCCAGTCGGGGTATTTAATCTGCAGAATGCCGGTAAGATGTCTGACTGCATCAAAGGTCTCAGACTCAGCCAGAACATCAACATAATTGTCGGGGAAAGTGCCGGTATTATTAACCGAATAGAAATCAATAAGATTGGTACCCTTCGGGAAAATATAAAGATTTAGTCCCTGCTCGCGCATAATCTTTCTGGTCTCATCTTCACTTGCTTTACTTAGTGTATAAATAGCCACTGTAACAGAACTTGCCACAATAACAGTAAGCAAAATGACAGCAGATGTTAACCTTCTGTACCACATCTCTTTAAAGACCATGTGCACTATATTCATTTTCCTTTCTCCCTCTTTATTATAAAAACTGTGATAATAATAATTGTTAACAGGATAAAAACGGATGTTGCAATAAATGAAATTTTTAATGAATTGTCCTCTTTCATTTCAATTTTCGGAGGCTGAATAGTTGTCACTCCCTCTTTCTGATCGGTAAGCCATTTAGGTAAAGGCCTGTTACTTATCGAATCGTATGAAATGGTATCTGTCTGCATTTAATTCCCCAGCAAAGGATTGGCGTCAATTATTTTATTGAGAAGGGCAGGCTGTGGATTATCCCAGTCAGCCGTGAAAAGAATATCTGTACCCGGAAGATCGTCTTTAATAAGACAGCTGCACTCGGCTGTAAGATAATCGATTAATAGATTTATGTTTTCTTCAGTAATCCCATTGCCAAGTAGTGGTTCGAGTGCTTTAAATCTTCCGAACACTCCAAAAAGCATAGGTTCCTGAATTTTCTTCAGATCGTCCTCAACATTAAGAAGCAGTGAAGAAAAATGTGATTCTTCCTTACTGTTTCTGCTGATCTCGACAATCTCAATTATTTCACCGAAAGGAGAAGCAGTCAATGCTTTTTTAAGAATGCCAATACCCCTGTCGTCCTTCTCTTTTATATCAGTTTTTAAATATACCATTACGCACAGTTTGCCGGCCATAAGTTCAGAGGCTACCTTCTGCCGGAGGGGTGATGATGTAAGATTTCGTATTGCTGCGGGGGTTTCATATTTCGAGAATAACCTGTTCTCGTAATACAATCCGTACCATGGTGTATCTGCATCCTCCCGTGTGGCTGTTCTGAACTGAATATTTGCATTTTTAATATTTTCAGTCACTTCAAGGTTTTGTTTTTTCTGAGCTTCGGTTAACTGACCTTTATGAAAATAAACAAGAGTGTATTGATTTGGCAACGCATTCAGGAGAACCCATTCAGAGACTCTTGTTGTACATGCAAGACTCAGTATACCTGCCAAAACCAGTATTTTAATATATCTCTGATTCATCGTACACTAATTGGATTTATAGCTGCCTTCTCTTCAATAAGCTCTATTCCGGAAAGAATTGTGTTTCCTTTAACAGGATTCATTTCAATTTTCAATGTATTTCCAGCCTGGATGCCGCTGAATGTTTTGACTATTTCCTTGTTTGGTTTTCCGGTTTGAGAAATAATATCGAAGTTCTCAAGAACTCTGTTTCCCTGTATTTTAACATCAAAAACCCTATCGCCTTCTTTCATTTCTTCAAGTTCTGAAAAGTAGAGATTTACCTTATAAGTTGTCTGAGGTGTATCCTTCTCTTTTGAAAGGGTAATCTCCATTGATCTTACACCGCCAATTGCACTTGCGCTCACCCATGGTGTTGATTCAGAATATATTGATATAGGTTCTTTTCGTACTGTGAAATAATTAACAGTATCGAGTTTTACCGGAATTTCGGGTGATGCTCCTCCTACAAATGGGTATTCAATCCATAGAACTTTATTGTCGGAGGTACGGTCGCCTGGTGCATTCAGGTTCAAACCAAGTTGCTTTATCTGTTTTCCGCTCCATTTATAGTTACTGTTAGCCCAGTAAGTCATCCATGGCATATTAACCAGAGCGAGTGAGGTCTGATTCTGATACGGGCACTGGCATGTACGGGTATAATCAGGAGAATTTAAAACTCCATCAGCAACGATCAGATTGGTGGAACAACCGGTTTTCCATCCACCCAGACTACCTGTTCCTTCAAATGAGTCAAGGTTTATAAATCCTGCTGAAGCGGAACGAAATGTAAGAAGATACTCACTTGCAACTACAATACCGCAACCGTATTCGCGTTTATAGCTCCACTTTTTCTCTTCTCCGGTAATAAGATCCTTTTCTAATATCGGATCGCCCGTAAGGAGGCTGAATCCTTCTCCTTCAGTATATATTTTATCATTATGCAAAATAGGCGGATTGCCATATTTTATTGCTTTATCCCATACTTTCTTCATTGAACCAACCTCATAGACAATCATCCTGTTGCCTGTTTCGCCGGTCAGCATATCGCGCGAAGGACGTGTAGCCTGAAGCAGATATTTATGCTGAGAAGAATAGCCCAGCCAGGTTCCAAAAACATCATTTGTCTCCTCTTTTAAAATTCTGCCGGTTTTGATCTCAACAGCCATTAATCTGGAGCCTGCCGGAATTATCTCTCCTCTTCTTTTAAGCTTGGTTTCAAGATCCTGAGGCATTTTGTCGAGACAAAAAAGAATATCGTCACCGCAGATAACAGAATTATGTATGAAGCCATGATTAGCCCTGATACTCCATAATTTTTCACCCGAAAACCTGTTAAGGATTATCAGTTCATTGCTTGCAGTAACATCAAAATTACTCATCCTCTTGTTTACTGCTTTTTCATCGGGGTCTCTTACCTCGGGAAAATCTGTAAAATTATTTCCCAGAATAAGGTAGTCATTATAAACACCTATATAACCAAGATTCTTCGTAAGGGCATCGCCTGCTGTAAAATCTTTAATAAGAGCTCCTGTCTTAATATCAATAAGATGACAAACTGCACCCTCAATAACATATACATACTCCTTAGTAGCAATGAAGTTTGTTCCTCGGGCATTTGATCCTGCAAGGTGTTCCTGGTTATATTTTGGATCGAGAGGATTCTCTTCATCGTAAGATTCATCATAATAAACCAGCCAGGTATCGTCCATCAGCTTTTCAAATTCGCGTTCCCAGAATACCCGTCCCGTATAAACATCCCTGGCACTTATACTATTCATTCCCTGTATAATAAGACGGCCGTCGATAACCTGTTCACCCGGGCCATGACCATGCCGTGGAAGGACATCCATATTTGAATTGCCACCGAACCAGAGGATTCCGAGAGGAGCCTTCACTCTTTCATCATCTGATTTAAGAGTATTTGAAATATCTCCGTAGTTATGTGTCCACTCATCCACACCTTCAAGTGAGCCTGTTCTTGTTATCAGGGAGTATCCGTTTCCACTGGTATGTTCAGCGCCATAAAGGTTAAGTTCAGATAATCTGGCAGTCAGTTGTTTCTGTGCACGCCGGTTTGTTTTCATCCAGATCTTACCATCGTATGGTCTGGTGCATTCATAAACACTCTTAAGCACATCGGTGTCGAAATCATTAAGATAGCTCAGGTCACTGATTATTGTAAGAGATGAAAAGTATTTTGGAAGAAGCGGAAAGCTCTCATCCGCCAGAAGGAAGCTCAGCCTGTCGGCCTTAACTCCCATGTTATCAAAGTACTCCCTGAGATAGTTTATCCTTGCAGGATCGTTATCATAGGCTATTATTGTAAGCGAAGTAGAAGATAACAGCCCTTTAAGCAGTTCAATATCACTTGTTCCGAATAAAACTGAATATCCGGTTGTAACACCTGCAGAGCTTACAATATCGTCAGCCACAGATTGTTTTGCAGTCAATTCCGGAACAGATTTTTTAATTGTGGCGGCTTCAGAAACCGGAGTGCCTCCAAAAACCAATATATCACCTTCTTCCGAAACAGCAATTAGTTTTCCGCTTGCAGCAACCAGACGTTCAATATTCCGGTTTGTCGGGATATTCCAGAGTTTTGTCGGCTTATTATCTGATATTTTTATTGCGGTAATACCAGTGCTATCGGCTGCATAAAGGCAATCTCCAGCCTTTATAAGATCATTTGCTGCCGAATAATCGCTTTTCCAGAGCGTCTCGAGTTTGTTCTTATTATCAAGCAGCGATGCTGAAATTTTTTTACCGGAGAAGTAGATGTTATTTCCATCGAGAACCGGATATTCGCCGGCATCTGACTTAATTTTAGTACCAGTATTGGAATCGTACATGTAAGTCATGCGTTCCCTGTGATGATTAAAAAACACTTTTTCATTGCCGCATGTAAAAGCTCCGCCTGTTTTTCCGCTTTCAGCAAGCTTATAGTAAAGCTCCTCCCCTGTTTTAAGATCGAAGGCTGCTGGTACCGAACGACCTCCTGCGACAAGGAGCTTATCTCCGCTTATAGAAAATACACCCTGAGGAGCAACATCTGCAAACGCCGGAGATCTGTGAGGTTGCAGGATATAATTACTCCCTGTGCCTTCGTTTTTCCAGACAATGGATCCGGTTTCAGTATCTAAAGCATAAATAAAAGTACCCATCATTGGGAAAATACTTGCAGCGGTATAAAGAATATTATCCTTAATTACAATGCCACCCCGGGCAGGCCACATAGATATAAGTCTTTTATTACCAAGAAGTTTATTAGAGGAAGGCGCAAGAGATAATTTCCAGACAAGTGAACCGCTGTTTCCGTCGAGACAATAGCAATTACCATCATCACTTGTAAAATAGATTTTCCCGTTATTAGCTGCAAGTGGAAGCCTGACCGGTCCGTCGGCATAATAATGCCAGAGTTCTTTACCTGTATTAATATCCAGGGCAATTACCTTATCCTGATCGTTGAAACCCAGATAGATTTTATTATCAGCCACTATTGGTTCAAATAACCTGTCGAACTGCATCAGGTTCTGATTAAGCGGATCGTCCCACACAGGAACACGTGGAGAATAATTAACCTGCCACTGAAGATAGAGTTTATCAGCCAGCTGCTCTGGTGTTGAAGCTGTACGTCCGGCGTCGTATCTCCACATGGGCCAGTCGTGCGACTGGGCGTACGATGACAATGCTGTAAAAAGAGTAAAAAATAATACTGATAGTCTCATAGTCTATCTTTGAACTGATTAAGTTAGTAGCAATGTGCAGATTGTATTTAAAACCACCAGTCAAAAATACAAACCACATTTTTAAAAATAACATTTTATGATAAAGATACATCAGTTGCAGTCTCAATTTAACTTATTTTAACCTAATAATTAGTAAGGAGGATTATTTTTGTGATTCGAAAATCATGATATGAAATGACGAATAAGACAATCAAAACAAAATATAAAAAGACAACCTCCTTTTTTCCTATTTTGCAAAATGGAATATTCTATATTTTGATCCTTTTTTGCTTAAATGAGGCATATGGACAAGATCCTGTAAAAAGTTCCATAACTGCCAAAACAATCGAAATTGACTCCGTAGTTATCAGGGCAAAGAAGGAAACCAGGGATCTTATGAAAAGACCTTATACTGAGCCCAATTCAATCTTCCCGTCAATCAGTAAATTATCAAATGCAGATATAAAAAGGCAGGGAGCTACTAACCTTGTTGAAGCCATGAATTATATTCCCGGCGGACTTATTGAAACACGAGGCAGGCAGGTGAAACAGTTCTTTTCGGTGAGAGGACAGAAATATCCATATCCCGACTATGCTATTGATGGTGTATGGCAGAAGGAATTTGAGGAGCTTCCATATTTCTTCTCAACCTCTGATATTGAAGAGATTGAGATCGTCAGGTCGAGTGCGGCACTACTTACAGGACTATCCGGGATGGCCGGGCTCATCAATGTGAAAACGCGGGAGTACAATAAGATGGAGACTAACTTAGAGATGGAATATGGCTCTTATAATTCAATACATACCCATCTTTCAAACGGAAGTAAAATAGGTAATTTCTCATACTCAGCCGGTATTGGATATGATAAGAGTGACGGCCCCTCAGGTAAGCACTCAAAGGAAAACATGGCTGATCTGTTTACACAGGTAAAATGGCAACCTTCTGAAAAACTGTCGGTTAAGGCTAACCTTTTCTATCTGAACGGAAAGAGAGAAATGAGAATCGCTGAAGTACCTGCTGATAAACGGTACCGCGATATGATACAGAATTTCGATCCTGTACAAGCAGTGCTGACAAATATAAAAACTGTTTTTTCACCTAATGAAAAACTCTCCTCTGAATTGCAGTTATTCTATTCGTACCGCAATCCGACCTTCAACGATGAGGTTAAACTTACTGCTTCTAATGAGAAGGATTCTGAATACGGATTTAACTTCATCCAGTCATTTGCTGTTACGAATTTAAATATCATCCGCTTCGGCGCTCTTTACAACCATTGGGTTGCTCCGAATGGCAAGAGATTCTATACAGGTAAACGCTGCGATACCGAGACATTCTCAGCGGTTCTTGTTGATGAACAGAGGATTGGCAGGGTAACACTCGATGCCGGTATCCGTCTGACAAGAACTTATATGAATGACTACGGAGCTTTTAATATTGAGGGAGATGGTGCTGCATTTAAGAATGTAACTTCTATTCACGACCAGTGGGAACCTGCGATAATTCAGGGAAGTCTTGGTGCTTCATATCGCATAAACAATCTTCTTTCGGCCTATTTCAATTCTGCTGCCGGACAGGTAAAACCACGCCAGGGATCACTTACTACTGAGATGAATGTCCCGCTAAATGAGCTCAGATACAAGTTTGATCTGGGAATTATAAGAACACTTGGAACAAATGGCAAGTTTTCAGCAACAGCTTTCGGGGTAGTACAGAATGATGCAATTGCCTTAAGCGGAGATACTTATCTTGATGCAGCAACTAATATCAGGAGGGAATTATATGTTAACCGCGATCAGGAACAATACGGAATCGAGCTTGAAATAATGTCTCCCGAAGTCTACAGGATGTTTGAGCCTTTTCTGAACCTTACAATTATGAAATCGGCATTGATTGAGTCTGGCACCAGGGTAACGAATAAAGAGAACCCTGTATTGATCTCAAGCGGAGGCATCTACTTTAAAAAGAAAAAGACAGATCTCAATCTTCTGGGAAAGTATATTTCTAAATTTGAAAATGACCGCTTTGCTGCACCTGCAGACGGACCTCAGCCTCTGGGCGATTTCTTCACAGCTGATATTACCGGCGGTTATACTACAAAAGGCAAGATACCTGTAAGAGTGTACTTTAAGGTTAAGAATATATCCGACAAGAGATACTCAACAGTAATTGGCTATCCCGATTTTGGAAGGATGATATACGGGGGGATACAGATTAGCATAATATAAGAAAGGTGTAACGGTGTAGCGGTGTAACGGTGTAACGGTGTAACGGTGTAACGGTGTAGCGGTGTAACGGTGTAACGGCTTAGTGGCTAAAGAAAAGAAGGGGAGAAACGGAGAAGA
>JFJP01027281.1_pt1 | contig 15085 bp, 19 predicted proteins | sample 431651 | NCBI WGS metagenome assembly JFJP01 (sample SAMN02602958, study PRJNA72255) | Microbial mat metagenome, whole genome shotgun sequencing project. | biome: fresh water; feature: sink hole; material: water; isolation source: purple microbial (photo- and chemosynthetic) mats found in...
CAGTGAGTTTGCGAAGATATACTGTTCCGAGCAAAGGATTTCCAATAGTCAAAGTGGTTACAGGTTGTGCCTTACCTTTAGCTGGTTTTTGCTTTTGTTTAAAAAAAGGGGCCAATAATGCCCTTGAAAATTTTACAAAATTAAGAAGAAAATTGTTTCAAAATGGTGAAATTTTTATGAGTTTTGTAAGGAAAATAAAAATTTTTGTTTTAGATGATGATCAATATTATGAGCATTTATCAAGAAAATATCGGGATTTCCAAGAATCATATAGAACTGATTTTGATTTGGTGTCTGAAATTTTCACTCGTGATGAGTTTGACACAATAAAGATTAATTCAAAAAAGGATTTCCTGACGCTTTTTACCCCTCGTTTTCAAACATTATATAAAGGATATTAAAAAAGTACATTAAATTGTTGAAAATTTTGGAAAGAAATTATGATATAAATGACTATTTTTTGTTTTGAATGATATTGATATCGACAATGAGTCTTTTAATTTTTTCCAGGTTCAATTTTAGCGTCTCATATTTCTCATTCTCATTATTTTCTTTGCAAACTGATCTTTTTTTTGTAGGCGAAACGCTTTGTAATTTTAATTGAAAATTTTTTACAGATGCACTGTTTATTTTTTCCTTCAAATTTTCATTTTCTTCTCGAATTTTATTATTTTCATGAACTTTATCCATATATTTTTTGCTAATAAATTGCAATTTTTCATTATTGTTTGTGATTTCAAGATATGAGTTCAATAAACTTGAAGTTTCTTCTATTTTATTGGCCAGAGCTTTATAATTATTCTCCAAAGCAATCTCTTGATTCTTTAAAAGTGCTCTATTAACATTTTTGTTTTTTTTTATTTCATTAAATTTTTGTAACGAATTTTCGATTTCTATTTTCTTGAGATTTCGAACTTGTGAAGCATTTTTGTATTTTTCCAATAGATCTTTATATTTCATTCCATTAATTTCTATCTCCCTTTGTGTGTTTATTAAATTGTTTTCAAAAACTTTTATTTCTTTTTCAATTCCGACTTGCAATTTCGTCAATTCTTCCATATTTTTTACAATCAAATTTATTTCGTTTTCAAATCCTTCTTTTTTCTCTTGCAAGTCAGTGTTTTCTTGCTTTATTGACTCGAAACCTTCAGATTGATCTTTGAAAGTTTTGAGATAAGTCAAGAGTTCTTTCTCCCTTTTTTCAAGCTCAGATAATTGTTTGTTCAAGGGAGTGGCTGATTTTATCACGTCTATTTTGTGCTTGGTAGTTTCGATTTCTGAAACTAGATTTTTCTTGGAATTTTCGAATTTTTCTTTTTCAGTGATCAGAATGTTCAATTTCTCAAAGATTTCCAGAAATTTCGGACCAAATATTTCTTCATCGTTTTCCATTTTTTTATCACTACAAAAATTAAAATTAAAAAAAATTTTATGTTCTCTTTTTTCTCTTTTTTATTTTATTCAAAAATATTTTTTTTTGGATTAAAAAAATCCATTATTTAATTTTCTTTGATGATCTAGATCTCTCAATTATTTGCTCGAAAAAGCAGTAATTTTCTTCCAAAAATAATATTTTGTTTTTTGCAACATCAATGAATTTATCATCATTGATATTCTTATCTCTATTCATTTCTATGATCCCATCATTGTTTGGCCTTTGCGAAGCAGATCATTGTAGTTCTGGGTGTTGCAGGGATTATTATTCGTGCCAAGTTATAACAAGTTCTGATAAATCATCTCTCAAATATTGTGATTCAGGGGATTGCTCTATCATGAAATGTGGCTCAGAAATGTGCTGTTCAAATGGTCGATGTTATGATAACGCTGATGAAGTTTGCAAATCTTCAACAACTTCAACTGCTGTCATAATAATCGCAATTTTCATACCATTGGGAATTTGCATTGTTATAGTATTTGTCTACTTCTATTGGAAAAAAAAAAAAACGCTAGGTATAATAAAGCGCATATTGTTCAAGCGAATATTGTGCAAAATTCATATATACCTGCCAGGGATCCTAATCAACAACAACCACAAAATAACAATCAACCACAAAATAACTATCAACAGCAACAGCAACCACAATTTAACAATCAAAAATCTGTACCCATTCATAATGTGATATTACCTAATGGAGAACCATATTTTCCGAATGAACCTAATAAACAAGAAGATTATGCTATTCATGAAAGCCAGATGGGGCAGCTCAATCATAATGTGAAGATTGTTGGACAACCTTTGCAGGATAATATTAACTATGGCTACAATTATCCACAAAATAATAATCTATAGATAGATTTTTTTAAATTTAATTTTGTAATTTTTGAAACAAACAAAAAAAATGAGAATTTTATTTTATGTAAAAAAGTTTTTAATTGAATAGTTTTTCGAAAAATTAGCAAAAAAAACAAAACAAACTAATTAATTTAAAAAAATTAAAACTGCTCAAGTAGATGATCATAAAGAATAGGTAATTTTTCCAAAAGATTCTGTTCATTTAGAATTTTTTTAGCGATTTCAACATTTATCAATTTGCTTTTGATTTCTTGATTTAACTTTTAATTTTTATTTATAAAGAAAATAATTTTATTGGATACTTTTTTCAATTTTTTTTCTTTAATCAAAAACTCAACATAAATTTTAGCTAATTCATCATCCAAATGAAAATCCAAATCTTTTGAATGAGCTTTGTGTATTTGATGAACATACTCAATTCCCAATTTCGGATATTTTTGTAAAGAAATAATTATATTTTGTTCTTCATTGGGATGATATTTTTTAAATATCTTATGAGCTTTATGGCTATTTACAGAAACTAATTCTGCGGTTCGAATTAAAATGCTATCCTTTAAACACTTCACCAAATATTCTTCTTCTATTTCCAATTTCATAATGACATTATGCAACCAATCAAATACTTTATTCTAAAAATTCTTAATTTTTCTTTCAAAAATTCAAAAATAAAAAAATGTTTTACCTTAAAGATTGGATTTTTCGTTTTAATGAATAAGTCAAATCCTGCAAGAAAATTTCGCTTTTTCATCAATAAATATAATGTTACTCCTGATCTTTTTTTATTTTACCATTAAATTTTTATATAAAAAAACAAAAAGAATTTACAATGTAGAATGTAGAGTCAATAATTTATCAATATATTCTGAACTTTCCTGATCAATTTGCAAAAGTCTTAAGATTTCAAGCAAACATTCAGACCTCTTTATTTCTAATTCATCCTTCATAAGATATCTAACAACATCGGCTTCATAAATTAGATCCAAATCTAATTTGTCGGGATTTTCCATAAAATAATTCACACAAGCATAACCGATTTTAGGGCAAATAGTATAATCCCCTGCCTGATGATATAATTGAATGATGAAAGCAAAGAAAGCATATCGTTTATTTTCGGCATAAAAGGGGTTTTCAAAAGCATAATTTTTCTCATTTATGATAATAAATTCAATCATGAAATTGAGCGGATCGTTTAAAATTTTATCAGTATTTCTTTTTATTTTCATTATTTCATTAAACGCTTTATTTTCTGAAAAAATTTTAATTAGAAATGATAAAAATAGAGAAATTATTTTACTTTTCTAAAAAAATTAAAATTTTACTTTTTATTTTATTTGAGTAATCATAATAAATGGTTTCATTGGAATCTTTCAAAACGGCTTTAAAATTGAAATAATCTGGACTTTTTTTAATTATTTGATATGGATATCCTTTGAATAACATAAACAGCAATCGGAAGGCAATATCAGGGTCCAATTTCAAAAAATGAAAGAAATTCTCTTTATCCATAATCCAATCACCCACTTGTCTTATAGCTTTTTTCCACTTTTCTAAAGGCATTATTTCTCTTGTAATTAAATGACCTTTAATACATATTTGAATATACCACAAACATCTAAAAAAAACATGAAATTTATTTCATTTGACATTTTTTTAAAAACCTAAATTTAAGATCTTCAATTTTCTCATAAGAAAGTTTAAAAATTGAAGATTTCTGCAGATAAATGCTTAAAATCTTGATCAAAGGGATCATAAAATTATCATCTCCATCTGAGCATAAATGTATCAAACCTTTGAATAAATGGTTCTCCAAACATGTCGATATTAATAAATTGTAGTCGACTATTTGTTTCAAATCCAATGTAAAAATTAGTTTATCAGCCAATCTTTGTTTATTTTCTTTTATAAAATAATCTAACAGTTTTAACAGTGGAATCTCTGGTACAACCCTTTTAAAAAATTTTTAATTTTTTTTTTTATTTAAAAAAACCTGATTTTTTTCTTCAATATAAAAGGCTCTAAACTGCAAATAAACTGCTTCAAAAAGCCTTTTAATTCTAAATCTTTCATTATATTGTTAAAAAGAAAATCGAACTGCTCAGTTTCAACTAAAAATTCAATAGTTGTTGCTATTTCTTTCACATAGCAATAATCAGTTAAAATGTCCTCAATTTTCTTGATAGAAAATATAAAATAACCTATTGTGATTTCTTTGATTGGATTTGAAAAAACTTGTTTTCTTATTGCCATATCAGCAGGTATATTCCCCCAATATTTGATTTTTTTCTTATAGATTTGAAGCACATTTGCCATCGCTTGTAAATAATCTTCTTCTTCAATTAAATTCTGTAAAATTTTATCCCAAGAAATCAAATTCAAGCATAAAAGTTCAGAATTTATAAGGAAATAGAGATTAGAATGCGAGAAATCGCATGAAATAAAGGAGTTATTTGAAAAATCAAAAGAGTTCTTCTGAAAATTTATCAATAACTGGTTCATTTCGTAATTTGAAGATTTCAATACATGATTATTTAAATCAATTTTGTTTATAAAATCCATTTTTTGAAAATCTTCTTCAATAATCATTTCATCGAAATGAATCAGGAAAATTCTTTTATCACAATCAATTCCTAGAATTATTTTACAAGAAATTATTGTAGAAAATAGAATTTCTTTATCAATTATTAAATATTTCTGTATTTTCCATGAATTTTCTTGTGAATTTATTGGCTTACAACAAATCATAAGGAGAAGGTTCCCCCAAGAAACAATAAACCTGCTTCTTATTAGATTTTCTTCAGAATAACCTTTATAAATTTAGATAAATATCAAATTATTTTCATAAATTTTACCTGTTTGATCAAAAGAAATCAATGGCATGGCTTTATGATCAATGAATTGTGATTTTTCAATTTCGAATTCAAAAGAATTATCCTCCAAACTCTGAAGAAACAATCTCGAAGTTGTTGTACAAGCCAAAAAATGCGAGTTTTTTTGTATGTTTTTTTTCTCAGTCTGAAAAAAAAATGGCTCTATTTGCAACAATAACCCATTTGGTTTATAAATTATTTCAGAAATATGTTTTTTAATTTTCTTTCTTCCAAAATTCGCTGTTTTTTGAAATAAAATCCTTGCAATTTTTCCTTCTTCATTTGCAGCAATTACAATAAACCCTTTTTTTTTCGATTCATCAGTCTTTAAGAATTTTGCCATTTTTATTCGATCTTTCTTAAAAAGTTCTTCTATTTTCTTGATCATTTTGCCTTTTTTCAAATTGAAAATCGCAGCGATTCCCGACGAATACCGAGCCAATAACAACTTATTATGATATCCAATATCCAAGCCACTAATTTGTCCTTGGTTTTTCAGTTCCGAATTTAAACCCAAAATAATAAATGCTCCAGGATTCGTTTTTTTATGTTCTATGACAGTAATAAGTCCTTTATCAGTCCCCCCCGCAATATATTCTTCGTTACTCTTTTTTAATTTTATTTTTAAAATATAAATTTTGTATTTTTTTGTACATAGATACATGAAAAATTAGCTTTTGAAGTCTCGCACAATTCCCTAAAAATCTCTACATTTTTGATTCTAATAGGACATTGATTCTGATTTTTTTCGCTATTATTAAATGAAGAGAGCATCAGAGTATCCCCAATACTCTTATTATCAATAAGTTCCTCTTCTTCATATTCTTGATCGATTTTTTTCAAAGGGTCTTCTTTCAGAATCAAAGGAGCATTCGAAGAATAATTGAGGTTTTGAAAAGTTTTATGAGTTTTCTGTGTACTTTTATTATCATCAGCGGTATATTTCTTCTTGTTTTCAAGGAAAAAATTGTTTTTTTTTTCTAAATTAAAGCTTAATGCCATACTTCTGTCGCCTCTATTGTGATTATTTTTCCGATTTTCAAGTTCCTTTAAAATATTCATTCCAGAAGTGCTTTGATCAAGGTTCAGGCTTTTATAAATTTCCAATTGTGTATCTGATGTTATTATAGGTGATTTATTCAGTTTTTGTGAGTCAGCCATTTTTAAAAATAATGTTTTCAGAGGAGATTTCGGCAATTTAGGAGGTATATTACCTTCGTTTTCAAAGAAACTATTCCTTTCACTAATATTTTCTTTTGAATTCTCCATCACGATTTTTTCTACTATAAGCCGATCTTTCGCTGATTTCAAATTGTCATGATACGACTCAGATTCTCGTGTTTCTGCTATACTTGATAAACGCTTTTTCAGAAGATTTTGCATTGTTTCGGTTTCTGATAAAGAATATTGGTTAAAACTGTTGAAATTGTTAACATTCTGCATTGGAGAAGAATCTTCTTGATTTATTGTAAAAGAATTATAATCGTCTTGCAAATTTTTTTCGGAATCTAAACTAAGGCATTGTTTTTCTTGATGAGGGTTTATTGCATCTTCAGAGTTTTTGTTCTTGATGATATAGGTAAAGGATTTAGTAAATGTAGATCCGTTAGAATCTTGATGAGGCTCTAAAATAGGTTCTTTCTTTTCCTCCTCATTTAAATTAAATTTAATTGAAGGATTGGGGTTAAAATCCATTCAGAAAATTTTCGATTTTATAATAATTGAGGTAAAAAACTTTTTTTTTGTCTTGTTCTCAAATAAATTTTAATTTCGCATAGTTTTATTGAAATTCAATTTTCTGGATTGAAATTTTATTTATTACCATTTTTATTTGATCTTCTTTTAAACACTTTATTATTTTTTATTATGGGACATTGCTTTTGTATACCTCATAAATCGTTATCTAATGGAAATGAAGATTTAAAATTTGTGAAAACAAAAGAAGTTGTAATCTCACCCACTTCAAATCATTCAAAAAGCCAAACGCCAAAAAATGAGAACAAAGCCAATAATGGAGCAGACTCCCCGATTAACACAAAGATGGAAAATTCTAATGGCAACAATGAAGAAGAAGAAGAGGATATAAGAGATGTCAGCCAGATCTTCATCAAAGAAGAAAATGAGAATTTAGATCTTGAAGATATGAAGAATCAGGCAAGGATAAAACTAGAAGATTTCAAGCTTTTGAAAGTTTTTTCTAGCAAAAAATTTTAAAAATTATTCATATTAATTTATAAAATAGGTAATTGGGAAAGGATCCTTTGGAAAGGTTATGCTCGTAGAAAAAAAGGACACAAGTTTTAATTTAAATTATTAAAAATCTCCTTAAAATGATTTTGTTTTTATTTTAAAAAGGAAAATTGTATGCTATGAAAATGCTTATTAAGGTTGAAGTGGAAAAAAGAAACCAAAAAATACACACTTTGGCTGAAAGACAAATTTTGGAAAACACCAAATGCCCTTTTATCGTTCAATTGCATTATGCATTCCAAACTGAAAAAAAATTGTATTTGGTGATGGATTTTATGAGAGGAGGTTTATTATTTCAATCCAATAAATTAAAATTAATTATTTTTTTGAAGGGGAATTGTTTTTCCATTTGAGAAAAGCCAAAAGATTAGATGAAAAACGAGCCAAACTTTATGCTGCTGAAATAATTATTGCTTTAGACTATTTACATCAGAAAGGAACAGTATATAGGTAAGAATCTCAGTGAAATTGATATAAATATTGATAACTTTGTAGGGATCTTAAGCCTGAGAATATTTTACTTGATTTTGATGGACATATCAAATTAGCTGATTTCGGTTTATCAAAGCAAGGACTTGCCGGTTAATCTTTATTGTTTTAAACATTTTAAAATGAATTTGGTTCTAGTGGGTGATAAAACTTATACCTTTTGTGGAACTCCAGAATATTTGGCACCTGAAATACTTTTGGGTTTTTGAATAAATATTTGAATTTTATTTATTGATTGTTTTTAAAGGGGTTGGTCATGATAAAACTTGCGATTGGTGGAGTATGGTAAGAATAATTTAAAATATAAAAAGAATTCATATAAACTTATCTAAGGGAGCACTTTTGTATGAAATGTTGAGCGGAGCTCCTCCTTTCTATTCCAGAGACAAAAATCAAATGTTTAACAATAGATTAGAAGTAAAATAAAATTAAAAAAAATTATAATTGTTTTTTTAAAAATTAGAAACAAATTCCAATGAAACCTTATTTTTCAGCAGAATCGTGTTCAATTTTGCAAGGATTGCTATGTTTAGATGTTAAATTAAATTTAAAATTTTATTTTTATTTTTGAAAAACAGCCTGAAAAAAGATTAGGATCTGCAAATGAAGGAGCTGAAGAAATAAAAAATCATCCATTTTTTGAAGATATTGATTGGGGTTTTGTTTACGCGAAAGCATATGAACCTCCCTTCAAACCGAAGTTTGTTTCAACTCAAGATTTGATCTATTTTGATAGAGTAAATAAAATTATTATAAATCTTCCTTGTAAATTTTACTTAAATAGATGTTCACTGATGAGCCGGTTCAAGATACCCCGTCAAATGCTTCTTTGGGAATTTTAAGTAACAAAAATATTTATTCAGGATTTACATATGTCAAAAAGTAAATGATTTTTTTTAATTACTAGATTTTTTAATTTTTTTTTTTTTATCATATAAAATTGTTAATAATTGTTTTGGAATGAAAATTATCTAGAGAAATGATGATTTCAGATTCGATGATGATTTCTAAAATTGAGGAGAGTAGCGAAATGATAGAAAATCCTTTATTTGAATTGAACCATTAAGGTTTTTGTCTTATTTGATTTGAAAAAGTTTTTTTCTTTTCTTTTTTCTAGAGATGATTTTTGTTTTCAGAAGATAAAAACTCTAACTTTGGTCAAATAACAAAAAATATCCCTAAATAAATTAAAAATAATTAATATAATATATACAACAACAAAAAATAAAAATAATTTTTTTCTTTAAACTTTTATTTTGAAAAAAAATTTAATTTCGTTGTTTATTGAATTAAAAAAAAACTTTCAAAAAAAATATTTGATTTCTAGTGGTTATGAATTCGAAAATAATTCCAAATTTTTCGGTACTTTATTATTAGATAAATGATACGTATTTTTTATAGAAAGAGTCTAAATGAGATCTTTCTAAAATTTTCTACAATATGAAGCATACATATGAAAAACATATGAAAAAATGACAAGTTATTGAGAAAGAAAAAGAAAAAAAATTTATTACATTAAAAAATAAAATTTAGCAGAATGCAAAAGAAACTTTTTTTTCTCTATTCCGAATTTTTTTGGTTGAATCAATCCTATCCTTCATTTTCTCCACGCTTTTATTCTTAACTGTGTTAAAATAAGTAATTTCAATCAATTTTTGGTCTTCTTTGGTGAATTCACTCTCAACCATAGCATAATTTATTTTGATGAAATTTTTGAGGTGTTTTTTTTTTGTGTCAACCGATTCTTTGATTGAAATCAACCCAAAAATAATTACGAAAGCAAATGAAATTAAAAGAAGAATTATAGCAGATTCACTATCATGTGAAATTTCATCAGAAGTGAGAAGGTCTTCCATAACAAGAAATAGTTAAAATCAAATAAAAACTTATGTTTTTTTTTTTAATATATATTGTGAAATCAAATGAAATCATATCTTCTTCATTTGTAATTTATCCAGAAATCGAAGTTTTTTATTTATAAAACTATGTTTTTAATGACGTGATCATCGAAGGATGATAGTAAATGAAATTTTTTGCAATCTAATTTATTTTTGACCTGAAATTTAAAAACATTATCATTTAATCCTCATTTTAAATTTTTTCCTCCTTCATTTCTTTGTTTTGATAGGGCAAAATCTATCAAAGAAGAATGAAAATTTCAAGGAAAAATGATAAAAAATTTATAAACATTAATCTCAAAAATAAATGATAAATGACCTAATTTCTTCACTACTAATGCAAAATATTCATTTTTAAATTTTTTTTCAGATATATGGATTGAGAGAAAAAAAATTTAGAAGAAAAAAAAATATTAACAAAATTTTAAATTTATTCAAAAAAAAAATTCCCTATAATCTAATTAATTTTTTTTGTTTTTCGAAAATTAAATTAATATTAAAAAAAAGAGAGCTGATTTTTTGTACATTTCTTTTTAATATAATTTAAATTCTGTTATTCAAAAATTAAAAACAAAGAAATATGGAAATGATAAAGAAAAAAAACTAATTAAACAATAAAACAAACATTAGGAAAAAAAAAACATTTAACACAAATCAAAAGAAACTTTTTTTTCTAAATTCCTAATTTTCTTTGCAGAATCAACTTTTTTTTGATCTTTGATTTTTTCGATTTTTCTGTTTTTCAATGTATTATAAAATGTCAGTGAAATCAAATTATGATCTTCATTTGTCAAGTCGCTTTCAGGAATGCCATAATTTAATATAATATAGTTTTTTATGATGATTTTCTTTCTCTCAATCGATCTTTTAATCGAGACAAATGCGAAAATCGCAGCAAATGAAAAGGAAATAATAAGGAAAAATAGATATTTCACATCAAAAGAGTTTTCAGCAGAAATGAAAAGGTCTTCCATATGTCAAAAATTGGAAAAGGTTGGATTTTTTTTTGGAAAATGCAGAAGGAATATAAAATTTTATATATATTTATATTTTTTTTAACAAAGAAATGACGCAATTTTCTCATTAAAAACGTATCAAAGATAAAGTTGCAAACACATGCAACGAAAGATGATGATTAAAAAATTTTTTTCAAAAAACATTTTTTGTGAATTATTTAAAATTTAATTTTTTTTCATTATACTCAAAATAAAATTTTTTGTAGAATCTAAAATATCTCGCTTGTTTTCTTCATGAAGCTCAAACTCATCATCAGTGTTTAATCTTAAAATTTTGATTTGATTTTTTATTTCTTCATCATTTATCCACTTTTCATGCAAAGTATGAACTTGCTTAAAGTATTCAATCGAAATTTTATCTTCTCCCATTCTCGCTCGTTTTTGAGTTCTTTTTAAACACATTTCAGGAGTTGTTTGCAAATAAATTATGCCATGCATAGGGTTTGCCAATTGGTTGACCAAAAAATCATACCATTCATTATACATCACCCATTCTACTTCATTAAAATAACCATTATTGTGAGAATTTGTCGCAAAAATATGTCTGATAAATAAAAATTACTTGATTATAAAAAAATATGAATAATGTTATATTATGTGAAAAAAATAAAAGGACTTGTCTGAATAGATGCTTCGTTCAAATAAAAGTATTTGTTTCTCGAAATTATTTTGATTTTTGGTCCAATTTCTCAATCGAGAAAAAAAGCAATATGATTGGAAAATATATCCATATTTTTTGGGCTCCTTATAAAATAAATGCAAAAGATTTATATCGTTTTTGTCTCGACACAGGTGCTGCCAATCATTTACTGGTTCCGGGATTATTTCAAAGGGAATATTTAAACTTTCATTCATGAGTCGAAGAAGTGTTGTTTTGCCTGCTCCAATGTTGCCTTCAATGCTTAGAAGAATCTTTTTTTGAGGGGTTTGAGAAAAATATTTTTTCAGTTTGAACACAAGGTTTTTCATAAGTTAGGACACTTGGAAAATAAATTTTTAAGTCTATGAAATGAATTTAAAATAAAAAAAAAAAAATTATTGTTTAAAAAATAAAAATAAAAACAATTAAAGAAGATGAAAAAATATAATTAATTTTTTGTTGTTTTTTCATAATTTGTTTAATAAAAAAATTTTAAACTTTTTTCTTTGTTGTATATTTTGTATTCTTTTTTATACTGTCTGGGGGCAAATAATAAGCATACTTCTCATTAATAACAAGAGTCTTCTGACCAATTTTTTTATTTTCAGCTTTTGTTTCAAGTTTTGTCTGATAAACAGATTTTCTATTTCCGCTGTCTTCATTATTTTTATCTTTTTTTTCCTCATCATCCTCATTTTCTTGCTCAATGATCTCCTGAGAATCATCCATACCTGAATTAAATTTATATTTCTGAGATTTTTGAGGTGAGAATAATGAAGGAGAAGAATTTTTTAAAGGAGTTTTTTTCGCTGAATCATTGTTTTGAACCTTGTTATCTTTATCTTGGAACGAAGCATTTACATAAATTTTCTTCAGAGGAGAACCATTTTTGTTATTATTTAGATCAGAAATGTCAAAAGATGGAGAATCTTCACCTTGATTCGGACGTTTAATATAAGGACTATTTTTTTTAATTTCAGGTTTTCCAAAAAAACTGAGGCGATTTTCATTTTTTTGTACTGAATTATTGGGCTTATTGGATTCATATTCTAATTCGGGGGAATCTTCTTCTTGATTTGCATGTTTCTTTACATATTGACTGTTCTTTTTTGTTTCGGGTTTTCCGAAAAAACTGAGGCGATTTTCATTTTTTGAATGATTGGGCTCATTTTCTAATTCTGGGGAATCTTCTTGATCGGGATGTTTCTTGACATATTGACTGTTCTTTTTTATTTCAGGTTTTCCAAAAAAACTGAGACGATTTTCATTTTTTTTAATTGAGTTATTGGGCTCAAATTCTGATTCCGGGGAATCTACTTGATCTGGATGTTTCTTAACATATTGACTGTTCTTTTTTGTTTCGGGTTTTCCGAAAAAACTGAGGCGATTTTCATTTTTTTTAATTGAATGATTGGGATCAATTTCTAATTCTGGGGAATCTTCTTGATCCGGATGTTTCTTGACATACTGACTGTTCTTTTTTATTTCAGGTTTTCCAAAAAAACTGAGACGATTTTCATTTTTTTTAATTGAATTATTGGGCTCAAATTCTGATTCTGGGAAATCTACTTGATCTGGATGTTTCTTAACATATTGACTGTTCTTTTTTGTTTCGGGTTTTCCCAAAAAACTGAGGCGATTTTCATTTTTTTTAATTGAATGATTGGGCTCAATTTCTAATTCCGGGGAATCTTCTTGATCTGGATGTTTTTTGACATATTGACTGTTCTTTTTTATTTCAGGTTTTCCAAAAAAACTGAGACGATTTTCATTTTTTTGTCCTGAATTTTTGGGCTCACTTTCTAATTCCGGGGAATCCTCTTCTTGTTTTGGATGTTTTTTTACATAAATACTATTTTTTTTCATTTCAGGTTTTCCAAAAAATTTGAGTCGATATTCATTTTTGTGGAGCTCATCCCTATCTGACATATTTGTTGGAGGAGCATGCTGTTTTGTCACTTCTGGTTTATTGAGATCTCTTTCAGAATCAAAACATTCTCTTTCGAAGCGACCTTCTATGATTTCATTCAGTGAAAAATTATCATGTTCATAAACGAATCCTGTTAAAAATTTTATTGAAAATTTATGATTATTTTTGATAAAATTTAATTTGAAAAAAAAAATTGTTCTTTTGAATATTTTTTTTTTTAAAAGCAATTAATTTTTTAAAAGAAAGTTTACTTTTGGCGCCTGAATATAGGAGACAATCATTAATTATATTTGATTGTTTGACGGAATCTATGAAAATATTTTTATATTTTCTCCTGTTGTCATTTTGAAAAATATGCACTGGAAGATTAGCATGATAAGAGAATTCAATCTGTGAATTCTTTGGGTTGAAAGGCTCAAGCAAAGCTTCGATTTGTGCTAAATATATATTGAGGTCATCATTTGAATAGTCGAAATGATCTATTATTCTTTCTTTTATTTCTTTTAGTTCTTTGATAGGCTCTGAGAATTCAAACCATCTCATTTGAATATCTATTCTTATTTGAGCTCCTGTTAATTTTCCATCAATATCATATAAATCAATTAGTATCTGGTTGTTGTTTTCAAAGTTTAAATTGAATAAATATAATAGAGAATCAAAGGAAAATTCTTGCTCGAAAGAGTTATTTTGCTCATTCAAGATCAAATCAAAAATGATTTTGTTTTTCAAACTTTTCAAAGGACTTTTTAAAAAAAAAACATAATTATTGAAAGAAATTATTGAGGTTTACATTCGAAATTTTTCACACCAAATGGGTGTTAAAGCTCTTTGTGGCAAGCTTTCATTGAAAATTTCGCTATATTTCAACATTAAATAAGCAAGACTTTTCTCTAAAATATGATTATCTTGTAATTTTTCAAAGTTTTCACCCTCAATTAAATCCACAATAAAAAAATTATCTCCTTCTCTTTGAGGATTTTTTTTTTTCTGCCAATTTTGCAAGAAAACAATATTTTCATCGATTTTGATCATAAGTCTTTTGTAATGAATTTTCAAGTATTCAAGTTTTTTCATTTTTAACTCAATAATAAATTCTGCTTCCATCACAGTTTTTACAAATTCCTTCATAGTTAAATTTTTTTCCTTCTCTTCAATCCTTTCTAAAATATCATTAAATATTGTTTGGTTATAAGTTTTATTTTTTCCAACCTATTAAAAAATAAAAATGGGAGAATTTTTAGAGATGATTATAAAGAAAAACCATATGGTCTAAAAGAATTTTCAATTCTTTAGGTTTAATATTTTCTTCATATGGAATTGAAAACCGCTCAAACGCCTCTAAGTAGTTTAATAGTTTTATGGAAGCTTTTGAAATCTCCATAAATAAAATTTATCAAAAGAAATTATTATTTTTATGAAGTGATCAAACGTTATTTTTTTTTTTATAAACAAAAAGTAAAATTTGTTTTACGAATTTAATTTTATAAAAATTTTTACATCTTTTTGTTGATTGTCCTTTAAAAAAAAAAGTTTTTAAATAACCATTTCAATTTTGATGATCCAATTCGAAGATTAAATTAATTTTTTTAAAAAAATAGATTCAAAATAAACAGGTCTACAATCTTAAAATGATTGACTTCAAGAAAGTTCTCTCTTAAATTTCAACTTTTTTCTATCATCTTGAAAATCCATTTTTCTTTAT
>JFJP01012252.1_pt1 | contig 15084 bp, 15 predicted proteins | sample 431651 | NCBI WGS metagenome assembly JFJP01 (sample SAMN02602958, study PRJNA72255) | Microbial mat metagenome, whole genome shotgun sequencing project. | biome: fresh water; feature: sink hole; material: water; isolation source: purple microbial (photo- and chemosynthetic) mats found in...
TTCATCCTTCATCCTTCATCCTTCATCCTTCATCCTTCATTTGAACATCCTCTTCCTTTTTCTCGACGGCATCGGACTTGGCGAAAACAATCCTGAAATCAATCCCTTCGCGCGGGCAGATATGCCGTACCTGCAATCCCTGCTCGGCGGGCAGACTCTCACCCGTGAATCCGCTCCCTTTGAAGGCGACCACGCCACCCTGCTTGCCATCGACCCCAATCTGGGCGTGGGCGGCTTGCCGCAATCTGCAACGGGACAGGCGGTTCTACTGACAGGCATCAACATCCCCGCCGAATTGGGCTATCACTACGGTCCAAAACCAAACCCCGCTGTGGCAAAATATCTCGATGGGGAGACGGTTTTCTCGAAGGCGGTCAAGGCTGGGAAAAAATCCGCCCTGCTCAGCGCCTATCCGCCGCGTTATTTTGTGGGAATCAACTCAGGCAAACACCTGTACTCCGCCATTCCGCTGGCATTCACCAACGCAGGGCTATCCCTGTTCACAAAAGAAGATTACTACGCAGGCAACGCCCTCGCCGCAGATTTTACGGGACAGGGCTGGCATGACTTCTTAAACCTGCGCGATGCGCCACTTTACACGCCAGAAGAGGCGGGCAAAAAACTGGCAGAAATTGCAAGCAGGTACGACCTCTCGCTCTTTGAGTATTGGGCAAGCGACTACGCGGGTCACAAACAGGACATGTCCTCAGCGGTTCGTCAACTGGAAACCTTCGACGGCGTCCTGGAAGGTCTGCTCGAAAGCTGGCAAGACGGAATCATCCTGCTCACCTCGGATCACGGCAATATGGAAGACCTCTCCACCCGCAGGCATACCGCCGCAAAAGCGCCGCTGTTATTATTTGGAGACAAGGAACGCCGCCGCGAATTTCAAGGAGTCCACGACCTGACGGGAATTGCTCCTGCGATTGCAAGGATTTTGGATTTACGATCTTAGATTTACGAGCGCCCCATGCTTTCCGCCGCCGACCTCCTACGCCTGCCCTACACACCCGACCTGACAGAAGGCGGCATTGCCTACGCCCTGCTGGCGCTGACTTACAAGAATCCATCCTATGACCAAATGCGGCGCACGGTGGCGCGAACCAGCGTGGAACTGGCGCTTCGACGGAACCTGACCCGGCAGGAGATTCCGTTCGACATCACCGCCGCTGCGCCATTCACCGACCCGACGCGGTTTGACGTTTCTCTCGGCGGGCATCGCTGCGATGTCAAAACCCAATTGATTACAAACCGCAGGAAAATTTCCCTGCTGCGGCGCGACCCCAAATCCCTGCTCAAAGCCTCAGCGCTGATTCCCGCCGAACCCATCCTCGGCGACGGATTCTCAGATCACGACCTGCTGCTCTATTCCTTCGTCCTCGGCTTGACGGCAAATTCATCGAGCGACACAAAAAAGGCAATCGCCGCCAACCAGCCCAATTACCTGATTCACATCATGCCAGAAAAATGGAGCAATCCGCGTATTTGGCGCCCGCTCGAAAGGCTGACGTTGGAATCCGAAGCCAGTTCCAGTTTACAGGTCGAAATCAGCGGGCAGGATGGGGGGCGCGGAAATTTGACTCGGCTGGTCGCCCTGCCGCCCAAATCCCGCATCACGTTGGAAGAGCCGTTTTACGCCGTCGCCAGCCTGCATGTCAAAACCATGCCCACAGCGCAGATGAAGTTCCACAGTCCCGCCATCAAGGAAGCCCACATCATCCCACCGCTGGATTGGAAAAACATCTGGGTCTACGGCTTGGAGATAATCCTCGCAGGCTACCAAACTCGGGGCGAACTTCGCCAGCGGTCAAAAAACAAGAGTTTATCCATGCCCATTGCAGAGTTGCAGCCCCTGCCCAATTTATTTGCCCGCGTGAAAGATTGGGAGACAGAACGAAAGATTTCGGAAAAATAAAAAAATTCCGCAAATTGCGGAATTTTTTGCGTCATGTCGGGCGGGGGTCATGTTCTCAGAACAACCGCCGCGCCGTAGCCGACGACCGACGAGTAATCCCCGCTTACATCGCCGGAGGTGGCGTACTTCAAAACCTGAACCTTGTTCGCGCCCAATTCACGCGCCGCCCAAAGCGTAGCGGCGACTGCGGCATGTCCGCAGGCAAAACCCTTGCCGGTTTGCTCGGCTTCAAAAATGGCTTGTGGGTCGAATGACTCGAAGCGCCGCAGCATTTCTTCATCAAAAACCCTGGCGGTTTGCTGGTCGTAAAAATGGGAAAGGTCGGTCGAGGCGACGAGGAGCGCGTTCTTTCCTGCAAGAAGTTGGGCAAGGGCAGAGCCGACTTTTCGCGCAATGTCCGCTTCCTGGGCGCGGAGCATGAGCGGCAAAAGTTTGAACGGCTGGGAGAGCGCGCGCTGCAAAAACGGCAGTTCGATTTCCAGCGAGTGTTCGCGGTCGTTGGCGATGGCGGCAATGGGAAAGTCGAGCCTCAACTGCAAGTCCAGCAGCGCGGCGTGGTCTACCTCGATATTCCCCAGCGGGGTGGCGTACGCCTGATGTTTGGTCGTCAGCAACGGATGCGGCGCGAGGTTGTGATACGGCGAAAGAACGGCAACCAGGTCGGGCGTCAGGCGGCGGACGGCGGCGAAGGCGTGAGCGGCAACCGCTCCCGAATAAATATGCCCCGCATGGGGGGCAATCACAGCGACAATTTCCCCTGCGAGTTCAGGAAGTTTGGCGGCGGCAAGAAAAGCATCGACGCTGGCGGCGAGTTTGGCTTCGCTGCCGTCGTACCAGGTTCCAGCGATGGGGGAAGGGCGCAGGTTGAGCATGGGGAGGGGATTCGAGCGATTCAGCGATTCGAGCGATTCAGCGGTTTGCTGACTCGTCGAATCGCTGAATCGCTGACTCATTGAATCGCTGAGTCGTTAACTTTATGGTTCGCTGACCGTCACCCAGTCATATTCCATTTTAATGGGCAACTGTCCAAAAGAGGACGCCGAAATGCCAATCTTGCCATCGCGCAGTACATACTGGTTGTCTTCGTACACGCGGGTTTCGGTTCCGTTGATGTACAGGCTGAGCTTGCGGTCTTTGCAGACAATCTTGTAGGTGTTCACGTCCTTGCCTGACTTTATCTTGGTCGAGCCGCCATCCGCAAGGCGGGCATAGCCAATATCGCCGTCGGGTTCTGTAAAACCATACAGGATGTTGTAAAGTCCGCTATTGGCAACATTGAACTCGTACCAACCCTCGTCGCTGTAGCGGCAGATGAGGCTGATGTTATTGTCGTTCATGCCGCGATTTTCCACAAAGGCTTCCACGGCGACATTGTCGTATTCGTAGGGGTCGTAAAACAGGTAGGTGTAGAGGTATTTGGTGCTGAAATCGAAGACGAGGCGGCTGTCTTCCGTCTCCAGCGACAACCCATCCACATTGGTTTCCTGAGAGCCTGTCACATTCAACTGCGACCAATTTTCGATGCCGCCGTCGAATTCCTCGGTAAAGTATTGTTCGGCGGACGACGACGCCACAGGCGGTTCGGTGGCGGCAGGTTCTGGCTCAGGCTCAGGTTCCGACTCCATCGGCGGCTCGGTTGCCTCAATAACAGACGGTTCATCGATTGCAGGCGCTTCCGTCGCTTCAGGCTTCGTAAGCACATTACAAGCCAGGCTGACAACAAGCAATAAGGCGGCAAAAGCAAACAGGGGACGATACTGTGACTTCATGATTTTCTCTCCTTATAGAATGGTTTGGAATAAGAATACATCAAAAGAAAACAAATAAAAAGAGACATGGGTCATATTGACAAAATCTATCCAGCCAGCGCTTGTTTTGTCGCCCGAAAAGCCAGTGGGGGCAGGGCGTCGCGTTCGAACCATTCCGCCGCGTCGGCGTCGTCGGCAGCGGCAAGTTCGCCGCCCGTAACTTCAGCAAGGTAAACGATGACAAAATCGGCGCCGCGTTCATGCTCCCTGCCGGGGATGAGTTCCAAGACACGGGTCACGCGCACAATTAAACCAGTTTCTTCAAAACATTCCCGCGCCGCGGCGGCGGCTGGGTCTTCGCCGCCGTTGACAAAGCCGGCGGGCAGGGTCCACATGCCGCGAAAAGGCTCGTTTGCGCGCCGCACCAGCAAAACGCGCCCCTCGCGCTCTACAAGCGCCGCCGCCGCAACCTTGGGGTCTTGAAAATAAATCCAGCGGCATTGCGGGCAAACGGGGCGCACCTCGCCAAAAGATTGAACGCGCTCCACTTTCGTGCCACAGCGCGGGCAAAACTTTATGATGTCATCTCGCGCCATGGCTTATTTCCACTTTTGAATTGCGGCGCGGCGCGATAGAAAAGCAGCCAGCCCGCTGAAAAGAATCAGGGCGAATAAAGCCGCCTGCCAGGCGGGTGAAACTGGCTTGGGTTGGGGCTGGGACGCTTCCATTGGAATTGCCTCCGCCGCGGCTTGATTCAGCGCCGGCGGCTGGTCGAACGCTTCGGACGGGGGTGCGGCTTCTTTGGCGGTCGGGGCTTCTGCCGCGGCAGCCGTATCGGCGCCAGCGGTGGGCAGGGGAGCCATTGACTCGGCGGCTGGCGCAGGGGCAACGAACGCTTCCTCCAGCATGGCGGCGGGGGCTTCGGTTGCGGCAGGCGCCTCGGCGACATCCCCACCACCGCCCATCCCATAGGCGCCTGCATAGGCAGCGCCCAGCAACGGGACTTGGGAAAGCGCGTTGGCGGCGAAAGTAAAGGTCAACAACAGCGTGGCAAAGGCAGTCGAAAAGCGGAAGAAGGAATAGGAACGCGGCAGCGGCGGTTTGAGTCCCACCATTTGGCGGGTTAATGTAAAGTTGCGCGGCGCCTTGCGCGAGGGCAGTTTGCGAAGCAGGCTGCGGGTGAAGCGCAGATCGTCGAAGGCAGAGACAAGTTCCGGGTCGGAAGAGAGTCGGGATTCAATCCGCGCAGTTTCAGCAGGACTGAGTCTGCCATCCAAATATAAAGAGAGTTGTTCAACATCGCGGAAATTTTTCATCGGGTTCTTCCCTCTTCCAGACGAAAAGATGAAGGCAAAAGTTCCTCGAAGCCGCGCAGGCACTCGCGCAGGCGCAAACGGGCGCGCGCCAGGCGGCTTTTGATGGTGCCAAGCGGAACGCGAGCGGCAAGCGCCACTTCGCTGTAATCCATGCCCTGAATGTCGGCAAGCGTCACCACTGCGCGAAATTCTGTGGGCAGCATATCGAGACAATGTTGAATGGCGTGTTCGAGTTCGTCGGCTTCAAACTGCTGGTCAGGAGTCAGGTTGGGGTCAGCCAGCCAGCGCGGAGAATCCACCTCTTCGCCGTCGTGGGTTTCGGGTTCGAGCGGAGTGGTTGGGCGGCGCTTCTGGCGGCGCAATTCGTCGTAGCAGGCGTTGGTCACAGTCCGCATCAGCCAGGCTTTGAAGGAGCCGCCGCGAAAGGTATTGATACTGCGAAAGGCGGAGATGAAGGCTTCCTGTGCCGCATCTTCGGCGAGGTCTTCGTCGCCAAGAATGCGCAGCGCAACGTTGAACGCCATGTCTTGATAATGCAAAACAAGGGCGTTGAATGAATCCAGGTCGCCGCGCTGGGCGGTTTGAATAAGAGCGGGTTCGTCCATACGGGTATTGTACCCAAAAACAAACCCGCCTGCGGAATGTTTCCGCAGGCGGAAGGCGTTTCCAAAGAGCCAAAAGATTAACGCGAATTTTTTCGCGTCATTCGCTTCATTCGGAAAATTCGCGTTAAAAGGTTTTGACCTGGCGCTCAGATTTTAAGCATGAGCAGCGTTTTTTTCCTTGCGATGAGTCAGGCGGTTTGCCTTGCCCGTTCGACCACTTCCACGACTTCGGGCAAATCAATGCCGAGTTCGCGCAGTTTTTCGGGGGTGGGGACGCTGTTCGCATCCCAGCCGCGGCGATGATAAACCGCATCCACCAATTGCTCGTACTGACCTTCGCGATACTTGCGGAGATGGTTCATCTTCTCCTGCGTAGACATGCCTTCGGGATTGATTCCGACCAGCCGCTGAAGTTGCTCATCGTAGCGTTCCTGACGCGATTCATACTCGGCGGCGGTCACAGGTCCCATTGCGCGGTAGGGCGGATAATCGTGCTTGCGTCCCACGCGTCCCATGCGAATGGCGAAGACTTTTTGGAAGTTGTACACCCGCTCCGACTGGTCGAGCAAATCCTGCGGAACGGTGGGCTTGCCGGTCACGCCTTCGTGAATCCACGCGTAGTTTTCGACGTGCTCCACCACTTTGGCGGGTTCCTTGGTCTGCTTGTTGTTTTCGGGCGAGATGTCGTTCCACGGAAGTTTGCACAGCCCATGCAGGCTGAACCACGTGCGCCACATCGGGAAGTAGTGCAGCGCCTCGGCTTTGTCTTTGAAGGACGGCAGCAGATTCAAGACCTGATCCATGAAAATGAGCCAGGCTTCATCGTGCTGGGGTCCCTTGGTCGCCAGCCCGAATCCGCCTTGCTGGGCAAGCGATTCTTTGGTCAGGTATTCCGAGATTTCCATGCCTTTGATTTCCATGCCGATGTCTTGCAGGAAGGCGGGGTCGGCGCCGAAATTCTTCACGAAATATTCCTTCATGTAGCGCACGCCCTGACCAACGATGACGCCGAAGCCTTCGCCCCGCGCCATCTGGTGAATCAGTTCCAGTCCCATCGCGCCGCCGTTGCTGAAGGTCAACTCCATGCCGCCGGTGTGTTCCTTCGTAATCTGCCCTTCTTCGTAGCACTCCATCGCAAACGCCACGCAGTTGGCAAACGAAATGCTGTCCACGCCGTAGGTGTCGCAGTAGAAGTTGAGTTCCAAAACTTTTTGCGCGTCGAAGTTGCCGATGTTCGAGCCAAGCCCGGCGGCGTTTTCGTATTCGGGTCCGTCCACCAGAACGCATTGCCCGGCGTAGGGTCCCGTCAGAATTTGGAAGTGGTCAACGCCATGCGAGCAGGACATGGTGCATCCGAGCCAGCAGCCATCGGGCATCCCTTGGGTAAAGGCTTGCTTCCAGACCTTCGAGTCGATTTTGTGCGTGTCGGGGTGCGAGCCATAGCGGAAGTTGTGCGTGGGCAGCAGGTCGAAGTGATCCATCACCTCGACGATGTTCGCCGTGCCGACTTTGCGCATTTGGTTCTGCTTGTCGTCCAGGTCGGCGATTTCCTTGTTGATGCGGCTGCCCGCCTTGCGGACAAGCGCCATATCTGCCGCACCGTTCTTGTCGCCGCTCATGTCGCTGAAACGAACCACGATGGCTTTGATTTTCTTATCGCGGAAGACGCGCCCCGGTCCGCCGCGCCCCGCCTGCTTAAGACGCGCCTCCTTGCGGCGCACGTCGTACCAGGATGAACTAATCAACGCAATGCGGATATGCTCCGCCGCCTGCCCTGCCGAAAAGACCGCGATGCCGCGTTTGCCTTTTTCGTCGGCGCCGTACTTCTCTGTCAGTTGGTTGCTGATCTCATGCGAATCCAAGCCCTCGACCGTGGACTTCTCGATGGTCACTTTGCCCGTGTCCCCGTCGATGAAGATGACCACATCTTCGGCGGCTTTGCCCTGAATTTCGAGCGCGTCGAAGCCGGAGAATTTGAGGAAGGGCGCAAAGTATCCGCCGACGTTGCTGTCGATGACGTTTCCGGTCAGCGGGCTGAGCGTGACCACGGTCGCCTTGCCGCTGCCGGGGTAAGCCGTGATGCCGCAGATGGGACCGTTGGCAATCACCAATTCATTTTGCGGGTCGTCCCACTTCATGCCAGGCTGAACCGCGTCCCACAGCAGTTTGAGCGCAAATCCGCGCCCGCCGGTAAACAGGTCTTTCATTTGTTGGGTGACGGGCTTCTCGCCGATGGAGTTGTCTTCCAAATTAATGTAAAGCGTTCGGTTGGCGTAACCGCGCTCCACAGGGCGCAGTTCGTATTTATATTCCCCAAGCAAGGCAGGCGCTGATACGGTCATTTGTAAATCTCCTTTTGGTCAATCGACACTTCAAATCGTACCGTTTAATTATGGCGGAAACGACAGGGGATGTCCACTGATAATCCTCCCGTTCTACATGCACAAAACTCAGGCAATAAAATCTAAACAAGAAGCGTCAACTGATTGTGCTGTAACAATCGAGACAAAAAAGCAGGTCGCGCTTCAAACGCGACCTGCAAGTCTCACTGAATGTATTTCGCAAACTCTGCCTTGAAATCCGCTTCGGCGGTATTGCCAATCCATTTCTTTAAAACGTTTCCCTCTGCATCCAGCAGGTAGAACTCCGGCTGGTACGCAAATCCAAGCGCGCTTTGGAAAGCATCGGTGTTGGGGTCGTCGGCGTCGAGAAATGAAAACCTGATTTTGCCAAAATACTCTGCTTCAAGCCCATGAACCATGGGCGCCATGGAACGGCAGGTAGGTCAGGTAAAGCGGAAGAACTCCAACAGTTGCAACTCTCCCGAAGCAAGCGATACGGTGGCGGGGTCGGTGGCTTGGAGGTTGGGACCGCGCGAGGGGGGAGCAGGCTGAACTTGGGCGGGTTCGGTGGGCGCTGCGGCAGGCGCTTCCACGGCGGCTGTCGGCTGAGGGACAGAAGTCTCGGCGGGGGCAGAGGTTGGGGGAACGGAATCAGTTGTCGGGGCGGCGGGGGCGCAGGATGCGGTCAATAAAACGGCGACCAGTCCCATCGCTCCAAAAAGAAAACGGGGGTTCATCGAATATCTCCTTTTTAATTTGTTGATGTATTGATAGACAACATGTGGGCTGGAAATATGACAAATCTTGTCTTTATTATATTTTTATCATATAATTCAGAATAATTCACCCTTCGACGATGCTCAGGGTGAAAATCAAAAAGAGGTATCCATGACAAACTTTAGACTCACCTACTCCACCATGTTCAATCCGCCCGAAGAACTGCACAGCGGCTTCGACAAGGCGGTGGAAAAAATCAAAGGCGGGATGGGCGGCGAATACGGCATGTTCATCGGCGGAAAGGATGTGACGGCTGACGAGCAGTTCGAGAACCGCTCCCCCGTCAACACAGATTGGGTTTTGGCGCGGATGCAAAAGGGCGATGCCCGCCACGCACAGCAGGCATTGGAGGCGGCGCGCAAGGCATTCCACGCCTGGAGCCGCACACCCTGGCAGAAGCGCGTGGCGCTGCTCCGCAAGGCGGCTGGACTGCTCGAAGAACGCATCTTTGAAATGGGCGCGGCGATTGCGCTCAACGTCGGCAAGAACCGCATGGAGTCGCTGGGCGACGCGCAGGAAACCGCCGACCTGATTTATTACTCCTGCGACCAAATGGAAAAAAACAACGGCTACATCGTCGAGATGGGCAAAGACCCGCTCGTCGGCTACGAGTCGCGCAACGTGTCAACGCTGCGTCCCTACGGCGTGTGGCTGGTGATTTCGCCCTTCAACTTCCCCTTTGCCCTGACGGGTGGACCGATGGGCGCGGCGCTGGCAGCAGGCAACACGGTGGTCGTCAAACCTGCATCCGACACCGCCTGGGTCACGCGCCTGCTGATTGACTGCTTCCGCGACGCGGGTTTCCCCGACGGCGTGGTCAACTTCGTCACGGGACCCGGCTCCACGTTGGGGCAGGCGCTGATTGACAACCCCAACGTGGACGGCGTGACTTTCACCGGCTCATTCGATGTGGGCATGAAGATGTACCAAGATTTTGGCAAACGCAATTTTGTGCGCCCGCTGATCTTGGAACTGGGCGGCAAGAACCCGGTCATCGTTTCGGCGAATGCGGATTTGGAACGCGCCGCGACGGGAATCGTCCGCTCGGCGTTTGGCTTGCAGGGACAGAAATGCTCCGCCGCTTCGCGCCTGCTGGTTGCTGATTCTGTCTACGACGAGTTGGTCAGCCGTTTGAGCGACCTGACCGCAAAACTGGTTCTCGGCGACCCCACCGAACGCGCCACCAACATGGGACCCGTCATCAACGCAGCGGCGTACCGCGATTTCAAAAACTTCGCCGAAGAACTCAGCCAAAGCGGAAATTTCCTCAGCGGCGGCAAGGTCAAGACCGGCGGCATGTACGACAAGGGATTTTTCTGCGAACCCACCCTCGTTACCGACCTGCCGCTTTCGCATCGCCTCTGGCAGCATGAGATGTTTTTACCCATCGCCACGATTGGCAAATTCAAGAACTTGGATCAAGCCATGCAAATCGCCAACGATGTCAACTACGGTCTGACGGCTGGATTCTACGGCTCGCCCGAAGAAACCGAATGGTTCTTCGACAACATCGAAGCCGGCGTGACCTATGCCAACCGTCCGCAAGGCGCGACGACGGGCGCATGGCCCGGCTTCCAACCCTTCGGCGGCTGGAAGGGGTCAGGCTCCAGCGGCAAGAACGCCGGCGGGCATTATTATCTTCCGCTTTACATGCACGAGCAGGTGCGGGTGTTGGTGAAGTGAGTAAGGGACAAGCAACGAGTAAGAAGAGCGAAGCAACGCAAAAAATCGTCATCGTTTCATTGACGACTCTTCCTCCCTCATGGTATCATTCGCCCGCTAAAAAACCAGCCACAAAAAGGCTGGATTTGTTTCGTAGACCAAGAGGAGCAGCATATCAGCGCTAACGAATTTCGAGTGAATGAGGGCATCCGCGTCGCGGAAGTTCGCCTGATCGGCGCCGACGGCGGGAATATCGGCGTCGTGCCAGTCCGTCAGGCTTTGCAAATTGCCCGGGACGCAGAATTGGACCTTGTGGAAGTTTCGCCGGGAGCCACCCCCCCTGTTTGCCGCGTAATGGATTTTGGAAAATTCATCTACGAAAAGGCAAAGAAGGAACGCGAAGCCAAAAAGGCGCAGACCAAAATTGAGGTCAAGGAAATCCGCCTGCGACCCAAGACGAATGGCGCGCATCGCGGCTTCAAAGTGGATGACGCCCGTCGCTGGCTGCATCAGGGTCACAAAGTTCGCGTCACCATCAAATTCCGCGGACGCGAAATGGACTACCCCGAAATTGCGCTCGAAGATTTGCGCGAGATCGTCCAGGACCTGGTGGACGTTGCCGTCGTTGAAGTTCCGCCACAAATGGAGGGGCGCACCATGTTGGTCGTGCTGTCTCCTGCCAAAGGCGGCGTAAAGAAGAAAGAAAAGGGCGAAGCAAGCCCCGCCGCCCCAACCGCATAAAAAAGTTGATTTCCCACGGGCTTTCGTCCCGTGGTTATTTTGTGAAAGGAGCGAATTAGAAATGCCTCGCAAAGCAAAAGCATCTGGCAAACTGAAGCTAAAGACCCACAAAGCGACTTCCAAGCGATTTCGCCTGACAGGCTCCGGCACACTGGTGCGCACCAAAGGCGGCAAAAGCCACCTTCGCCGCCGCACGTCGGACCGAACCAAGGCGCTATTAAGTGAAATGGTCGTCGTACAAGGGCGCAAATTCATCAAGCGCATCAAGCGCCTTGCGCCCAATATGGAAGGCTAAACCTCTTCCGGCAGTCGACTCGAATTTTTATTTGCGGCTTTCGGGTGTACGCAACTGGCATAGCCCATAGCGTGCCGACGCCCGAGGGTTTGCAGGAGGTAAGGAAATGCGTATTAAGGGAGGCCCCCAGGGGCATCTGCGGCACAAAAAAGTTTTGAAGATTACGAAGGGGCAGCGCGGTTCGAAGCACCTGCTTTTCAAACGAGCGAACGAAGCGATGTTGAAAAGCCTGTGGTACGCAACCCGCGACCGCCGCGTCCGCAAGCGCGACCTGCGCAAATTGTGGATCGCCCGCATCAACGCCGCCGCCCGTTTGAACGGAACCACCTACAGCAAACTGGTTTCGGCGATGAAGAAGGCAAGCATCGAACTGAACCGCAAGATGCTGGCAGACCTCGCAGTCCGCAACCCGCAGGCATTCGCAGCGGTTGTTGCAAAAACAAAGTAACAGGTATGGGACGGGAGTAATCCCGTCCTATGTTTTTAACACCCTACTTGTTTGCATAATTAATCTGGGGTATCATCCCAACGGGGCGGACGCCGCCCTGTAAACCCTAATACCCCTAAGAGGAGAAGAAATGAATAAACGTTTTGTGTTTGTCCTGATGAGCCTTGTCGTCGCCGCATCCATGCTGCTGTCGGCGTGTGGCGCGCCCGCCACCGAGGCTCCCGCCCCCACCGAAGCCCCCGTCGTTGCAACCGAAGCCCCGACAGAAGCGCCCGCCCCCACCGAACCGCCCATGCCTGAAATTGGCTCGCCCGAACACCCCATCAAAGTATTGTTCGTCCCCTCGGTAGACGCGAACATCATCGTCACCGGCGGCGAAGTTATGGCAACCGCCCTGACCGAAGCCACCGGCTTGACTTTTGAAGTGACCGTCCCCACCTCCTACGCCGCCACCATCGAAGAAATGTGCGCCTCCCCGGCTGACACCATGGCGTTCATCCCCGGTCTTGGCTACGCCATTGCCAGCCAGCGCTGCGGCGTGGATGTTTCCTTCAAAGCCATCCGCTATGGCTACCCCGTTTACTGGGCTGAATACATCGTCGCCCGCGACAGCGAAATCCAGACGCTTGCCGACCTCGAAGGCAAGACTTGGGGCTACGGCGACCAGGGCTCGACCTCCGGCTACATGGTTCCCACCGTTGAACTCGCCGCCGCCGGCATCACCCCCGGTGAGCAGAAGCAAACCGGCGGTCACAACCAGACCGTCACTGCCGTCTACAACGGCGAGGTGGATTTCGGCACCGTTTTCTACAGCGTCCCGCTGACCCCCGAAGGCGCGCCCGTCTTCACCTATGAAGATTACGAAGCCGGCAAAATCACCGAGCTTGCCCAGTACGAAATCCCCGAAGAAGCCATTGCCAACTGCGCGCCCGATGCCGACGGCAAGAAACTACTCTGCGACGGCTACCGCATCCTCGACGCCCGCGCCAACATCCGCACCGAAGCCCCGGATGTGATGCAAAAAGTCCGCATTTTGGGCGTCTCTGCCGCCATCCCGAATGACACCATGTCCTTCGGACCCGAATTCCCCGCCGAAACCCGCACCCAGATCGAAGAAGCGCTGGTCGCCTTCGCGGGAACCGAAGCCTGGGGCGAATCCATCGGCAACAACGACTTCTATGGCTGGTCTGGCATTGCCCCCGCCACCGACGCCGAATATGACATGGTTCGCGCCATGGTTGAAGCCACCGGCTTTACCATCGAAGAGTAAAACAACCGTTTTAGGCAAGTTTTTAGGCAGGGACGTTTGCGTCCCTGCCTATTTTTTTATCTGACAAAATCATGCCAATTTCCAAAAACTGGATTTAGAATCGTTAAGATTTAATGTATAATTAACAAATCCGAGAGGATTTGATTAATAACTTCCGCCGCACCCGGCATGTCATGAAATTGATTGGAAATTCGCGCAAACTCCCACACGGGAGACGCTTTGTGAAGTCAGATGAAAGCCTATTTACAAGATAAACAACGCGCTTCACGCCGTTAATGTGCGATTTTTTAATTTGTCCTTTGCTTTGACCTCTCTCCGTTACCAAACAGGGTACGGAGCCTGATAAGCCAACCCAGACATTTTTCACAGCCGGGAGCTGACCTGCAAAGGTCGGAAGTCACGGCTGTTTGCTTTTAAGACCCTAAGAGGCTGTTTAATAAGGTAGTTTTTAGGGTCTTTTCAGGTCAAAGATGAAAAAGATAACCGCGCTTACGGTTCAAAAAAACAACCCCAACCGGGTCAACGTTTACCTCGACGGGGAGTTTGCCTTTGGACTGGCGCGTATCACAGCGGCGTGGCTGAAAAACGGCGACGAGCTCAGCGATGAAAAAATCGCCAGGCTTTTAGCCGAGGACTCGCGGGAATGGGCATACCAGCAGGCAACGCTCTTCCTGAGTTACCGCGCCCGTTCGGAAAAGGAAATACGGCAAAACCTGCGCAAGCATGAAGTTTCTGAAGAGGCGATTGAAGAAACCCTCGAAAGACTGCGCAAGGCGGGTCTTGCCAATGACAAAGACTTTGCCCAGGCGTGGGTGGAAAATCGCAGTACATTCCGCCCGCGCAGTAAAAAAGCCCTGGCAATCGAACTACGCCAAAAGGGACTCGACAACGAAACCATCCAGGCTTCCCTGTCTGCAGTAGACGAAGAAGCCCTCGCCTACGAAACAGGCTCGAAGCGAGCAGCCAGGTTTGCGGGCATGGAATGGAACGAGTTTCGCAAAAAGTTGAGCGAGTTTCTCGCCCGCCGCGGCTTTTCATACTCCGTCATCGCGCCCATCGTATCCAAAATTTGGAACGAAACGCGCCCGGAGCCGCAAACCAATAATGACAATGAAAATGAGGACAGGTTATGAATCTAATTGTTCTTTTGATAGACTTTCTGGCGCTGGTCGTTGGCGCAGCAGCGGGGTATTTTTTCCACCGCTACCAGGCTGAAAAAGCCGCCAAAGCGCGGCAGGAAAAAGCCGACGATATTCTCAAGATTGCCAACGAACAGGCGCGCCTGATCGAAAGCGGGTCGCGCGAGAATGCCACCAAGATTGTGCAGGCGGCTGAATCTGAGATCAAAGAGCGGCGCATCGAGTTGAACCGCGAAACGGAGCGGCTCGACAAACGCCGCGGCGAGTTGGACAGCCGCTTCGACAAAATCGAGCAGCGCGAGCAAACGCTCAACAAACGCCAGTCGCAAGTGGACAAGCGCGCCAATGAAATCGAAAAGTTATACGAGGAACAGGCAAAGAAACTCGAATTCGTGGCGCAGATGACGCCGGAAGACGCCCGCAAAGAACTGTTCGCCTCGGTCGAAAAAGAGGCGCGCGGCGACATGGCGCGCATCATCCGCCAGATCGAAGCCGAAGCGCGCGAAGAAGGCGAGAAACGCGCCCGCAAGTTGATTGCTGACGCCATCCAGCGCGTGGCTTCGGAGCATGTCGCCGAAGTAACCCGCGCCGTCGTCACCCTGCCCAGCGAAGAAATGAAGGGGCGCATCGTGGGGCGCAACGGGCGCAACATCAAAGCCTTCGAGCAGGCGGCGGGCGTGGACGTGATTGTGGACGACACCCCCGACTCTGTAACCGTATCCTGCTTCGACTCGGTTCGGCGTGAAATTGGTCGCCGCTCGCTGGCAAAACTGGTTTTGGACGGGCGCATCCACCCCGCGCACATCGAAAAAATCATCGAAGACGA
>JFJP01020677.1_pt1 | contig 15083 bp, 10 predicted proteins | sample 431651 | NCBI WGS metagenome assembly JFJP01 (sample SAMN02602958, study PRJNA72255) | Microbial mat metagenome, whole genome shotgun sequencing project. | biome: fresh water; feature: sink hole; material: water; isolation source: purple microbial (photo- and chemosynthetic) mats found in...
ACGATTCGGGAGTCAGCGTGGTCGGCGCCTCATCCTGCTGGAAGACGAAACGCACGCCTTCCTCGCTGATCGTGCGCTCGGGCAGCGAGAAAACCTGGAAGCCGCCGGAGTCGGTGAGGATGGTGCGGTCCCAGCGCATCAGACCATGCAGTCCGCCGTGGCGCTCGACCAGCTGCACGCGCTCGGGATTGGCCATGTGGTAGGTGTTGGCCAGCACGACCTGCGCCCCGGTATCGGCGACCGCGCCGGGAAAGGCGCATTTCACCGCCGCCTGTGTGCCGACCGGCATGAAGGCAGGGGTCTCGACCACGCCGTGCGCGGTCCAGAAGCGGCCACGCCGGGCCTGGCCGCTGCGTGCCAGCAGTTCGTAATGCAGGCCGCCGCCCGGGGTCCAGGGATTGCTCATGGCGTCTGGGCCCGGGTGCGGATGGCAACTTCGGCGTCAGCGATCGCCGCGCGCGCATCGCCATCGCGATCGAGGGTGACCAGTGCGTCGCGCAGCCGTCCATCCTTCACATCGTAGATCCAGCCGTGGATGTCCACCTCCTGGCCCTCGCTCCAGGCGCGCTTCAAGACCTTGCACTCGGCCAGGTTCGAGGACTGCTCGATCACGTTGAGTTCGCACAGCACATCGCGCTGACGCGCGGGCGGCAGCTTGGCCAGCCAGGGATGACGGCGCTGGATCAGCTTCACCGGCCAGATCCAGTAGTCGATCAGACCGTGCGCCATCTCCTCCATCGAGGCATTGACCGCACCGCAGTTGTAGTGGCCGCAGACGATGATGTGGCGGATGCCCAGCACCTCGACCGCATACTGGACGGCCGACATGCAGTTGAGGTCGTTGGTCAGCACCACATTGCCGACGTTGCGGTGCACGAACACCTCGCCGGGCAGCAGGCCGATGATCTCATTGGCCGGCACGCGGCTGTCGCAGCAGCCGATCCACATGTACCCAGGGCGCTGCTGACGCTCGAGCTTGCGGAAGAACTCAGGGTCGCGGTCGGTGATGCTCTGCACCCAACGCCGGTTGTTCTCGATCAGGTGGGAGAGTGCGTCAGGCATGCAGGCGCGCAGGGGACACGAAAAGCCAGGCAGGGCAAGCCCGGGTTGAGGTAGCCCTACGGAGCCTTGCCGGCGTCAGCCCGCATCAGCATCAAGCAACTGCCGACCTTTGCGGGCAAGATCCCGAGCAATGCTTGCGACTACCCGTTCGCCAAGTTCCCGCGAAGCGTGGAGCCGCGGATCATCACCATACACGCCTTCGAGCGGCACGGCGATGTCTCCTGGCAGTCGGCGGACATCCACCAGTTCGGGCCGCAGATGCCAGAGGATCGATGTCTCCCATTTCCCTGCGTGGTCGCTGTTGAAATCCATATCCTTCGCCCACTCCATGTCATCGGTGCCATACACCCGCATCGCACCGCGATATCCACCTGCAACCGTACGCATGAGGGCCCGTTGTTCTTCGCAGGTATGGCCGGTCGTCAGGATCGCCGCCCTGAATCCGACCTTTTCCAAGCCTTCCAACGTCGTCCGCAGGATCCCCGTGAGGAAATCCGGGGAGACAGGGAGATTGGCTGGATACCGGTACTTCGCCCCATATGGAATCATGCCAAGGATGCCGAAATACAACGGCGGAAATACCACCCCTCCGCCTGCGCGGGCAGCCTCGCAGCACAAGGCATGCATCTTGATGGAATCATTGCCGACCGGGAGATGCTCGCAGTGCCATTCCAATGATCCGACCGGGATGTACACGAGCGGACAGGCCGAGATGCGCTTCTCGAGCTGGTGCGGCAGCATGCACTCGTATTGGACTATATCTTCCATGTCAGAACCTGTCTCTCGCTGATGGCGGACACGGCTCCGCCTCTGGGGGGGGCACTCGGAGGCGGGACCGCGCGGTCTTATCCGGAACTGGACCTCGAACGGGGCGCCTTGCTGGCGTCAGCCAGCTTTGCGCGGGGCGGCGTAGAGGCCAGCCAGCACGCCGTCGAGTTCCTTCTCGACGTTCACTGCATTGACGATGCGGTTGCGGCTTTGCAGGGCGACCCAGCGCTCGAAGACCTTGCTCTTGCCGTGGCTGATCGCGTAACGGAACTCTTCTTCAAGAACCGGCACGAGGTTGACCACCTTGGGTCCGGCATTGCCGGCCGCGACCTTGGCGGTGGCGCCACGGCCTTCTCCAGGGCTGCGCCGGGCCGGCACCAGGGCGGCCGGGGTGGCTGCCGGCTTGAGCGCCGGAGGCAGCGGGATGGCGTCGGTCTTTTCGAGATCGATGCCGTCGGAGGCCGACCGGGACAGGGCCCCGGTGTCCTGCTTGGGGGCATCCTGGAGGCCGAACTCGGGTTCGGCGGCATGAGCCGGCGTGATCAGCGCATCGCTGAGCTCGAGGGCGTCGCTGCTCTCCTCGGGCTTGATCGACACCGGTTCGATGATGGCCGGAGCGATGGTCTCTTCGCCGCCCAGCAGATCGTCGATGTCCTGGATGTCGCCGGACAGGTCGGGGGCGATGTTGTGCGGCTTCGCCGGAGTGGGGCTGAACGCGGCGGAGGCGGGGGCAACCGGGGTCGGGGTCGCGGCGGGCGCGGCGGGCGCGGTGTTGACCAGCATCTGCGTCGCACTGCGGGGACGGTCGGAGACCTCCTGGGAGAACGAACGCGAGCCCTCGCTGGCGATGACCTTGCCACCGTAGTACTTGTCGATGGCCTGCAGGATCTCGCCACGTGTGGCGACGACCTTCTTGATGTCGAGGCCGGTCTTGGACTCGAGTTGGCGGATCGCCTCGGCGTCCAGCGGATTGACCATCGCCAGGGTCAGCAGGCTGCCCAGCTTGTCGACCGGGAAGACACCGAAGTGCTGGGCATCTTCCTTGGTGATGGTGTCGAGCGCCTTCTTGCGGATCTCGTACTTGTCCACCTTGAGGTGGGGGACCCAGGTCTCCTGGCTGAGCGCATTGACCAGCTGATCCTCGGTGATCAGGCCCAGGCGCACAGCCGCCTCGTCGATCGCCACGCCATCATCCTGGGCCTTGCCGCGCACGGCGTTAGTCTGCTCGATGGTGAGCAGGCCGGCCTTGCCGGCGAGGAATTCGATCAGGACCTGATCGCCGGTGCGGCTGGGGCCGGTGCGGGCTCCGCCGAGAGAGCCGGCGAAGTCGGGCGCCGCGCTGCTGAGGATCGGCTGGTTGCCCTGCGGACGGGCCGGGGTCGGATCGACGCTGATCGATTCCGGTGCCGAGCCGAGATCGAGCTGATCGGACTCGATGGAAGCAGGTGCCGGCGGCAGCTGGATGTCATCGACGGCGATCTCCCCGGCGGGAGGCTTCGGCGCATTGACCCGGTTGGTGGCGGGTCCCTTGGTCTGGGGTGCAGCCGCAGGCGCACCGCCGCGAGCAGCCGGAACCACACGCCGCACGCTCTTGCGCGTCGATGGCGGTACGACGCCCTCGGTCGTCTTCCGGGTGGCGCCGGCCGCCTTGGCCGCATCCTTGTTCTTACTGCCGAAAAAGCCCATGTGGTCTCCTGCTGCTGTGCTGATGATGAATGCCCTGGCCGGTCGTGCCTGGGACGCCGGCATACGCAAACCCAGTCCGTATCACACTCGGGACATGGCATCAGCAGCGCCTATTGCCCCTTGTCCCCGGTCCTGACATGCTCCGCCCCAGCACAGAGAGGAAGACCATGGCGGTCCTCAACTTCGACATCAAGAGCGTCAACCTGCCGAGCAACGAGGAGGGCAAGGCCGTCTTCCTGACCGGCTCGATCGACGCGAGCACAAACCAGACCTTTGAAAAGCGGCTGACCGACATCCTCTCCAGCGGCACGACCAGTGTCATGCTGGTGCTGACCAACGTCAAATACATCAACAGCACCGGCCTCGGCACGATCGTGAAGTGCGTCGATACCTTCCGCGAGAAGGGCGGCGACATCAAACTGGTCGGCGTCCCGACCAAGGTCATCGCGCTGTTCGAGATGCTCGGCCTGCTCGCCCTGTTCGAGACGCACGACACCATCGAGAGCGCTGTCGCCTCCTTCGGCAAGAAGAAGGATGCCAAGGCTGCCGCCGCCCCGACCGTCAAGTTCCCCCTGCAGCTCAAGCACCCGGTCACCGGCCTCGGCCTCAACGTCAGCCAGCCCGGCCGATTCAAGGATCCGCGCAGCGGCGACTACTTCTCGGTCGATCCGGCCGGCACCATCGAATTCTACGAGATGAGCAAGGTGCGCATGGCCGAGCTCAAGATCCCGGCCCACACCGACTTCGCCGCCGCCGTCGCGCCGCTGGCGAGCAGTCTGTGCGCAGCCTGCAAGCTGCCCGGCAGCGTCGCCGAGGCGATGGGCGATGCCCTGGCCCGCGCCGGCAGCCTGCTCAACGGCAAGGCCGCCGATGCCAACGAGACCTGCAACGTCCTGATCGTCGCCGACCAGGACAAGCTGCAGGTCGGCATCGTCAGCTACGGTTCGGCCCTGGCGCTGCGTGGCGATGACAGCGTCCTGCGCGAACTCGCCGGATTGGTCACAGAGGCCAAGCACCAGGTCCTGCCCACCCGCGGCAACCTGCTGATTCTCGTCAAGATGGCGCATTGAAGAGTACGGGGCCTCCAGCCTCCAGCCTCCAGCCTCCAGCCTCCAGCCCGCTCGATGACGAGCGTTGGATGCATTCTGCCCTTGCTGAAGCCGAAGCCGCCGCCCAGGAAGGCGAAGTCCCGGTCGGGGCCGTCATCGTCCACCAGGGCCGCATCATCGGCCGCGGGCGCAACGCGCGCGAACGACTGGGCGATCCGACCGCGCATGCCGAGATGGTCGCGATCACCGCTGCTGCCAGTGCGATCGGCGATTGGCGGCTCGAGGACTGCACGCTCTACGTGACCCTTGAACCGTGTCCGATGTGCATGGGCGCCTGTCTCAATGCCCGCGTACCGCGGGTGGTCTATGGCGCCCGCGAGCCGAAGGCGGGCGCCTGCGGCAGCATCCTCGACCTGCGCGCCCCGCCCGGCTTCAACCACCGGGTAGCGGTCGCCGGCGGCGTCCTGGCCGAGCCCTGTGCCGAGATCCTGGTGCGCTTCTTCCGCGCGCGGCGCGGCGCATAGCGTATCGGCGTGCGCCGGTTCCATCTCCTCGTCCCCCTGCTCGCCAGCCTGGCTCTCGCCGCCGGCGAGCCGCTGACCGCTACGGCCTGGGACGTACGCAAGGACGCCGAAGAACTGCTCGACGAATTGAGCAAGGCCAACGGTCAAGCCGGCGACCTGATCCAGCGCACCCAGGCGATGCTCGCTGAACACGGCGATGCCATGATCGCGGTTTCGCCGGGCGAGGCGGTACCGCTTTCGACCGCCCTGGCCGAGCGTCTGCGCAGCGCCGGGCTGGCCGAACGCTTCGCCGCCGATCTCGGTCCCGGTGCCGAGCGCAGGTTGGACGAACTCCTGACGACCCGTCCGGATCCCGCCCGTCTGGCGGCGCTCGCGCGCAGCCTGCCGGCGACCACAGCAGCCGAGCGCGCCTGGCGGCTGGTCGCCGACCTGGCCTGGGATCGCGGGGCGATCCGCTTCCACTCCCTGGCCGCCGGTGCGATGGCTTCGCTGGACGAAGGACGCCGCGCCCGGCTGGCGGCCACCTCGGATCTCCTGACGCGGATGCCGGCGGAACTGCCCGCCACCTTCGAACGCCTGGACGTGATGTGGCGCGTCCCGCTCAACGAGGTTGCGCCCCAGCCGGCCGGACGTCGGCGGCAGCAAGCGCAACGCACCATCCGACCTGGCTTCGCTGGCCTCGCCAGCGGCGCGGTGGCGATGGCCGATGGGCGCAGCCTGGTGATGATCGACCATCTGGTCGGCAATCAGCTTGGTACGCGCATCCCGTTGGGCGACACCCCCCTGCCCGACCACGTCGCCCGACCCGAGACCTTGCGCGATGGTGCCGTGGCCGCCGGTTTGGCCGGAGGTCGGATCGTGGTGGTCTGCGCTGGCAGCGCCGGTGGTGAACGCTGGCGCCACACCGCCCAGGCCGAGGCCGTCGATGCGATCAGCGCGCCGGTGGCGGCCGATGGCCTGCTGGCGATCGCCTACCGTTCGAACAGCGGCGAACGTATCGAGCTGCGCATGCTCGCCCTGTCGGCTCGCGATGGCACGCCGCAATGGGATGTGCCGGTGGCGCATCTCGCGACCCCGCGCTGGGGCGCCGATGGGCTCGCCTCCCCGGCTGTGGCGAGCCACGCCCTCGGCTTCGCCGTGTGCTCGAACGCTGGCACCTTGGCCCTGGTCGGCCATGACGGGCAGGTGCAGCGCCTGTGGACCTATCCGACCCGTCCCGACCTCGACATGGAAGGGCAGCGTCGCGGTCGGCGCGGTCTCGCAGCCAGCGATGGCGCCACCTTCGTCGCCACTCCGGCTGATCACGCCGGTCTGGTGCTGGTCCTCGGCCCCGCCGACCGCGCCCCGCGCGCCTATCGAGGCGATGGCGCCGATGGCGATGTGCTGGCTGTCCACGCTGGCGAGGCGCTGATCAGCGGGCGTCAGGTCGCCATGATCGACACCGTCCGCCTCCGTCTGCGCTGGACCGCAGCCCTGCGCCTGCCGGATGCCCAGGGCCTGATCGGCGCGCAGGCGGTGCTGGTCGCCGGCACCGACCAGCTTGCGCTGCTCGGGCGTGGCGACGGCCGCATGATCGCCGGCCGGGCGCTGGCCGAGCCGGCCGCGATCGCCAGCGCGGACGGCATCCTGGTGCTCGGCGACCATGCGGCGGTACGCGGCTTCGGTGATGCCGCCGCCTTCCTCGAACGCCTGCGCAACGCAGCCGCCGGCAGCCAGGACCCCCGCCCGCATGCCGCCCTCGCCAGCGTGCTGGCGGGGCGGGGCGAGGCCGACGCCGCGCTCGCCGCGTGGCGCCAGGCCCTGGCGCTGGGCGGTGGCGGCGAGGTCGCGCAGCGCATGGCCCGCCTGCTGCGTACCCGCATCAGCGACGGCGGGGCGCCGGCCGCCCGCGCCCTCGACGAGCTGACCGCGCTGCAGACGCACCTGCCTGGACTGGGCGAGGAGATCGCCCTGTGGCGGGCCCACCTGCGCGAATCGGCCGGTGATCTGGCGGCCGCCGCCACCGGCTACGCGGCCATCCTCACCCGGCCGGACCGTCCGCTGTCGCTTGCCGATGGACTGTCGGTCAGCCTGCATCTGCTCGCCCGCGGTGGCGCCCAGCGCTGCGGCCAGGCTGCCGTCTGGCAGCCACTGACCCGCGCCACCCCCTCGCCGCCGATGCCGGGCCAGGCCTGGCGGATCGCGGCCCACGCCCGCGGACGCACGGTGGTCGCCGGCGGCATGGTGGCGAGCTACGCCAACGGCCTGCTGCGCGCCTGGAACCTGGCCGACGGCCGCGAGGTGTGGCGGCGCACGCCGCAGCGCGCCCTGCTCGGCGTGCAGCCGTGGCGCGAAGCCAGCCCGCTCGGGGTCGCGATCGCCGTCCTGCCGGGCAGCGCCGCCGAATCCGTCGGCCTGCGCGACGGCGAGATCCTGACCGTGCTCAACGGCAAGCCGATGCGCGACTTCGACGCCGACCTGCGCCAGACCGTGATGACCCTGGGCCATGGCGGCGCCTTCACCTTCACCGTGCTCGGCCGCGACGGCAGCGAACGCCAGGTCTCCGGCACCCTCGGCGGCGAACCGATGGAGCCGCTGGCCTGCGACGGCGACATCCTGCTCGCCCGTACCACCATGCCGCTGATGCCCAACCGCAGCGACCTGCGGGTCTTCGCCATCGACGTGCGCACCGGCGCCGACCTGTGGTCGCACGTCCTGTCGCAGGACGAGGAGCGGCTGGCCCGGACCATGCCGCTGCTCGCCGCCGGCCTGGTCATCGCCGCGGACGGCGCCGATCTGGTGGCCTTCGCCCGCGATGGCCGCCCGGCGTGGCGCCTGACCGGCCGCTCCGATCTGCTGCAGAGTGCGGCGCAGCTCGGCCGGACGTTGTGGATGCCGGCCGCCGGCGGCGACGGGCTGCTGCTCGATCCGGCGACCGGGGCCGAACTGGCGATCATCCCGGCCGTCGCCACTGACACCCCGGCGGTGATCAGCGGCGACAGCCTCGCCGTCCGCCACACCGATGACCGGGTCGGGGTCTGGGATCTGGCGCGCGGCCGCCTGCGCTGCCGCACGGCCTCGCCCGCCAGACCCCTGGCCTTGCGTCAGGACGCCATCCTGGTGCTCGATGCGCGCGGCCGGCCACAGGTCTTCGACAGCAGCACCGGGGCATTGCGCCGCAACCTCTCGGACGCTCCGGCCGAGGCCTGGGCGGTTGGCGAGCGCATGGCCGTGCTCGCCCTGGCCGGGGCCGAGCGCCGCAGCCTGGTCGGCATCGCCCTCGATGGCCTGGTGGTGCGCTGGTCCCTGGACCTGCCGCCGGGCCTGGAGATCGAGTCGCTGGTCGTCGGGCCGTCCGGACCGCTGGTGCGACTGCGCGAAGGCACCCGGACCTGGGCCCTGCAGATCGATGAGGCCGGTGTCCCCGTCGCCGTCGGCGGCTGGCCAGCCGAGGCGGCCGGCGACGCCGTGCCCCTGGCGCGCGGTGCCTTGCTCGCCACCCCGGGCGAGGTGCGCATCCAGCTGCCTGGATTGCCGCCCGCTCCCGAGGGCCTGCGCTGCGCCGCGCTCGATGCCTCCCGGCCGCTGCGCGAGGCGGTGGCCGAGGCGCTGCCCAGAGTGGCCTGGAGCGCCACCTCCGGCCCAGCCCTCGCCCTGCTGCGGCATGGCGTGCAGCTGGTGATCGTGGTACGCAGCGACCGCCCTGAAACGACGCTGCGCCTGGTCGATCCGGCTGGCGCGGTAGCGGTGGATGCGGCCCGGGCGCTGATCGCCGGCGGTGCCACCAGGCTGACCATCCCGGGCGGCTGGACGCTAGGCGAGCGCTGGACCGTGCCGGGCAGCCCGGCCATCGCCGTCTCGACCTGGACCCCGCTGCCCTCGCGCGCGCCGGGCTCGCCGCTGGCCGTGCTGCTCGACGAGCGCGCCGGCGTGCCGTGGTGGCTGCTCGGCGGGTGGATCCGCGTGCTGGATCCGCCGTGATCGTCGGCCTCGGCATCGACACGGTGGGCGTCGCCCGGATGCGCCAGATCCTCGAACGGCACCGCACTCGCTTCCTGGAACGCTGGTTCGCTCCTGCCGAGGCGACCTACATAGCTGCGCACACCGACGGAGCCGAGCGCGCCGCCGTGCGTTGGGCGGCCAAGGAGGCGGCGGCCAAGGCGCTGGGTACCGGCTTCGCCAGCGGTATCGTGCCGTCGCAGATCAGCGTGCTGCCCGGCCCCGGCGGCGCCCCCTTGCTGCACCTGGCCGGCGCCGCACAGGCGCGCGCCGACGCCCTCGGCGCGACCCGCCTGCATGTCAGCCTGAGCCACGCCGATGGCGCCGCCGTGGCGGTGGTGATACTGGAGAGGGTATGAACATGCATTGCCCCTTCGAGTTCGGCGTTCGGCGTTCGGCGTCCGGCGTTCCGCATGAGCTAACAACATCCTCTGCTAGCGGGGCTCCGCCCCAGCCCGAGGCTGATTATGGGCGTCGCCCCGCTAGCTGGCTGTTGCTGCAGGGGCTGTGCCCCCGCACCCCCGGCAGGTCAAAGTCGCTGCCCTCAAGGACTCTAGCTTTGATAGTCACCCGCGAGGTGAACACGGTGAGCCCTATAGACGCGGTGGACTCAGAGCCGAACGCCGAACGCCGAACGCCGAACCGAGGCAATGGGAATGAATCCCGTCCTGCGCGCCCTCAAACCCTACCCGATGGCTGAGCTGCAACGGCGCAAGGCCGAGCTGGCCAAGGCCGGCATCCGCATCCACGACTTCGGCACCGGCGATCCGGTTGAACCGACCCCGGCCTTCATCCCCGAGGCGCTTCGCGCCGCCGTGCCGGTGATCAGCCAGTATCCCAGCGTCGCCGGCACCCCGGCCCTGCGCCAGGCCGCCGCCGCCTACCTGCAGCGCCGCTTCGGCGTCGCCGTCGATGCCGCCACCCAGGTGCTGCCCTCGGCCGGATCCAAGGAGGCGATCTTCCATCTTGGCCCCGCCTTCCTCGATCCGGCCTCGGGCAAGGACACGATCGTCTTCGGCGTGCCCGGCTACCCGGTCTATGAAAGCAGCGCACTGTTTGCTGGTGGCCGCGCCCATCCGGTCGTGCTGACCCGCGAGCATGGCTTCCGTCTTGAACTCGAACGCCTGCCCACCGAGCTGCTGGCGCGCACCGCGATCGCCTGGCTCAACTATCCGCACAACCCGACCGGGGCCTGCGTCGATACCGGCTATCTCGCAGGCCAGGTCGCCATCGCCCGCGCCCACGGCATCCTGCTGGCCAGCGACGAGTGCTACCAGGACCTGTGGTTTGATGGCTGCGCCCCGCCGCCCTCGATCCTGCAGGTCGCGACCACCGGCGTCCTCGCGTTCCACTCGTGCAGCAAGCGCAGCGGCATGACCGGCTACCGCAGCGGCTTCATCGCCGGCGATGCCAAGCTGATCGCCGAGTACCGCCGCTGGCGCGTGCACTTCGGTGTCGGATCACCCGAGTTCATCGAGCGCGCCGCCGCCGCCGCCTGGAGTGACGACGCGCACGCCGCCGAGCGCCGTGCCGTCTTCGCCGCCAAGTACGCCGTGCTGGCCGAAGGCTTGGCCGCGCTGGGCGTCACCATCCTGCCCTCACAGGCCGGCCTCTACATCTGGGCCCAGGTGCCGGGCGGTGGCGACGCCGACCGTTACGCCGCACGCTGCCTGGAACGCGGTATCGTCATCTCTCCCGGCGGTTTCTTCGGCGATGGCGGCACCGGCTGGTTCCGCCTCGCCCTGGTGCCCGGGGTGGACGCCTGCCGGGAAGCCCTCAGCATCTGGCCCCGTTAGGTCCAGCCTAGCTTCGAGCTTGGAGCTTTGAGCTTCGAGCTTCGAGCCCGCTGTCCGCCGGTGTACGGCTTTACATGGCAGGCTGAGCGCGAAAGTCCGTTATCACCATGAGCGTCAGGCCTTGAGTGCGAAACTCAAAGCTCAAAGCTCAAAGCTAAAAGCTCTCTCTATGTGCGGAATCGCCGGCTACATCGGACCGAAGAACGCCGCCCAGGTGCTGATCGTGGCCCTGGAACGCCTGAAATACCGCGGCTATGACTCGGCCGGCCTGGTGGTGAGCGAAGGCGGCAAGCTGCACCTACGCCGCGCCGCCGGCAAGCTCAAGGAGCTGGACGCCAAGCTCGCCGCGCAGCCGCTGAGCGGCCACTGCGGCATCGCCCACACGCGCTGGGCGACACACGGCCCCCCGGTCGAGCACAACAGCCATCCCCACCTGTCGGCCGACGGCCGCATCGCCGTCGTCCACAACGGCATCATCGAGAACCACGTCGCCCTGCGCCGCGAGCTGGAAGGCGAAGGCGTGGTATTCGCCTCGCAGACCGACACCGAGGTGGTGCCGCACCTGCTCGCCAAGTACTACGACGGCAAGGATCCGGTCGCCGCCCTGCGCACCGTGCTCGCCCGGCTGGAGGGCAGCTTTGCCCTGGGCGTCGTCTTCGCCGACCGCTCCGACCGCATCCTGGTGGCGCGTGAAGGCAGCCCGCTGCTCATCGGCCGCGGCCGCGAGCCCAAGGCGGCGCGCACGGATGACCGTCGTTCGACCGAAGGCGGCACGCCGTGGACCGAGCGCGAACTGCTGGTCGCCAGCGATATCCCGGCCCTGCTGCCGCACGCCAGCGAGTTCCTCACCCTGGAGGACGGCCAGATCGCCGACCTCGGTCCGCACGGCGTGCGCATCACCACCTTCGCCGGCGACAAGGTCGAAGCCCGCTTCCGCCCGATCGAAGTCACCGCCGAGGCGGTCAGCAAGGGCAGCTTCGACTCGTTCATGGCCAAGGAGATCGCCGAGCAGCCCAGCGTGCTGACCCGCCTGATCGACTCGCGCCTGCGCGGCGGGGTGCTGGTCGAGCCCGATCTCGGACTCGACCTCGCCAGCCTGCGCCACATCGTCTTCCTCGCCTGTGGTACCAGCTGGCACGCCGCCCTGCTCGGCAAGCGCTTTCTCGAAGCGCTGGCCCGCGTCCACGTCGAGGTCGATATCTCCAGCGAATACCGTTACCGCAATCCGGTGGCGGGCGGTGACACCCTGGTCGTCACCATCTCGCAGTCGGGCGAGACGGCCGATACGCTCGCCGGCCTGCGCCTGGCCAAGAGCAAGTTCCTGCCCGTGGTCGGCCTGGTCAACACCGTCACCTCGACGATCGCGCGCGAGGCCAACGGCGTCATGCCGCTGCTCGCCGGCCCCGAGATCGGCGTCGCCTCGACCAAGGCCTACACCGCCCAGGTGATGGCCCTCTACCTCTTCGCCGCCCAGGTGGCCAAGGCCAAGGGTCTGCTGCCACGCGACGCCGAAGAGGCCCTGGTCGCCGCAGCCCGCGCCCTGCCCGACCTCGCCGAGCGCACGCTGAAGCTGTGCGAACCGGCGGTCGAGGAGTGCGCCGACCTCTACAGCGCGGCGCAGGCGAGCGTGTTCCTGGGACGCGGCGGCGAGCATCCGACCGCCCTCGAAGGCGCGCTGAAGCTCAAAGAGATCGCCTACGTGCATGCCGTCGGCTACCCCGCTGGCGAGTTCAAGCACGGCCCGATCGCCCTGGTCACGAAGCACCTGCCGGTGGTGTGCATGTGCCCGCGCGACGCGATGTACGAGAAGATGCTGTCGAACATCCAGGAGGTGAAGGCGCGCGCCGGGCGCATCATCTCCGTGGGCGACGCCGCCGACCGCGACCTGCGCGACCTCTCCGACCATCTCCTGCCGGTGGGTCGCGCCGGTGACGAGCTGCTGCAGCCGATCCTCTCGATCCTGCCCCTGCAGCGCTACGCCTACCACGTCGCCCGCCGCCGCGACTGTGATGTCGATCAACCAAGGAACCTGGCCAAGAGCGTCACCGTCGAGTGACCGGGCGCCGAGCGGTGGTGGCGGCATATCATGGACGAAGTCCATGCCGCCACGATGGCGGAGCGCAGCGACGCCATCGAACCGCGACAAAGCCCGCGGGTAGGCCGGCAGGGCCGTAGGGGCGAAAGCCCCTGAGATGCCACGGTCGAATCAAGACGATTTTTCGTCCCATCGCCCGGCCCCCTTGACCCCTGCGCGCGGCAGCCATTCCTCCCTGCGGGCGAAGGGACCGTTGGCACGTAGTGACATCCAGGCATGTCGGTCCCTTCGCCCTCCGGTCAGCCTGGCTGCCGTGCTCGGCGTCAAGGGCGCTGCGCTCCGCCTGCGGCGGGGCCTCGCACGTGGCTGGTCGGGAGGAGTGCCTCCAGCAGGGGCTCAGCTAACCCTTGGCAGCGGCAGAAGCCGTGGAATCCTGAGTGCGCGGTCCACGCCCAGGGATGCGTTTGGGACTCTGATCCCGCACTTGCGCACTGGGCGTGGCCGCCTTTTTTCTGCGGGCGGCTTCTCGTCGTGAGATGGGTGCATTGAGCTTGGGGACCGGAACGGCCTGCGGCTCAGCGGGTGGTGTTTCAGAGCGGGCGGATTGCGCCTCGGTGGCCTTCTGCCTGCGGACGGTTTCGTAGCCCGGATCGAAGGGTCTGCCCGAGAGCAGGACGGCATGGGCGATGCGGAGCATTTTCGCCATGACGGCCACCAGGGCTTCCATGCGCGTCGAGCCGTTGGTGGTGATGAGACGCTGGTAGAATTCCTTGAGTACGGGGTTGTACACGACGGCCGTCATGGCGAGGGGGAAGAGCATGGCGCGGACGTGGGCGTTACCGCGATGGCTGATGCCGTGCTCAACCCGCTCATCACCGCTGGCTTCGGCAATGGGATCGAGACCAGCCCACGCGATGATAGCCTTGCTATGGGCAAAACGGGTCGGATCGCCGATCTCGCACGCCAGACAGGCGGCCGACCACGGTCCGATGCCGGGTATGCCATCCAGCAACTCGACTGACTTGGCCAGGGGCGACGTCGGGTCGGCCTTGATGAGCGTCTGCAACTCGGCTTGACCTTCGTCGATCTGCGCTTGGGTGGCCTGCATACGTCCCACCAGCAGGCGGATCGTCGCCGCCGTGGCGGCGTCGGTCATGCTGGCCACCGAGCGTTTGGCCTGGTCGATCAGTTCGATCGCGCGTTCCGCATCGATGTGCGGGATGGCATCGACGCTCGCTGGCTTGGCACGAGCCAGTTCAGCAGCGGTCGGATAGCGTGCCAGCAGGGCCAGGATCCAGACCGGGACGCCATGGCGGCAGAACCGCACGAGTTCAGGCTGGGCGGCAATCAGCAGCGTCTGCAACCGTTGGCTGGTGGCGGTCAATTCGCCCATCATGGCCCGAATGGTGCGGTAGAACGACAGCGGGCCGGATTCGGACTCCTGGGTGGGCGTACGGGTGCGGCAGCGCTCCAGCAGGAACTGGGCAATGTCGCTGGCCGCAGCCGCATCACCAGGTGCGCGATGCAGCTGCACTGCGCGGAAGGCGTGCACCGACGCGGCGTTCAGCCTGAATACACGCATGCGCTTCACCCAGCGTTTCTCGCGTCGGAAGAAGGCCAGCCAGTTGCGTTCCATGCCGCCGGTGGACTCGATGCCCACCAAGAACAGGGCCGTTGGAAAGCGCTCACGCAGGGCGTCGACCACCTGGCGCAACGCCACATGGTCATCCGGCGTGTCATCGAAAGCCCCGATGTGCAGCACGCTGCCGTGCTCGTTGCGGATCTCGACGTCGATCCGGCCTTTGCTGCTGTCGCAGCCGATGGCGATGATGGGACGGGACAAGGGGCCTCCTGGGTTCGGGTGGATGCCTCCGGAGCTCTTGCGTACGTGAGGTATCAGACCTGGCTGGTAGAATGCGGGGTCATGCCCCAAGGTGCCGACACGGACTTAAACCTCACTACAAGAGGCACGATCTCAGGGACGGGGTCAAAGCCCCAAGCAGTGAACGTGCTCTCCGGCAGCAGAAATCGCTTCTATCAGTTGGCCTTGGTCACCCAAGGCTGGCCGGTAGAGGCGACGGATTCACCCATACCAGCAGACATGCATCGGCATCCCGGTGTGCCGGTGCTGCCGGTGGTGGTCGTGGCACGCTCGCGCGGACGGGCGCTGCCCGACCGCCTCGTC
>JFJP01038939.1_pt1 | contig 15083 bp, 10 predicted proteins | sample 431651 | NCBI WGS metagenome assembly JFJP01 (sample SAMN02602958, study PRJNA72255) | Microbial mat metagenome, whole genome shotgun sequencing project. | biome: fresh water; feature: sink hole; material: water; isolation source: purple microbial (photo- and chemosynthetic) mats found in...
AATGAAAAAAATAAAGAAATTCATAGTACTTTTGACTTGATAAATTGGTTAAATACTTCTGGAAACACAAATCCAATAATGATAACTACACATCCACAGCGATGGACGGATAATCTGATTGAATGGATTATTGAGTATGTAAATCAAAATATCAAGAACTTAATAAAGAGAGTCTTGATTAAAATAAGGAAGAAATAAACATTCTTATATGAAACTTTTTTACAAACCTGTACCGATATATTTTCTTTTTGATATACTTATTTTGATATTAAGTATATTTGTATTATTCGAATTCTTTCCGTTAACTACGTCTAAACCTTACGAAAAATACGACGTAGCGGCGATATATTTTTTTCTTACATGGATTACAAGCTCCTATTTTTTCGGTAGGTACTTACCCATAAAAAAGCGTAATTATTTTGATGCTTTATTCCAAATATTTTATGTTTCATTGTTTGTTTTCGGATTACTTTGGATTTTGTCCATTTTTTTTACACCAGGAAAATATTCAATTAATGTTCTTCTAACATATACAATTGGCATTTTTATTCTGAATTATTTGTTTTTTGGTCTTCTTTATGCCTGGTTATACGCTGTTGAATACGAGAAAATTATCTCACCACCTCAAATCAGAGAAAATGCAAAACTTAAACCAGCCTTAGAAATTGATGATGAAAGTTATGAACAAATATGTTTAGCTATCGAAGAATATTCAGGTCAAAAATGTCTAAACTTTATTAAACAAAAATTCAATTTAAAAAGTGGAAATACAAAAGTGCTTTTTTCTACAAATTTTTTAGATTTAAGATCAATACCCAATTTTCAGTTTTCAACAATTATCCATTTACCATTATTAAATGATATAAGGGGAATTTATAAGTTATTCTCAATTGTGAACGAAAAACTCGCAGATGATGGAATTTTTGTATGTTGTTTTTTATCCAAAAGCACACATAAAAAAATAATACTAGATAAATATCCACCTTTGATAAATATTATTGTTTATTTATTTGATTATTTTTTCAGGCGTGTAATGCCTAAAATACATGTTTTTAATCAATTGTATTTTTTTATAACACAAGGAAAAAATAGGATTATTTCAAAAACAGAGGTTCTTGGAAGACTATATTGTTTTGGATATGAGATAGTTAGTGACAAAAAGATTGGGTTTTTAAGTTATGTAGTAGCCAAAAGGGTTAAACAACCCGATTCAGTTATTGTGAGAACTTATGGCCCATTTATAAAACTACGCAGATTTGGAAAAAACGGCAAAATGTTTAATGTTTACAAAATGCGAACCATGCATCCTTACTCTGAATATCTTCAAAAATATGTTTATGAAAATAATCAACTTAGTGAAGGTGGAAAATTCAACAGAGATGTACGCATTAATACCATAGGAAAATTTATGCGTAAATACTGGATAGATGAACTTCCTATGTTACTTAATCTTTTAAAAGGCGATTTGAAAATAGTTGGAGTCAGACCTTTAAGCGCTCAATATTTTAGTTTGTACAATAAAGAGTTACAAGATAAAAGAATTAAGTATAAACCCGGTTTGTTACCTCCTTTTTATGCAGATATGCCAGGCACATTAGAGGAAATACAAGAGTCTGAAATGAGATATCTTACTGATTGTGAAGTAAAAGGGGTTTTTAAAACAGATTTAAAATATTTTTTTATTATTGCAAAAAACATTTTGATAAAGAAAGCCAGAAGTGCATAAAAAAATTTTAAAAATATAAAATGAAAAACACTTATCTTCAATTAATTTTCATAATCTCATTCCAGTTAATATCAGTAGTAGCTTTTTCGCAGGATATACCTCAACATATTTCGTTTACCGGAATTTACGATTTTATGGATGAACTTGCTAATGAGGGAGTAATTGAGATCAATTCAGCTATTAAACCCTACAGTCGAAATTTTATTGCGGATAAACTTGTAGAGGCTGAGTCAAAAAGTAAGGTCTTAAATATCAGACAGAAAAAAGAATTAAATTTTTATTTGGTTGAATTCGCTTTGGAATTGAAAAAATTGCCCGATTCAAAATTGAAATTGTATAAGAATGGTAATTTTGATTTAGCACTTTTGCAACCAGCTTTTAATTATAAAGACACTTTGTTTCGAGCTAGAATAACTCCAATTCTTGGCATGAATATTACAACTAATAAAAACGGCAATATTATAAAGCGTTGGTATGGTGCCGATTTTCAAAGTATGATTGGAAAAAATCTGAGTGTTTACGGAAGCTTACGCGATATTTCGATTGATGGTCAACTTCTTGCCCGACGAAATTATTTAAATGATTATCCGGGATATGAATACAAAGAGTCACCTACAGGTGGTGATTTCAGCGATTCAAGAGGTGGAATTAAATATGCAAACAGATGGATGTCATTTGGTTTAGTGAAGGATAATGTAGTTTGGGGTGACAATTATCATGGATCCAATATTTTATCCGGTCGTTCACCATCATTCCCGATGCTTACATTCCATTTGAAACCTGTTAAATGGTTCGAATTAAACTTTTTACATGGTTGGTTAGTTTCTAATATTGTTGATAGTTCAAGATATTATGTTGATAATAAAGACCAAAAATTCTATCGTATGGCAAATAAGTTTATTGCAGCCAACATGTTTACTTTTACCCCTATCAACAAATTAAATATCTCAGTTGGAAATTCAATTATTTATTCCGAACGTTTTATTCAACCAGCCTACTTATTACCTGTTGCTTTTTATAAATCGATAGATCATTCATTAACTAAAGGTCTGAGCCTCGAAAATCAGAATTCTCAGGTTTTTTTAAATGTAAGTTCAAGAAATATTAGGCACTTGCATCTTTATACCTCTATTTTTGCAGACGAAATAGGTATCAGCCGTTTTATGCCTGATAGTAAAGAAAGAAATCCTATCTCTTATAAATTAGGTGCTCACCTTAGTAATTTTCCCGTTCAAAATCTTTCTTTGACAGGTGAGTTTACCCAATCAGGTATTATTACTTATAAACATTCAATTCCGTCGCTTACATGGGCTTCAAACAGTTATAATTTAGGTCATTATCTTGGCGATAATTCACGGGAAATATACCTTGCAATGGCATATAAACCTTTACGTGGATTGGATTTAAATTTATCATTAACAACTGCGAAGCATGGTAACGAATTTAATTATATACGACGTAATTCCGACAAATCTGATGCTACAAAAGTGTTTCTAAGTCAACCTGTTTTAGGAGAAGTTTCGTGGTCAAACACAACTTTTGGATTCAACGCCCGTTACGAAATTATTAACAACGCTTATGCAATTGTTAATGTAATGAGTTCTGATATTAATGGTTATGACCTCACTTCAACACCAATTCCAGGCGATGAATCTGAGAATTTACTTACTGCACAAGGTTACCTCGACTTATATAGTCCAAAATTTTTACAAGGTAAAAACACAACAATATCAGTTGGATTTAGTTTTGGTTTTTAATTATCATTTGGGTCATCAATTTTTGTTTATTTGGAATAATTAATGCACAAACCAATTATCATTGGAATCACAGGAGGAATAGGCAGCGGAAAAACCACTTTCGCTGATATTTTAAGGAAAGAGGGTTTCTTTGTATATGATACAGACGCAGAAGCAAAAAAGCTTCAAAATGAAAATTCAATCGTCAAAGAAAAAATAATTAAAAATTTCGGGAAAGATATTTATAAATCCAATGAACTTGATAGAAGGAAACTGGCATCAATTGTTTTTGGCAATAATGAATTATTACAAAATTTAAATGCAATTGTTCATCCTGCAGTTTTAGAGGATTTCCGGCAGTGGAAAAGACTACATATTCATGAAAATTATTTATTTTTAGAATCAGCATTATTGTTCACAAGTAAATTCAATTTGCTTACCGACAAGATAATACTGATTACTGCGTCTGAAAGTATTCGCATAAAACGTGTTATGGAGCGCGATGGAGTTTCGGAAGAACAAGTGAAACTCAGAATAAAAAATCAACCTACTGATAGTGATTTGATTGAACAGGTGGATGAAATTATTAATACAGAAAATGGTCTTCCAACAATAAAAAAAATAAAGGAAATTATTGCCGAAATGGGAAATAAGAATTAAATGAGAAATAAACAATACAGATTTTAGAGTTGAAATATTATAAGATTAACATAAAAAAGGAACTGTATCAAAAGTGTTTTTTGAACGCAAATTACGCAAATTACGCAAATTTTCACAAATCAAAAATTTTCATTATTTTATATTGTGTTGAATAACAATGATATATAATCTGTGTTTATTTGCGGTTTTTTGCGTAATTTGCGTTCAACTTTCTTTTGAGACAGCCTCTTTTTTAAATCAATTTAATGTGTAACCCGTTCTAAACGTTTCATCATCGCGAAAATAAACATGGCTGAGATTATACAGCAAATAAAGAATAATCCCCACAATAAATATAAATCGATTCGTCCCCATAATAAACTACCAATAAACAACAGTTTATTACCAACTGCAGTAGCCAATAACCAACCTCCCTGCATTAAACCCTGAAAGCGTGGTGGTGCAACTTTCGAAACGAAAGACAAACCCATAGGACTTAAAAAGAGTTCTGCTATGGTAAGAATCAGATAACTGCTCATTAACCAATAAGGTGAAACACGTGAAATATCAGGTGTAGCTGCTCCACCTAACAAATAAGGAGAAATAACATTGAGCGAAGCAATTAATACTACAACAAATCCAAGTCCGGCCAAAATCATACCGAACCCAATTTTCTTAGGTGTAGAAGGTTCAATCCCCTTTTTATTTAAATAAGTAAACATACCCATTACAACAGGCGTTAGAGCTACTATAAACAATGGATTAAATGATTGGAAAACTTCAGGTGCTATAGGATTTTCAGCGCCATAAGTCCCAATAAAATAATAACACAAACCTCCTGCAACCAATGTAAGTAATCCACCTAATAACCTGTTTTGCATTTTAATATTGCTTTTGAATACAAGTACCAAACCGGCTATAGTGGCAATAACACTTAAAATTGAATTCAGATTAAAGAATAAATTGGTAAGCGGTCCAACTTGTTTTGCAATATAATCGCGGGCAAAAAAAGTAAGTGTCAAACCATTCTGATGAAATGACATCCAGAAGAAAATTACTACAACAAATACCAAAATAAGTGATGTTACCCGAGGTCGTTCATCTTTTGTTGATACCTGAAAAATATAGGATACGAAGGCTACAAATAATCCAATAGCCAAACCAAATTTATAATCAAGGCCCGGAATAAGTTGAAGTAAAAATGCAGTTAATCCCATTAATGAAGCCGAAATAGCCAAAGCTAGTCCGTTTCCGGTCACTTTTTCGGTATTTTGATCTATAGTTTGTTTAACTTCAGTTTTTACACTTGATTTATTTGGTAAAGCTTTATTGAAAATAACATATACCGCGAGCGAAACAATCATGGCTGCTGCTGCAATAGCAAAAGCCCAATTATATCCTCTTGAAAAAACTTCGATATACTGTTGTGCAAATGCTGTTAAGTCAGTCACCGGAACTTTACTAATTACTGAGTTATCAGCTAATTGTTGAAATTGTGTTGTGTCAGTAAGTGTACCATTCAACATTTGATGACATAACGAAGGTAAACTTCCATCATGCAGAAATCCATTTGATTTAAGCCACCAGTTGCGAATTCCGGTAGCAACAAAAGGTGCAAAAAATGCGCCAATATTGATTCCCATATAGAAAATCATAAAAGCTGAATCACGAAGTTTTGAATATTTGGGGTCATCATATAGCTGACCAACTACGGCTTGTAAATTCCCTTTGAAAAATCCGTTTCCAAGTGAAATAACCAATAGTGCTGCCAATGAACCGTAAAGTGACATGCCGGGCATCGCAATCATTACATAGCCAATAAACATGGTGATTTGTCCTAAAAAAATGATCAGCTTGTATTGCTTTTTCCAGTCAGCCAACATGCCACCAACTAATGCCAAAGCATAAATAGCAAAATAAAACCAGCTGTAATAATCGCCGGCAAGTTCTTCGGATAAACCATACTTCACTTGTAAAAATAAAACTAAAATTGCCATCATGGTGTAGAAGCCAAAGCGTTCTCCCATGTTGGTGAAAAATGCTACAATTAATCCTTTTGGATGATTTTTTAACATAACAATAATTTATTTGAATGATTTCTTATTTTTTTCGTTACAAATATAATAAAAATGTCTTTATATTCAATATTTATGCAATGAAATTCCTTGTTTTTAAAACTTATAACACAGAGTCCAAAACCTGAAATAGTTAAAAATGATCAGGGTTTCATTATGACTCCGATATTTTTTCGTCCATCTACTTTTACTATTAAAGGTTTTTCGAACCGTACATGGCGTATGTATTGCGATTCGTAAACGGCAGCTTGCGAATTTAGAAAATCAATATCATAACTTCCATCTTTTTTAAACGGATTTATTGTAAAATACGATACACCAAGCGATGTCAGGTTTTGAAAGAAATGTGTTCCCTGACTCGGGTCTATTCTATATTCTGATAATCCGGATTCAACAATGACTCTTGCATTACTAATGTGTGGCCATTTTACGGGTATTCCTAACCAGGGATCACTTGAACCCCATCGTCCCGGACCTACCAAAATATAGAATCTGTTGTTATTTAACATATCACGATTTAATTTTTCGATTTCGTACATGATAAATTGATTTTTAGAAGCACTGAATGCTTCGGGTTTCACATACACTAAATCGTATAAGTCATTGGTAATTCCATGACCTAGTGCATTGTCGCAACTGATAACCGTTTCTTGTTCAGGAATCAATTTTATGTTTTCATTCAGCATTTCACGACTGTCAACTATGGGCCGTATTTGTAAAAGATAAAAAATATGTTGTTTATTAGACGAGTAATCTAAATTTACTGCAAATTCAATTTCAACCGGACGTCCCATTTCATTTTGAGCAATGTTCAGTAATTTTTTCAAAACCTCTGCAAGCGGAAAAACATTGTGCTTCAATATGTTGGCAAAAGTAATTATTTTTCTGCCTTCATAAATACCATCATTGATACATTGGTTTTGAGGATCAAAAGTCGAAGCAATATATTTTAAAGTACCATCATCTTGTGCTTCATTTACCCTGATTTTTAGTAGATTAAATCCATCATCAGTTTTAGGAATAAAACAGTTTTGACTTAAATCCAGGGCATTAAAATAATTCTGAGTTTCGCGAAGCGCCAAATCAAGCGTGCTGGTTTGTAGCGCATTTTCGGGATATGCCGGCGAAAATCTGAAGGAAACACCTCCGTCAACAATATATTTACCAAGTCCCATGGCAATGTTTACAATCCCATCCTCAGGACGTTCAGCGCCTAAGGGATAATAATTCAGCGATCTTGCAACACCAGAAAATGAGGGGTAATAACGCGTATTATACGCATTTCCACAAATTTCCTGAAGTACAATCGCCATCTTTTCTTCGTCAATCACATTTTTGGTGGCAGTCATATAACTTTTGCTATCCTGATAAAAAACAGATGCATACACAGCTTTTATGGCTTCGGTAATGGTTACAAGCATTTGAGTTTTACTTTCGGAATTGTGAGGAACCATATATGTGGAGTAAATTCCGGCAAAAGGCTGATAATGCGAGTCTTCGAGTAAACTTGATGAACGAACTGCGATAGGCGAATTAATAGCGCCCAGAAAAGCATATAAATCGGCTATTAAATGTTGGGGCAATCGTGCCTTCAAAAAATGTCGGAGGATTTCTTCGTCGTCAATTTCAGATAAAGCAGCAGGATATAATTGATTCATTTCCATAAACTCAGAGAAAACCTCTGTACATATAACCACCGTTTTAGGTATAGCTACTGTTGTATTTTCAAAAGTTTCGAATACCTCATTTCGCTTAATCATTGCATCCATAAATGCAAGTCCGCGTCCTTTACCACCCATTGAACCTTCGCCAATGCGTGCAAAGTTTGAATATTGATCAAATCGATCACGCTGAAAAACAGCAACCACACCTTTATTTTTTACTTTTCTATAATGTACTATCGCATCAAATATTACTTCGCGCACTTTTTGCATATCAACTTCATTTGCGCTTTCCACATAAATATTTTTTAAAAACTCAGCCAAGGGAAACATAGCCCGTGAGTACAACCAACGAGAGATATGATTCCTTGAAACATGGTAAAACAATGTTAAATCACTGATTTTGAAAATAGAATCCTGCAGTGCCCTAAGGTTATGTACACGCGCTTCTATTTCTTGCGATTCGGGGTTGATAAATAAAAAATCACCAAAACCAAAATTGTTAATAATATTATCTTTTAATTCAAGATTAAATGTTTTTGAAAATTTATTTATAAATGATGCTTCAAGTTCATCCGCAAAGGCTTTGTTTTCATTATTGGTCGATTCAATAATAATCGGTATATATTTGTCATTTTTTCGTATCTCATTACTTAAGTTTATTCCGGCTTTTTTGTTTTTTACGCCGTTTTGATTGAAACTTACATCCGAAATAACACCAAGCATATTGTTTTTATATTTATTGTAAATTTCAATAGCCTCTTCGTACGAACGTGCTAATAAAATTTTGGGACGTCCACGCATTCTTAAAGTTTGTTCGTGTTCGTTCAATGCTTCAGTCATAAACGAACGCGATTGCTTAAAAACAAATTTGTACAATTGAGGAACTATTGACGAATAAAACCGAATGGAATCTTCAACAAACAATATTACCTGAACGCCAACCGATTCTACATCCTCCTCAACATTCATGCGGTCTTCTATCAGTTTAATTATAGCCAATAATATTTCGGTATTGCCTAACCAGCTGAAAACATAATCGATAGCACTTAAATCTTCGTTAGCAATTCGTTTAGATACCGAATTTGAAAAAGGAGTAAGTACAATAATTGGTATCTCGGTAAATTGTTTTTTTACATCTTTTGCCCATTTAAAAGGATTTATACTATCGCCACTGGGCATCGAAATAATTAAATCGAATTTACGTTCGGCAAGTAAATCGTTAGCTTCTGTTTCGTCAGAAACCAATGTAAAACGCGGTGGATAGCGTAGGTGTAAAGATGTATATTCGTTAAAAATCTGTTCGTCAATTCTGCCGTCTTCCTCAAGAATAAAGGCATCGTACTTACTGGCATAGAGCAACACATTGTAAATTCGGTGCGTCATCAAATTTGCAAATGAGGTATCTTTGAAATAGAGTTTCTTTATATTTGCTGATTTCATAATATATTTAAATTCATAGTATTACTTGAGAATGATTTTTTTTGGGGTAGGGTGGTTTATTTGTAAACCTTTTTAAATTTTGAAATGTTTTTATTTATGCAAATATCAATTTTCAGATTTTTTTCAAAAATACGTCAAAAAATTTGATTTTGACAAATAAAATCCTTAAACTTGCACTATAAACGAAATGTAATCAATTGAGTCGTATTATACCATAAAACATCATTATTAGTCAATGTAAAATGTTAAATATAGATAATAAACTGACAAAATGATATATTTAAGAACTAAGATTTAAAATTAATAAGATATATTAATCAAAATAACACAACTTTTTTAGTTAATACATAAATCAACCAATATGAATATTGAAAAACTTATACAATCGCTCGAAGCAAAACACCCGGGCGAAAAGGAGTACATACAGGCAGTAAAAGAAGTGCTTGAAACCATTCAGGAAGTATATAATGATCATCCTGAGTTTGAAAAAGCAAAAATTGCAGAGCGACTTGTTGAACCGGATCGTATTTTTACATTTAAAGTGCCATGGGTTGACGATCGGGGAGAAGTTCAGTTAAATTTGGGCTACCGTGTTCAGTTTAATAATGCAATTGGCCCATACAAAGGTGGATTGCGTTTTCATTCCTCTGTTAATCTTTCTATTCTCAAATTTCTTGGTTTTGAACAAATATTTAAAAATGCTTTGACTACTTTGCCAATGGGTGGTGCCAAAGGTGGTTCCGATTTTAATCCACGGGGAAAATCTGATTCTGAAGTAATGCGTTTTTGTCAGGCTTTTATGTTGGAATTGTGGCGTCATATTGGTCCTGAAACGGATGTTCCTGCTGGTGATATTGGCGTTGGTGGTCGTGAAATTGGTTATTTGTACGGCATGTATCGTAAATTGGCACGCGAAAACACAGGAGTTCTTACGGGTAAGAATCTTGAATTTGGGGGATCGCTTGTTCGTCCCGAGGCAACTGGTTTTGGCGGTTTATATTTTGTAAATCAAATGCTCGAAACCGCAGGAATGAGCATTGCCGGTAAAACGGTGGCACTTTCAGGATTCGGAAATGTAGCGTGGGGTGCTGCTATTAAAGCAACCGAAATGGGAGCCAAGATAGTAACGATTTCTGGACCTGATGGTTATATATATGACGAAAATGGAATTTCGGGAGAAAAAATTGATTATATGCTTGAGTTACGCAATACTTGTAACGATATAGTTGAGCCTTATGCCGAAAAATTCGGAGCTGTTTTTGTTTCCGATCGTCGGCCATGGGAAGTGAAAGTTGACATTGCATTGCCTTGTGCCACTCAAAATGAACTGAATGAAGTGGATGCTCAAATTCTGATTAACAATGGTGTAATTTGTGTGGGCGAAATTTCAAATATGGGTTGCACGCCCGAAGCCATCGAACTGTTTTTGAAAAGTAAAATTATGTATGGACCCGGAAAAGCTGTAAATGCCGGTGGTGTAGCTACTTCAGGGCTCGAAATGACTCAAAATGCTATGCATTTGTCATGGATTGCTTCCGAAGTTGATAATAAACTCAAGCAAATAATGAAAGAAATTCATGCTCAATGTGTGGCTTGTGGTCGCGAACCGGATGGATATATCAATTATATGAAAGGGGCTAATATTGCCGGATTCCTTAAAGTTGCCAAATCAATGCTCGCTCAGGGAATTGTTTAATTTTTTTTGTAATTTGAGTTTTTATGTTTAGCAATTTTTTTTAAAAAGAGAAAACCCTTTAATTTGTTGGGGTTTTCTCTTTTTATTTTACTTTTGTAAATTAAATAAGCCAATAAGTAAAAAATATAAATAGCCTGAAATTTTGAGTTTAACCATAAAAAATATTTTAAAAATGAAAGTATATAAATTCGGCGGCGCATCAGTACGATCGGCCGAAGGAATAAGAAATATTCTTAACATTGTTTCTAATGAAACTGACCACCTTTTTATAGTAGTTTCAGCAATGGGTAAAACTACCAATGCCATGGAAGAGGTTTTAGAAAGCTTTATGAAGGCCGAAAGAATAAAATCACTTGCTAAACTGACTGAAGTTGAAGAATATCACCGGTCAATAATGAATGAGTTATTTGATAATTCGGAACTGGCTAATAATATTTTACAACCAACATTCAACGAGCTTAAAAGTTTGATTCAAGATGGAGTAGGAGATGACTATGATCGATGGTACGACCGATTGGTATCGTATGGCGAAATAATTTCAACTAAAATTGTATCGGCTTTTCTTAACCAATCGGGTGTAGTTAATGGCTGGCTCGATATGCGGGAATTGCTCGTTACCGATAGTAATTTTCGTGAAGCAAATGTAAACATGACCGACTCACAAAAACGTTTAAAAGCAGCGGTCAATTTTTTAAATAAAGAGATTTATATCGGGCAGGGTTTTATTGGAACAAATCACAAAGGTGACCCTACAACACTTGGACGTGAAGGATCGGATTATACAGCTGCAGTGGTTGGTAATTTACTTGATGCTGAAAGTGTAACCATTTGGAAAGACGTTCCCGGAATTCTGAATGCCGATCCGCGGATATTTGAAAATACCACACTTATTCCCGAACTTACCTATTTTGATGCAGTAGAGTTGGCTTTCAGCGGAGCGCAAATAATACATCCTAAAACAATAAAACCGCTTGAAAATAAACACATTCCGTTGTATGTCCGTCCATTTGGCAGCCCCTCAGAATCTGGTTCGGTAATTAAATTGACTACCGAAAAGCCAATTGATGTTCCTATATTGATATTGAGAAAAAATCAGGTATTAATTACTATTCGACCGCGTGATTTTTCTTTCGTTTTGGAAGAAAGTCTATCAAAAGTGTTTACAGTAATGCACAAGCACAGGATGAAAATCTCCCTTATTCAAAGTTCTGCGGTTAGTATTTCTTTGAGTGTGGACAATACACGATACCTGACCGGAGCATTGGATGAATTATCAAACGAATTTAAAGTAGCATATAATGACAATCTTGAATTGTTGACAATCAGAGGAACAAACCCCGAAATTATTGAAAAAAGCACAAAAGGAAAAGAAATTCTATTGTCGCAAAAAACAAGAAAAAATGCCAGATTCATAATGAAAATGTGAAACTAAAATTTTAGCACTTTCTTTTTTCAATTCAACGAATATAAAACATAATATGATAATATACAGCATTATAAGTTCTTTTTGTTAAATAAATTCATTATATAACTGCGTTTATTTGTTTTTTTGTTCAAATAAATTGCAATACATGATACAAAAATAAAAAATAAGAAGTATTTTTCTCTATTGAGGTATGTCAGGGTCGATTTATAGAAAAAATTATTGTGTTTTTGGAATCTAATATACAACCTTTGTGTTTGATAAATATACAATTCCGACAATCTCATTTGTTTTCAATCCCGAATTTTATCGGGGTGTATCTTTGACTTGATAAACAACCAGCAGTTCTGCTGTTCCCCTCAAAAACAAAATTAACGTTAGATCGGGCTGGGCGGATTATGCTTTCTACGGTTGGGGTTGTGGTGGTTCCGGCTCCGCCCACAATTTCGATATCTCCACTGCCTAAAATTGAGGCGCCGTTTATTGTTTTTAGTTCGGGAAAATATACCGATCTATCCTGAACTGTTATTGGTTCGTCGCTTTTTTCCAGAATTTCGATTAGTTCGCTCATGTGTACGATTCTTTAAAAGTTATTACTCCTGAAGCGGGCTTGGTGATGGGCGCTTCGGCTCCCGTATATACAAGTTTAAACTCCAGCTGAAACCTGCCTAAAAGTTCACGGGTAATTGCTTCGGTAAAAAAAAGGCTAACCACGTGGTCGTCGTTGGTGGAACGTATTAGTTCGGCATCGGCGTATTGAGGATCGGGCGTTTTGACAAATCTTGCTGCAACGACACCCGTGTTGGCGTTGTACAAGCTTGCAACCATTTGGGCGCATTGGCTAAAGGTTGTTACACTAAATTTGATATCGAGCATAAATTGCTCACCGGCTCGTTTTATCATAATGATTAATTTTTTATGTAGAGACGCGGTTAAAAACCGCGAGACCCGTTTATTTTGAGTTTAAATGAAAATTAAATTGAAATTAAATGACGTTTAAAGAACAATTATTGAAAAATGGTTGTATATTTGCATCATCATTAGGGACGTCTCCGCTTCGGCGCAGTCGTACCACTCATTCGCCCGGAACTTTTTTGTTTCGGGCGTCTCATTTTAAAAGGTTTTATATATCTTGCTTTCATTCCCGGTAAAATAGTAATATGCTTTAATATGCATCCTTTTTAATTTTAAAATTTCATCATAAATTTTACTCGTTTCCTTTTCAAACTCAAATAAAACTATCTTAGCACCTTGATCAAAAATGGCATGTTTAGCATATTTAACTATATTATTATGACTTGATGTTTTCTTTAAATCAGCTAATATCCCATTAAAATTAACATCAGGAATACTTTCCCTTTCAGGGCTTCTCAACATTTCAATTGTGTTTCCGGATTTTGCGTAATTTAAACACATTGATTTTTCCTTGTCAAATTTAATCCCCTCGTTTTTGCTTTTTTTCGATTCGGTAATTCGCTGTTTATTTATCACTACAAAACCTCCATTGTCTGAATTGAAATACTCCTTTTCCCACGCTTTCTCATACGATTTATATCGCTGCTTTCTAGCTTCAACATTGCGGTACATTTCTTGAACAATCATACATATCCGACATTCGGGTCGATTCGGGATATCAGACAATTGCATACCCTTACGAACCTGACAGCTTCCAAAATTCTTACAAACCCCTTTCACCATTGGGTGCTCTTCCAGGTTAATGAACTCGGCAGTTTTGCCCGGGTTGTTGGCAAACACGGGCATTACCGGCTCTTCGTATCCGGGAGCGGTGGTTATTTCCTTGTCGGTATTCTCAATGGAGCACTCGCAACCCCAGCCCACCGGTGGTGTGTGGGTGTTCCACCACGGATGCTCCATAGGTAAAATAGTGCCTACCCATTGGAGGTGTTCCGGACGTTTGTTGGTAGCTGTGCTTTCCATAAACTCTATGTTAGGGTACAGATGCTTAACGCGCTCAAATCCTTTCCACTTCTCGGCCATGCGTGCGGAGCGTACTGCCATGTTGTACTCGGTTTTCAACCAATTTATATTGTAATCGGTTTTAATGGAAGTGCCAAGCACCGCTTTACGGAACTTATCAAAACTGCGTAACTCGCCATTTTCGTCGAGCAGCTGCGTTGCAATCTCGTTGCCCTGAGCATGAGTTTTGAAAGCTTCAAATACGGCTGCATTGGTTTTAAACTGATTGACAAATTCCCGATCGGTTTTGCCAAACTCCGCTGAGAATGACTGGTGTTGTGATTTGCTTTCAAAAAATTGTATCTTTGACTTGATAAACAACTTATTTGACTGACTGTTTTTGTTGTGTTTAGTTGTGATTTGCTTTCAAAAAATTGTATCTTTGACTTGATAAACAACAAAAAATGAAATACTTATACACGATAATAGTTGTGATTTGCTTTCAAAAAATTGTATCTTTGACTTGATAAACAACTGCACGACTTATCGGTATGTAGCGAACAAAGTTGTGATTTGCTTTCAAAAAATTGTATCTTTGACTTGATAAACAACCAACAGTTTCCTCTCCGCGGATACCTGTGGTTGTGATTTGCTTTCAAAAAATTGTATCTTTGACTTGATAAACAACGATGCAGCCATCGGATTCACCGCTTTGCAGTTGTGATTTGCTTTCAAAAAATTGTATCTTTGACTTGATAAACAACAAT
>JFJP01030343.1_pt1 | contig 15081 bp, 16 predicted proteins | sample 431651 | NCBI WGS metagenome assembly JFJP01 (sample SAMN02602958, study PRJNA72255) | Microbial mat metagenome, whole genome shotgun sequencing project. | biome: fresh water; feature: sink hole; material: water; isolation source: purple microbial (photo- and chemosynthetic) mats found in...
GCAAGGTCGTTAAAATAACAACATAAAAATTACAAAAGTAATTTTAATAATTACTTGATTTTTAAATAAATTTTAATGCGATTGCCCTGCCGACCGCCTGACCACGGAACAACGCGACTGGATTACTGCGCACAAGGCGGAACTGCTGGCGCACCTGACCGCCAGCAACGATTCGCCAAAAATCGCCGATAACACCCCGCCGAAAATCGCCCGCAACCACCCCGATGATTGCTTTGAGGACATCGATCCCCACGCCGGTTTTGTCCGGGTTACGACCCGCGACTGGACACAACCCGCCGAACCGCCGCACGTGATGTATGAGCGCCCCATCGGCGACCGCGTCCGCTGCATCGACTGTCAGCACAACATCAAAGCGCCCGGCGATGAAGTCAGCGCCTGGCGTTCATGCGCCATAGGCCACCGTGGCCATTTCGCCAACGCGATGCACTTTTGCAAAGGATGGGAGGTAACGGTATGAGCGCGGCGATTCCGACCTTCCAGCGTGAAACCTTCACCCTGTCCCGTGCGATGGAGTTCTTTACCGAGCGCGAACTGACAGCACAAATCGGTTTCGGCAAACACCTATGGCCGTCAGCGCTGTTGAAAGAACTTCTCGACAACGCCCTGGACGCTTGCGAAAAAGCCGACATCGCCCCAGTCATTCGCGTTTCGCTGTTTCAAGATGGACTGGTGGTCAGCGACAACGGCCCCGGCTTGCCGCTGGCGATCATCGAACGCAGTCTCGACTATGCCGTGCGGGTCAGCGACAAGACCGGGTATATCAGTCCATCCCGCGGGCAACAGGGCAACGCGCTCAAGACGCTATGGGCAGCGCCGTTCGTAGCGACCGGAAAAAGCCTTATCACCGTCACCACGGATGGCGGATTTTGGGAAATTAGCGTTCACCTTGACCGCATCGCTGGTCAACCCAAGATCAACCTTTTCCGCAGGGGCGATAGCCGTGTAAAAACTGGCACTACAATCACGCTGCACTGGGAAGCGATAGCAAGCAGTCTAGACAGAGGCGACAGCCTGAGTTTTTACATGATGCTGTTGGGATTCCACACGCTGAACCCGCACCTGACTTTGCATATAGAGAAGTCTTACGGGCAACAGCACGATCAAGCGACGTGGAACGCCAAGGCCGCGGACTGGAAACGATGGTCTCCCCGCGAACCGACCGCGCCCCACTGGTACGAAGCCGATCACCTGCGCAACTTGATTGCGCTGAAAATCGGCAATGAACAGGTCAGCGGGGAAAAAAAGACCGTGGGGCAGTTCATCCGGGAGTTTCGGGGACTGTCAGGAACGGCGAAGGCGCGGGATGTTGCGGCCATCGCCGGACTGCAATCCGCGTTGCTTGGCGATCTGGTTCAGGGTGGCGATCTGGATATGACGGCGATCAAACGGCTGTTGACCGCAATGCAGGCCGAAGCCCGCCCGGTGAAGCCTGACCTGTTGGGGATTCTGGGCGAGGCGCATTGTCTGGACGCCCTGGCGGGATATGGTGCGGAAGGCATCCAATACCGGAACGCCAAGGATACCCACGAAGGTTTGCCGTATGTATTGGAAGTCGCCTTTGGAATCTTGCCCAGTCACCAAAACCGGATATTGGTCATTGGCGTCAACTTCACTTACGCGCTGCAACAGCCGTTCACGGACTTAACCCGCGCCCTGAGTGAATCCCAGGTGCAACTGCATGATCCAGTCATTCTGCTATTGCACCTGACCACGCCCCGGATTCACTTCACCGACCGCGGAAAGACCCGTATCGACTTACCAACCGCCGTTGCTGAAAAGATGGTTGCCCTGGTGAAGTCAGCCACCAAATCATTCACCGCCGCGAAACGCCGCGCCGACCGCGATGACCGGATGAAATCCGCCGACGCCGATGCGCTACGCAAAGCCAATGAAAAGAAGTTCGTCAGCGTCAAACACGCCGCCTGGCAACTGATGGAGCAGGCTTATCTAAAAGCGAGCGGGAACGGAAAATATCCCGCCAACGCCCGTCAGATTATGTACGCGGCCCGTCGCCAGATTATTGACCTGACAGGCAAGACCAAGCCCTGGACGAACGATAGCTATTTCACGCAAAAGCTATTGCCCGCCTACATCGAAGCGCATCCCGATCAAACCGCTCACTGGGATGTGGTTTATGACGTGTGCGGTCACTTGCGGGAACCGTATACCGGCGCAATGGTTGAACTGGGAACGCTGGCCGTGCGGAGCTACATCCAAAGCTGGCGTCCCACGATTAACGCCAGCGCCAGCTTTGCCGGACTCCGAACCGACATCACCACCTGCGGCCCCGCGAATCGTTACCAGTTCGCGCTGTTCCTGGAAAAAGAAGGTTTTGACGAACTGTTGAAAAAGGCGCGGCTGGCCGAGCGTTTTGATATAGCCGTCTTCTCTACCAAGGGCATGAGCGTTACCGCGGCCCGGCAACTGGTGGAAGCATTAAGCGAGAAAGGCGTCACCATCCTGGTCGTCAGAGACTTTGACTTGTACGGATTCCGCATCGCCCACACCCTTTGTCACGATACCCGCCGTTATCAATTCAAGACCCCGCCGAACGTGATTGATATGGGGTTGCGATTGCAGGACGCCGAGGCTATGGGGCTGGACAGCGAAGAAACGGAATATGACGCCAATCCGATAGCGGACTTGACGAAGTATGGCGCAACGGAAGATGAAATTAAGTTTCTCGCTATCGCCAAGTATGGTTACAACGGAACCGGACGCCGCATCGAACTCAACGAAATGGATTCAGAGACGTTCGTTCAATGGCTGGAATCGAAACTGACCGAGGCCAAAGTTAAGAAGGTAGTTCCCGATAAACCGGCGATCCGCGCCGCTTGGCAACGCCAGTGGGAAACAGCACGGCTGAATCAGATTATCAGAGAAGCGCAATCACGTATCGGCGACGCCCCAACGCCCCCGCCCGGTATTGCCCGGACGCTGGAAAAGGCAATGCAGAATAACCCCGGCGATTCATGGGATGACATCCTGGCTAACTTGGCAGCAACCGCCCGCCGTCGTCGTTATCTGATGGCCAGGATAGTCTGGCACCGGGTCAATAATCGGCGCGTCCCTGTCCGGCAAGTGATATGGCGCTGTCCGGTTATGCGGTCAAAAGGCTGATAACCACCACGCCAAGGACGGCGAGGTTACTACGGATAACCCACCACGCCAATAACCGCCATCTAGTCCTATCTAGTTGTTATCTAGTTGGCTGTCCGGTATCCTATCTAGTCGCAACTAGACAAGACTAGATAGGAGTCGATATGACGAACCGACAAGGGTTTAAGCAACTGGCTGTCTGGATTACCGACGCGGCCATGACCCGACTGGACGAACTGGCGACACAGACAAATCAGCGTAAAGCCGCGTTGATTGAAGCCGCCATCACGGCATACCTCCCCGATCCCCCCGACGACCGCCTCGCCCAGCTAGAGGCGCGAGTCGCCGCCCTTGAGAGCCGCTTGGCGTTACCCGGAGAAACACTGGACAGCGTCATCGCCGAATTGGCGGAACGCGGATTCACTCCGACCGCCATTGCGGATGAACTGAATCGCCGGGGTTATCGCACCAGCACCGGCAACCCATTCACCCGCGGACACAGCGCCATCGCCCGCATTCAAAAACTAAAACCCCCGCCGCCTAGTTTGATCTAGTCGAAACTAGATTGAAAAAAACGCCGGGGTCCCTAGAATTGTCAACTAGGGGAGACATTAAAACCCCCTAATTTCACTAGGGATAAACAGGACTCTATAGGTACGGTATGACCCCTTCCAATATCAAAGGCGGCGATGGATTGATTCAACAGCGCCTCAAAGGCATGAGAACCCGCGCCTGTGCCACCAAAAACCGCCGAACCCTACGAAGGTTGGCGGCTGAATCCCAACTGGCGGACGTACTCCCGACCCTTCCAGCGCCAGGCACCGCCTACCACGTCATCAGCCACGGCGATATTGACCTGCTGAATTACGCCAGTTTCTTTATCAAAACCTTTCCATTCGACTACCTGTCCATCAGTTCCTGGGTCAGCAGCATGGCTGACATCGACTTGCTGATTAACTGGGTTGAGAAAGGCGTCGTGAAACGGCTTGACCTGTTCCTTGGGGAATTTGCAGACAACCGCGACCCCGATCTATCCGATAAATGCTGGAGAGCCGAGCGCGACGGCTATAACGTCCGCCTGATTTTAGCCCGCAACCATTCCAAGGTGCTTTTGTGCAGTAACGAAGCCGAGGACATTTATATAGCAATGGAATCCAGCGCCAACCTCAACCGCAATAGCCGCATTGAGCAGACCGTCATCACCCGCGACCGTGATCTATTCGAGTTCTACCGCGAGTTCTACAGCGGCATCATTCCCATCCGCCGCAACCCCTACCTCAAGGCCAGAAAATGAGAGTCACTCAGAGCGAACTGGCGCGGCTGCTGGATATACCCCGCCCCAACGTCCACAAATATGTTTCCCGAGGCGTCCTTGAGTTAGACGAAGACGGGTTGATTGACGTTGACCAGGCGACCGCAGCATTAGCCGCCGATCCAGCGTTTGGCAGTAAGCCGTTGCGCGACGACCGGCAACCCTCGCCGCTACTGCAACAGATTTTCGATGCCGACACCGCCGATGAAGACACCGACGCCGACGCCGGACACAATGAATCTGCTGCTGGAATGCCCACCAGCTACCAGAAAGCCCGCGCCATGCGTGAGCAATATGCAGCGATGCGGGAGAAAACGAAGCACGAAATAGAGCAAGGACGCTTGATCGAATCGCACACTGTGCAACGCGGAATCACCGACCTGCTATCCGCCCTGGTTAACAGCTTGGAGCGCACACCCGACAACGCCAGCGCTGAGTTACCCGATCCCTTTCGCCACGCAACTCGGCTACGAATCCGAGAAGAGCTTGACCGTGCGCTGGCCGACGCCCGGAACCACCTCGCCCGCCTGTTACCCGAGACCGCGCCATGAACGACGGCTACACCCTCGCGCTCAACACCGCCATTGCAGCACTCACCCCGCCCGAGCGATTGACCGTCAGCCAATGGGCAGACCGCTATCGGATCCTGCCATCCAAAGGAGCCTCTGAGGCCGGACAGTGGCGTACCGACCGGACACCTTACTTGCGTGAGATTATGGACGCCCTGCATCCCGACCATCCCGCCAGGCGCATTGTGTTTATGAAATCCGTACAGGTAGGAGCCACCGAGGCCGGACTCAACTGGCTTGGATTCTTTATTGCCCAGTGCAAAGCCCCGATGATGGTCATCCAACCCAGTGCAGAAATGACCGAGCGATTCAGCAAGCAACGCCTGGCCGCGATGATCGACGATTGCCCGCAGTTACGCGCCATGATTAGACCCGCACGGGAGAGGGATTCGGGTAACACGATTACCCTCAAAGAATTCCCAGGAGGCGTCATCATTCTGGCCGGTGCTAACAGTCCGGCATCGCTCCGCTCCATGCCCGCCAAATATATTTTCATGGACGAAGTAGACGCCTATCCCGGCGACCTGTCCGGCGAAGGCGACCCGGTATCCCTGGCAGAAGCCCGCGCCTCAACTTTCCCCAACCGGAAGATATTTTTGTGCTCAACCCCGACCGTTTCCAGCCTATCCCGCATCCAACGGGAATATGACGCCTCAGACCAACGCCGCTATCACGTCCCCTGTCCACACTGTCACGAGTACCAGGTGCTGAACTGGGAACAACTGGCCTGGACACCCGGCGAACCGGAGAAAGCCGCCTATGCTTGCCTGCATTGTGGCGCATTGATCGAAGAGCACCAGAAGACCGCGATGCTCAAAGCCGGACAATGGCGAGCCGAGTATCCAGAGCGCCCCATAGTCGGATTCAGCATCAACAGCCTGTACACGCCCACTGGGTTAGGCCCGGCATGGACGGAGTTAGCCGCATTGTGGGAAACCGTGCAACTGGACGCCAACGCCCAACGCACCTTCATCAACTTGCGTTTAGGTCAGCCGACGCAGTCCCGCGCCGGTAACTACCTGATCCGCCAAATCCCGCCCGGCTGTTACTTTGCAACCGCTGGCGTTGACGTACAGAAAGACCGCTTGGCGATTGTGTTACTGGGATTCGGCAGGAACAACAAAGTTTGGGTATTGGACTGGGTTGAGTTATTCGGGAATCCGCTTCAACCGGATGCCTGGAAACAGCTTGACGCCTACCTCGACCAGCCGCTTCAACACGATACCCGGACGCTCAGAATATCGGCGGTAGCCATCGACTCCGGCTATTTGCCAGACAGCGTATTAGCCTACACCCGCGCCCGTCGAGGCCGAGTCATTGCCACACGCGGCAGCGCCTTCAAACACCGCCCGCTCATCGCCGGCAAGCCCACCAAAGTAGACTTCACCGCTGGCGGAAAAACACTCAAGGCCGGTGGCGAAATCTGGTTCATTGGCAGCGATACCGGCAAGGAACTGTTATTCGCCCGCCTCGCCGCTGACCGTGAAACCGCCCAGGCCGACCGCTGTATCCACTTTGCCAAAGACCTTGACCAGAGTTTCTACAGCCAGCTATCGGCGGAAATGTTTGACCCGAAGAAACGGCTATGGATCAAGATACGACCCCGCAACGAAGCGCTGGACTGCTTCATTTACGCCGTTGCGGCTTCCATGCAACCCAGGCACCGTGTGCATTTATGGAAAGAAACCCAGTGGGCAAAGATTGAGAAGCAAGCGACTGAGACCCCGGCATTATGGCCAGCACCACGTCCCGGGAGACCTTCGACGTTACCTGCTCAACCGTCTGCACAACCAGAACCGCCTGCACAGCCCCCGCACGTCAGCGTTGACCCCGCACCTCCCAAACCCGCACCACCACGAGCCACACCTCGAGCGCCCCGCTTTCAAATGGTCAGATAGCCCGCCGCCGAATCCTGGCAACGGACGCCGGATGCAGTCCGTACCGCCGCGCCAATTCCCGCACTGGCGCGGTATCTGATCGAATCGCCGCGTGTATATCCGACCGCACCGACCGGATATACACGGCATCCCCGCCCCAGTCCTTCCTGACCGCCGCTAGGATTTTACCGCTGTCAAAATCCGGCAAAGTCTTGGTCAACCGCGCCTGAATATCATCGATAATGTCCACGCCGAAACTCCCGATCATTTACCAGAAAGTCTGGTAATTTTAACTTATCCACAGGCTGTGGATAACTTTTCTGCACACTACCTGTAGCGGCTGTGGATAATTTTTCTACTATATCTTGTGTTTTTGTGCAAAAGCCATTATGATAATCGCATGAAACGATTAACCCTGAATATCCCTGCCGACCTTCACAACGAACTCAAAGCACTGGCCGCGCAACGCGGTTTAAGCCTTTCAGATTTTGTGAAGTCAGCACTATTCGACCTACTTTTTGAGATACGCAATGAACGACCTTCCCGCTAGGCTATCAACTGGAATCCCGGCTGGTATTAACGCCGATTCCTGATGATGCACTAGCGGAAGACGAGTTAAACGCCCGGGGACTGGCGCTCACCAGGCAGATGATGGATGTATCCGACGCCCTGTTGCAGCGCATCGTAGCCGGAAACGAACTGATGGCTCGGCAAACCGAGCGCAACCGTAAAACCCTTTTTTCTGACAACAAGGTAATTTTCTGATGGCCAATCCAACTCCCGATAACCGCAATCTTGACGCCGCCCTGGCCGATTTACGCCAAGCCGCGATTGACAGCACCAAACCCGAATCGGAAGTGCTGTCGATCATCCTGAACGCCCGTAGTCAGATTTTAGCAACCGCCCCGGCAACACCGGAACCGACGACACCCGAGGCACGGGTTAAGGCCATTCACGCCGCCGTGCAAGCCGCTGGTGGCGATCATCGCCTGGCGCTGATGTACGTCAACACAAAAAAATCCCTGGCTACGATCAAAGCCGAATTGCTACCCATCCTGGCAATGAGCCGACGATTCGGGAGAGTCGCGTAATGCTGACGATTCCCGATCTACAGGCAAAGATTGACGCGCTGGACGTGGAAATCGCCGGACTGAAAACCGAACGCGCCACCCACGCCCTGGCCGCATTGCGCGAGGACAAGACCGCTCAGAAAGCGCTGTCTGGGATTGATGCCAAGGTGCAAGGTCTGCTGAATAACCGGCAGACCCTTATTGATGGCATCGCCGGGTTAGAGGCAGAGGCCAACGTCCAGCGTACGGAGTCAGAGCGCATTGTGCGGCTGGCGAAAGCCGACCGGATTGACGCCGCGGTTATCCAGCGGGTTGACGCCAATGAGCGACTAGACAGCGCGATGGCTGAACTGACGGCGAGTATTATCGGCTGGATCGACGCCGACCGTGCACTTGCGGCCGTTGGAGTCGGCGACCGGGGGATGCGCATCTACCAAGCGCTATCGGGCGGGATTTGGTATCAGTTTCAGACCCATTTTACCGCCGATTTTAGAAACGCCTGGACGCGAGAATTGATGCAAGCCTTTCCCATGAATTCCATCACGCGCCCGCAACCCATCACCAGTGAGCACGGCGCGATCAATGGCCGGACACTGTCTACTGAACTGCGGAAATAAGTAATCCGCTAGTGCGGTAGGCGGGGTAAACCCTTACCGGACGGGTCTGCATACCGGGTCTAAATATGAAACTACGAAAATCACCCGCCCTAGCGCGTGAACAATTCGCCCAGTCCCGTCGTCATCAGTTACTGGCCTGGCAGGAACGCCTCAACCACCTCCATCGCACACCGACCCGGACGGAGGACGAAGCCTTGGCGAAATACCAGGCATTGCACCTGATGGATCAGGCCAGGCCATGGCCGTGAGCGACGCAGTGCTAGAGGCGGTTGCCGATCTACAGGCGATCCGTTCCCGCTGGCTTCGTGACCGAAGCCGGATTCGGTACGAGCCGGACAATTTGAAGGAACACGACCGGCTGGAAATGGAATTCTGGAATCGCCGTGCTGAAGTGTTTGCCAGGTTGAAGCCGGGCCAGCGGCGGACTGCGCTACGCAGACTGGCGAAAGCGCCCTACCAGTTACCGATTTACTGCTAGACTTATCCCGCCTTAGCCGATTTTGTCCCAAGGAGGCAGTATGACCACGGCAACCTATGAAACCGACTTCTACCAATGGACGCAGCAACAGGCGGATCTGTTACGCCAAGGGCAGTTCAACCGGATTGACTTGGACTCAGAAAATATCGCTGAAGAGATTGAGAGCATGGGCAAACGAGATCGACGGGCGATTGGTGGCTACCTTCAAAATGTCCTGATGCACATGCTCAAATGGCGCTATCAGCCTGAACGGCGCGGTACTAGCTGGCGATTGTCGATTGAAAATGGACGCTATCAAATTCTGGATTTATTGGATGAAAGCCCCAGTTTGACCGCACAAATGGACACACTCACTACCAAAGAGTATCGCCGCGCCAGAAAAGTAGCGAGTCTTGAAACCGGTTTGCCCTTGACCATGTTCCCGGATGAATGTCCCTTTTCCATAGAGCAGATTACCGGCGATTACTGGCCAGAATAACCGCCCACCAAAAAGCCGCTGATGAAAGTCTGTGTAATTCCTGCGTAATCGTGCATGGTAAAATCGGATAATGACGGGAATCAACCGGCGCAACGTGAGCAGCAAGATGGTTGATTTTACAAGCAAACGGGAAGAATCAGATAGTCACGAAAACCAACGGGAAGGCGTAGATTGAGAATTCGTAATTAGTAGGTCGGAGGTTCGATTCCTCTTTCCGGCACCAATCCAATCAACGCCTTAGCGCACTATCGCCGAGGCTTTTTTTATGCCCTGGTTTTTTCAACCCACATGCCACCGGTTCATCCTGAAACCCCGCTGTCCGAACTCGTGGCGGACATCAAAACCTGGGGGCGGGAATTAGGTTTCCAGCAGATCGGGATCACCGACCTTGATCTCAGCGAACCCGAAGCCCGGTTGCTGGACTGGCTGGCGGCCGGGTTTCATGGCGACATGGATTATATGGCTCGGCATGGCGTGAAGCGTAGTCGCCCGGCGGAACTGGTTCCCGGTACAGTTCGAGTGATCGCGGCGCGAATGGACTATTTGCCGCCAGGTGCCGCTGATCCCTGGGCGGTGCTGAATCAGCGCGAATTGGGCTATGTGTCGCGTTATGCGCTGGGTCGGGATTATCACAAGATGTTGCGGAACCGGCTACAACGGTTGGCGGATCGCATGACCGCCGCCATTAGTCCGTTGGGCTACCGGGTGTTCGTCGATAGCGCCCCAGTGCTGGAAAAGGCGCTGGCGGAAAAGGCGGGGCTGGGCTGGATCGGTAAGCACAGTAATTTGCTGGATCGTTGCGCCGGATCCTGGTTCTTCCTCGGCGAAATTTATGTGGATCTGCCTTTGCCGGTCGATCAGCCGACGCCTGGACATTGTGGGCGCTGCACTGCCTGTCTGGAGGGTTGCCCCACGCGGGCGATTATCGCTCCGTATCAGGTCGATGCCTGCCGCTGCATTTCCTACCACACCATTGAATTGCATGGGCTAATTCCCCATGAATTCCGCCGCGCCATGGGCAATCGGATTTACGGTTGCGATGACTGCCAGTTAGTTTGTCCGTGGAACCGATTTGCCCGACCTGCCGTGGAACCGGATTTCCGTGTCCGGTATGGGCTGGATACGCCTGATCTGGTTGCACTGTTCCGTTGGGATGAGGCGGAGTTTTTGCGCCGTACCGAGGGTAGCGCGATTCGCCGTATTGGTCATGAGCGCTGGTTGCGGAATATCGCGGTGGCGCTGGGGAATGCGCCTTATTCGCCGGAGGTCGTGAGCGTTTTGCAGGTGCGGCTGACACAGATATCCGAACTGGTGGGCGAACATATCGTCTGGGCGCTGGCGGAGCAGGGCGCTATTCCCCATCGCTAATCTGATAGTCCTTGAGTCGACGTTTCAGCGTGGACAACGGGATACCCAATTCCCGCGCCACTGCTGCCTTGTTATTTCGGTTCCGCTCCAGCGCTTCAACAATCATCTGCCGCTCCATATCCTTGAGATGGGCGCGGGCGTCAGCGCCAGGTTTAGCGACCAGGGCGGGTTCAGACGGAAGCGGTGACCCAGGGGTCGGCGGCACCCCGTCCGGAACCGCAGCGACCTTGGGCAATCGCAAATCCTCGGGACGAATTTCCCGGTCACCGCACAGCACCGCGGCCCGTTCCAGCACATTGCGCAGCTCCCGCACATTGCCGGGCCAGGGGTAGTTCTGCAAGGCCGCCACCGCTGGCGCCGAGATTCGCTCGTTCAATTGCAACTGCTGGCACAAATGCTGAGCCATCAGCGGAATGTCCTCGGCTATTTCCCGCAACGCGGGCAACTCAATCGGCACCACCGACAGGCGGTAGAACAGGTCAGCGCGAAACGCCCCGGTGCGCACCATTGCCGCCAGATCACGGTGCGTGGCGGTGATAACCCGCACATCAACCCGGCTGGACTTGTCCGAACCAATCGGCGTGACCTCGCGGGTTTCCAGCACCCGCAACAGGCGCGGTTGCAAATCCAGCGGCAATTCGCCAATTTCATCAATGAACAACGTGCCGGTATGCGCCTGGCGGAACGCGCCCTCGCGGGAACCGGTGGCCCCGGTGAACGCGCCCTTGATGTGGCCGAACAGATCATTGCGCACCATCTCCGGGTCAGCGACGGATGCATCGAACACCACGAACGGCCCGGACCGACCGGAAAAGGTGTGGAGGGTGCGGGCGACCAGTTCCTTGCCAGTGCCGGATTCGCCATGTAGATGAACCGTGGTGGGCGTCGGCGCGACCGCCCGAATCAGGCCGTAGAGTTCCAGCATGCGTGGACTCGATCCGACCAGTTCGCCCAGGTGATCCTGACGATGCACCGCGACTTTTCGCTCCTCGGTGCGCTGGCGGATCAGCAGGGTTGAATAGCCCAGTCGGCATTCGGCATCGGGCGGAATGTAGGCTTCGGTGATGCGCACGTCATTGATGAACGTGCCATTGGTAGAACCCAGATCGCGCAGCAAGAGACCCGTGGGGGTCATGCGGATCTCCGCATGGCGGCGCGACACCGCCCGGTCGGTCAGTACAACGTCGTTATCCGGCGCTGAACCCATGCGCACCGTCGGGAGGCCCAGGCTGATTTCCAGTCCGACATCCGCGCCCGCCACGATCCGCAGTTCAATCGCCTCAAATTGCACCCGCAACCGGGAAGCGGGGGCCGCGACGATAATTTCAGTGCCTTCGCCAGAAAAAGTGGAAGAAGCCATGCAGTCACCGGGAAAGTCGTCAATGGAGGGATTCTATATCACTTTGATCTGTTTTTGTTTCAAACTTGCCGAGCCGCCATGATGGTCAGGGATCGCCCATCTCGACGCCTTACCCCGGCTTGACTACACTTGCGGAAACCCCAACAAACCCGTGGAAAATCGCCATGCGCCGAGTCGTCTTCAATCAAAAAGGGGGGGTGGGCAAATCCACCATCGCCTGTAATCTGGCCGCGATCAGCGCTTCGCGGGGCAAGCGAACCCTGTTGGTCGATCTAGACCCGCAGGCCAACGCCTCCCGTTACCTGCTGGGTCAGGCGCTCGATGAGCAAAAGAAAACCCTGGCCCACTTTTTCGACGACATTCTGGCCTACAAGGTGTTTGGCGCGAAGCCGGTCGACTATGTCGTGCCGACCCGGTTTGACCACCTGGGTGTCATGCCCTCCGATCCCCGACTGGAAGATTTACAGGTTAAGCTGGAATCGCGCTACAAGATGTACAAGTTGCGCGAGGCACTGGATACGCTGAAGGATTTTGACGAGGTTTTCATCGACACCCCGCCGGCGCTGAATTTTTTCACCCGTTCGGCGCTGATTTCCGCCGACACTTGCCTGATTCCGTTTGATTGCGATGATTTCTCACGCCGCGCCTTGTATACGCTGATGGATAGCGTCCGCGAAATCCAGGCCGATCACAATCGCCACCTGCGCGTTGAAGGGATCGTGGTCAACCATTATCAGGCGCGCGCCAATTTGCCGGTGCGCATGGTTGAGGAATTGCGGTCAGAGGGTTTGCCGGTGTTGGAAGCCTTTCTGTCGGCATCGATTAAAATCCGTGAATCCCACGCCCAGGCGTTGCCGATGATTCATCTCGATCCCCGGCACAAGTTGAGTCGGGAATTCGAGGCTCTCTATAACCTGCTGGTTTCTGTCTGACTACCGAACCCGCCCGATCCCGCCCCGAGAGACCTTGCCATGCTGAATCCGCCTGATCCCGCCATCGTCGCCCGCATTGCGGACATTATGAGCCGCGCCAAGCGGTTGCTGTTTATCACCGGGGCCGGCATTTCCGCCGATTCCGGCCTGCCCACCTATCGCGGCATCGGCGGGTTGTATAACAACCAGATGACCGAGGACAATTTCTCGATTGAAACCGCGTTGTCCGGGGCGATGCTGGACGCTAATCCATTGATGACCTGGAAGTATCTCTATCAGATTGAGGAAGCCTGTCGCGGGGCGAAGTTTAACGACGCCCACGCCATTATTGCCGCGTGGCAGGATAGCTTTGAGGTCTGTGTGCTGACCCAGAATATCGACGGCTTTCATCGTGATGCCGGCAGCCGTAATCTGATCGAGATGCATGGCGACATTCATGATGTGCTCTGCACCCGTTGTGACTATCAGGCCAGTGTGCCGGACTACAGCGGGCTGGCGATGCCGCCGTCCTGTCCGCGCTGTCAGGCCTTGGTGCGGCCTCGGGTGGTGCTGTTTGGCGAGGCACTGCCATCCGGGGCGATTCAGCATCTTTATCGGGAACTGGAGCAGGGATTTGATGTGGTATTTAGCATCGGCACCACCAGCGTGTTTCCCTATATCGCCGGACCGGTAGCGCAGGCCAGCCAGATGGGTGTTCCCACGGTGGAAATTAATCCTGCGGATACCCACGTGACCCACTTCGTGGATTACAAACTGGCCTCGGGCGCTGCCGCCAGTTTGCGGGCGATTCGTGAGGCGCTGACGAATGCAATGTAGTAATTCGTAAACCGGGCGAACCACCAGGACGCCAGGGACACCAGGGACACCAAGAGTCGGAACGGTTCTTAGGTAAGGTGCGATAAATACCCCTCAGCGGGTCAGCGATCCGGTTCCGCCATGTCTGCTGTGGGTCGGGCTTTAGCCTGACTTTTGTTAGCTTTGAACGTTAAGGAGTTAGGCTAAAGCCCAACCCACTATGGCTCCCTCGCACTGTGGGGAATATTTTTTGCGAGCTGCCTGAGTGCCTGGCCGAAAAGTCCGAAATTGGACTGTGGAGTCGGCTTCCAGCCGGCTCAAACCGGCAATATGCCGGTTCCACACAGAGATTTCCGTTCAGGCACCACTGACTCAGGGGTTGCCCCCGTACTTCTCACTCTGGCTTCTCTCCCGCAAAGAGAAGAGGCGTTACTCAGGAAATTTCCCATGCTCGAAAAACCTGCTTCAACTTCAGTCGCCATTGCCGATGTCATTGCCCGCCGCTGGAGTCCGGTGGCGCTGGATCCTCACCGTCCGGTTAGTCGCGACCTGTTATTGGCGCTATTGGAAGCCGCCCGCTGGGCACCGTCCTGCTTTGGCGATCAACCCTGGCGTTATCTGGTCTGGGATCGGTTTGCCGATGCCGACCGTTGGCAACAAGCTTTCGCCTGTCTGGCGGAAGGCAACCAGGCCTGGGTCATAAACGCGCCGGTGCTAGTGCTGGCAGTCGCCGCACCCCACTTTGGCCACAACGGTCAACCCAACCGCTGGGCGGCTTACGATACCGGTGCCGCCAGTGAAAATCTCTGCTTGCAGGCGACGGCGCTTGGGCTGGCCGCGCATCAGATGGGCGGTTTCGACCCGGAACAGGCCAAAGCGGCGTTCAATATCCCCGCTGATCATACCTGCATGGCCATGATCGCCGTCGGCTATCCGGGCGCTGCTGACACGCTGTCCGAGGCCTTGCAGGCGCGGGAACAGGCTCCCCGGCAGCGCAAACCACTGGCTCAGATCGCCTTTACTGGCGTCTGGGGTCAGGGCATCGCCTAACATTGTGGCTATCCCCGATGCCGCGCTTTCGGCAGCGCGGGATCGGGGACGAGGA
>JFJP01038941.1_pt1 | contig 15079 bp, 16 predicted proteins | sample 431651 | NCBI WGS metagenome assembly JFJP01 (sample SAMN02602958, study PRJNA72255) | Microbial mat metagenome, whole genome shotgun sequencing project. | biome: fresh water; feature: sink hole; material: water; isolation source: purple microbial (photo- and chemosynthetic) mats found in...
TCGTTGTTTCATATTAATGATGTTGCATCACTCCGTGTAGTTTATGCCGTAAAAACATTCGCGAACGTCGCAGCCGCGATTTAACCGCCGGAACGGAAAGCTTCAAGATCTTCGCTGTCTCTTCCGCCGTTCTGTTTTCCAGATCGCGCAGAACAAAAACAACTTTGTATTCATCCGGTAATTCCTGAATTGCATCGTCCATTGTTTTGCGTAATTCTTTGTTCATCAATGTTTCGATCGGTGAATCGTCCCACGACTGCAGCTGCTTCTGCACCTGTTCATCGTTCACATCCGGTGCATCGTCGAACGATTCCATCAGTCCGTCCAATTTTCGTTTTCGCCGGTTCATCAAACAATTGTTGGCAACAATAGTATAGAGCCAGGTAGAGAACTTCGACCGTGAATCGAACTGATCGATCTTGCGATAGACGTTGATGAACGTATCCTGGAACGATTCTTCCGCTTTATCCTTATCTCTGCACAGTTTGAATGCAAAACCATACACCATCTGCTCGTATTGCTTTACCAATTGCGCAAATGCGCGCTCATCACCCTGTTTTACCTTGGCGATAAGATGGTGTTCGGTCTGTATGTCGAGTGTTTTGGTCATTGATATGATGCAGTGAAACAAAAAAAAGATGCTGTTGCTCTGAAAGAATAAAGAAAAATGTGTGTGGATGCAAGGAGAGATAATAGAGATGAGGTGCGTTATATTTTGTTACCGATTATTGCCATCCAATTCTCTTTCAATTTCTTCAATACTTGGCAGACTCGGTTTAAGGTTATCGGGCAAGGAGTGTGTTAGCTGATATTCCGATACACCAATTGGCTTATTAATGTCGCTCAATGCATATTCGGCAACAAGTTTATCTTTCTTTTTACAAAGAAGAATACCGATGGTTGGCTGATCACCTTCTTTTTTAAATTGTGTGTCGACCGCTTTTATATAAAAATTGAGTTTGCCCGCATACTCCGGTTCAAAATCTCCGGTTTTCAATTCCACAACCACATAACAATGTAACTGTGTATGATAGAAGAGAAGATCAAGAAAAAAATCTTTCTCACCGACAATGATCTGAATTTGTCTTCCTACGTATGCAAAACCGGCTCCCAGTTCCAAGAGAAACTGCGTGAGGTGTTTTACCAAACCTAATTCCAAATCCCGCTCATTATACTCTTTCGTCATGCTTAAAAAATCAAAAACGTATGGATCTTTGATCGTTTGTTGTGCAAGATCGGATTGAGGTGAGGGGAGCGTGAGCGAGAAGTTATTTACAGAGCGTCCTTCCCTTTGGAATAAACCGCTTTCTATCTGGTGAACCAGTACGCTGCGGCTCCATCCGTGCGTAACGGTATTTTGTACATAATACATTGCTTCATCAATTGTTTTACACTTTGCAATAATGGCGATATTATGTCCCCACGGAATTTGCATGATTTGGGCAACAGGCTGCTGCCCAATGAGGCCAATCGCTTGTTGGCTTTTTTCGGCCGGTAATTGCGAAACAGGTTGTTTCTCCAATTGGGCAACAGGTTGTTGCCCAATTACTACAGAAGGTACAGATGTATAAAAACTGAACCATTGCCGGATATATTTCAAATTTCGTTCTGAAAATCCTTTCATTTCAGGAAATTCTGAAGTTAAATCTTTGCTCAATTGTGATAGGAAACGATCGCCCCATTTTGTTTCAGATTGTTTTAAAACAATATCGGCACCGAGTTCCCAATAAAGATAAAGAAGTTCTACGTTTACCGTAACGGCAGCTTTAATCTGAGTATTGCGGACTTTATTTTTGAGTTCGGTAAGCCACGTTTTATACTGGCGTTCGGAGATAATTTCTGCACTCATCGAATATTTCCTTACAGACACTTTGAGTTATTCAACAATTTCCGAGACAGTGTCTCGGAAATGCTTTTATGGTTCTTGCGAATAGTTTTCGTTTCCAATCCCAAAGATAGAAAGGATTCTGTTACTGTAAAAGAATAAAGAAAAATGTGTGTGGATGCAAAAAGAGAAACAAGAGGCTATTCCTGAATAAATCTCTATATTTCTGTGTATGAATAAAATTTATATATTTTGACGTATTTCTTCGTCGAGTGTTTTACCATTTTCATATTTCCATTCTTTCCAACCATTTGCATATCGACCAAGAACTGTTACAGCTGCTGCACTTGGAGAGTTAAAAATATGATTTTTAGTGAAGATATACACTTTACCAGATTGAACAAGAGTTTTGTTCTCAACAAGAGTTTGCCGAAGTTTCGCAACCCAGGTGCCTTTTGATGCGGGTGCTTCCTCAAGATTTGCAGTCGATCCTTTATATACCACTAAGCCGTCTTCAAGATATTTTCCCTTTGCTTCTGCATCTTTTCCGTTACAATGAAGAAGTCGTTCTTTTGATGATGCCTCAATATCTTCAAGAAACGGAAAACCTAATGTAGAAGTTAAAATACGAATTGTATCAAAGTAGTCTGCTAAATCTGCTTTAAGTGCTTCAGATATGTGTGGACAGGTTGGCTCCCCTTTATTATCAATTTGAAAACGTCCAACCTTTTCAATTGTTTGATGACATAACCATTCAAGATACTTTACGTGAACCTTTGTAAATTCTTGTGCTCGTGAAATACATACAAACGCCCATTGCCAAAAATCTTTGGTTTTATTGTGTTGACTCAGTCTTACGAGAACATCCTCTGCTTCGCCTATATAGACAATTGGTGAAGTATCTTCGTCAGAATTTCCAAATAGAAAATATATTCCGACATTTGATAACTCGGGACGTTTAGTTGTATCATCAAGGTGAACTCGAGGGACTTGAAGAACCTCTATATTCCTTGTTGTTACTTTTGCGATTCGTAAACCGCGAGGATTTCCGTCGGGAAGAAATATTTGAATTGTAGAAGCAGCCATTTGTTTGTTAGCCTTTTTATGAAGTAACTGAATAATATTGACAAAGTTTATTTAGAGCGCAATACTAGCGCTTTGCTATTTTTTTGAGTTTTTCAACCAGACCAGAATGTGTGATTTACACATTGCAACAATTCATTCAAAAATACGTTGTTGAAGAGTGTTTTTTTCCTTTACTTGCACTTCAAGTAATTTAAGTAGAAATTTCAACTATGAACCGCAGGTCACTCTTAAAAAAATTAATTGTCACACCGCTTATGCTTCCATCGCTATCGCTCTTTTCGCAAGAACGATCCGGACTGCCGTCTCATCACGGCGAGAACGGATTCATCAACACCGATCCTGATTTTGCTGAAGCAGGATTCAACGAAATGGCTCCATGGATTGCTGGAAAACTCGGTGATTTTTTCTCAAGCACACCGAAATTCGATATTCCAAGAGAAGTGAATGACGGTTCGATCTTCAAAGAAAATAAATCATATACCGTAACATGGATCGGTCATTCAACCGCATTGATCCAAATGGAAGGATTGAATTTTCTCACCGATCCTGTCTGGTCAAGCAAAGCGGGACCGTTCAAATTTGCAGGTTCGCCACGTGTTTCCGAACCGGGACTTGCTATTGAAAAACTTCCGCCGCTCGATTTTGTTCTCATCTCGCACAATCATTACGATCACCTCGACGAATACAGTATTGCATATATCGCCGACCATCATCCGAATGTGAAATTTTTTGTTCCGCTCCGTGTCCGTGATTGGTTTGAAGAACGGGGAATTCAGAATGTTGAAGAGTTGGATTGGTGGGAAGGGGCATCGTTCAATAATCTGAAGATACTCTGCACACCTGCGCAGCATTTTTCCGGCAGATGGATCAACGACCGCAACCAGACATTGTGGTGTTCATGGACGGTGCTTGGAAAAAAGAGACTATATTTTGCCGGCGACTCAGGATACTGTTCTCATTTTAAAAATATCGGAAAAAAATTCGGTCCGTTCGATCTAACAATGATTCCTATCGGTGCATATGATCCAAGAAAGCTGATGAAGCCGGTGCACATGGATCCCTCAGAAGCAGTCCAGACATTTCAGGATGTGCGCGGGAAAAAGATGCTTGGCATTCACTGGGGAACATTCATCTTAACTGATGAGCCGATGGATGAACCGCCAAAAAAACTAATGAGTGCGGTTGAAGAACAGAAACTTTCGAAAGAAGATTTTTGGACACCGAAACTTGGCGAGACGAGAGAGTGGTAAAGATTTTTTTGCCACAAATGGCACAGATTTTATAAATAATTTCATTAAAATCTGTGGCAATGTTCTTACATTGATTTATTTTGGATGATGAAACTTTGACGCCGCAACAGACAACGCACCGATCAACGATCCATAAATTCCCCCCACGAACGGACTTGAAACGAACAAGAACCATTGCGGGGAAAACGCATTTGTAAAATGTTCTAACTCCGCCGCGTGTGAATTGTGCTGCACATAGAGAGAAAAGAATGCGATCTGAACCATCGCATTTGAAAGTCCCATTCCAACGCCTGCTAAAACTCCGTGAAGAAAGATCTTATGTGTTGTTGTCCGCGCAATAAGCAGAGCGGAAGCCAATGCGATCGCGATCCACAACAGCAGTTCATAATTCTGCGTATAACCGAATAATGATGCTGTTCCCATCAGTAGACCGAACAGCGAGAATAAATAAATGTTAGTCCACTTCAATGGATTTCCGCCCAAAAATTGTTGAACTGAAAATACGAACTCCAAGTGTAAACTTCAAACACCGTTTTTTTAAGAAATGTATTATACGATTCCTTCTTCCAACTCGAACTGTTCGTTCAATTCTTCCAATTCATGCTCAAGCATTCGCCGGTGCTCTCGTTTTTCCTGAGCGATGGAAATAAGAAGCGGCTTGATCAAGCTGTCGCCGATCTGACGAATGGTGCGTTCGTACAGTGCGATGCTTTCATTCTCCCGTTCAATAAGCCGTTCTACCATTTGGGTAACGGATGAGTATTCTTCTTTCGTTTCCATAAATTCCTCTGAAGATATTATGACAACAGCGGTAATATTTTACGAACATCATCTTGATACAACAATACTTTTTCTCCGACATGCATTTGAATCGAATCAATCATTGCTTCCAGCGGGATCATCAATTCGTGTGCAATAAATGCGGCAACAGCGCTGGTTGTTGCGCGCTGCGGGGTGCACAATGAACGAAGCGGCACGCGATACAGTTTTGCCGTCGTTACGATTTCGGGAAGGGAATCTTCCATAATAATGACGGTCTGTTTATTACTGCGGGAAAGAGTTCCATTCACCGTTACTTCTTTTAATCCTTCGGCAGACGAAATGATGACAACATCAGGCACGTCGATTCCGGTGTAATAAATTTCGTCGCTGCTTACAACAACTTCCGACAGTGAGAATCCTGAACCCTGCGTGACAGGATTATCATTCTTCTGGGTTGCGTGAAGACCGCACAAGATTCCGGCACGCATCAATAAGTATGAGGATAACTGCACTTTTTCTCCTGCCGTTCCGGCAATTACCCAACGGCGAGTTCCGCGCAGCGAAGAAATATATTTCTGCGTCAATGCATCATTTTTTATTTTCGACGGACGGCCCAACACTTTGGATTTGTATTCTTCGCAAAATTCTTTTCGTTTGAATACGGTCGGCAGTGTTGCGGCATTATGCTGATCGGCCATAGCTTGAATTATTTTTCCGTCGATCTTATTCTTCCCGATCGCAAATTCGGTGCAGAGTTCCACAATTTCTACCAACGCAAAACCGGGATGTGCGATCGCATCGGCGATGACGGTTGTCAGATTTTTATCGGTTGCCGAAATGCTGGTCACATATTCCGCGCCGCAGCTTTTGATCATCGCGCAAATATCCATCGGCGGGACAATATTTCCCTCCGGCGTTGTCGGCGTAATGAATTCCAACGGAGAGAATCCGGAATTTTGTCCCCCGGTCATTCCATACAACATATTATTGGCAACAAGCACGGTTACATCAACATTCAATAATGCGGCATTGACAATATGAAGCAAGCCGATCGTTGCGCCGCCGTCGCCAATGACGACGACAGTTTTTAATTTTGAATCGTTCAAAATACCGTCGGCAAGTTCAACGCCGGTTGCAAACGCAGTAGAGCGGCCGTGTGTTGTATGAAATGTATGCGGAGAAACAAAAAGAGCATCGAGAATTCCAATGCACCCAATGTCACTGACGATACAGACTTTTTTCGGATCGAGTTGAAGCGACGATAATGCGTTGTCAAGATTGTGAACGTAATGATGGTGTCCGCATCCCTTACAGAACGGGAACGAAACAGAATCTTTTAAAAATGTTGTTGACTGTGCGGTTGTCATAATATTATGCTCTCCAGAATATCGTTTGGGGTGATCATTGTACCGAGCGAGTTGATTCCGATAACCGTTGTATCGGTGAACAAATGCTGAATGACCGATCGATATTGTCCTGTAAGATTTTCTTCTGCAACAAAAACGGTGTGAACTCCGCGAGCAGCTTTTTTCAAAAGTATTTCAGGAATTGGAAAGAGCGAAATTACATTCACCAATCGCACGCGCATACCCTGCTCGCGTGCCCGCTTCACCGCTTCGCGTGCAGTTCGTGCGGTGATCCCGAAACTGATGATCAGGATATCTGCATTCGGATCGTCATCCGTTTTGATGAACGCCATTTCTTCTGCGCGCGATGTGATCTTTGTTTGAAGATGGCGAAGGACTTCGATCGTTTCAGGGGAATTTTTTTGCAACGATCCCTTTTTATCGTGCGCTGATCCAGTGATTGTTGTTTTGTGTTCGCCGCCGACAGGAGAGAAAAGGGGAACATCCGATGATGTTTTGAAATCGTATGTCTTGAATCCGTTCGCACTACCGCTGTCCGGTTGCTTTCGATAATTGATTGGGGAAGAAACGAGTGAATCAAAATCTACATCTTCGGACATCATTCCAATTTCCTTATCGGAAAGCACAATGACCGGTGTTCGAAGTTCTTCCGCCCAGAACATTGCTAGCGATGTCACTTCAAAACATTCCTCTGCTGTGCTCGGTGCAAATATTGGAATCGTATACGCGCCCGATGTGCAATATTCTGTCAACAAAATATCTCCCTGTGCACCTTGTGTGGCGCCGCCGGTGCTCGGTCCGAGCCGCTGAACGACTGCAATGACTACAGGAAGTTCTGTCATCAATGCGTATTGAACAGTTTCGATCATCAATGACCAGCCGGGACCTGATGTCGCGGTCATCGCTTTTGCGCCTCGCGCAGACGCGCCAATGCAATATGCGAGGGCAGAGATCTCATCCGGCGAACTGATCGCAACGCCGTTATGTTTGGGAAGTTCTTCGATCATCGATTTATAGATTCCCGATGCGGGAGTGATCGGATATCCGGCAAAGAATTGGCAGCCGGCATGCAATGCACCTTCGGCAATCATTTGATTACCGGTGCGTATTTTGATTGATGTGCTCATAAATTCATTTTCATAAGTTATTTACATCAACAAGTATCAAAAACCGTGCTATGAGTTTATGATAGTTTTCCTTTGAAAAAAACGAATTTTGAGGGAAAATTTATTGAGGATAGGAAAGCAGAATAAAGATTGCGAAAAGTGGGAAGGTAAATCAGAGAAGAAGGTATGCTATGAATACATCTGCAAAACAGGATTTATTCATTCAATGGAATAAAAACCATCAATATTCTTTTCTGTTTGCATACACGTTCATCATCAATCCCGCAACCATCATGTAAGAAACAAGCGACGAACCGCCGTAACTCAAAAATGGAAGCGGAATCCCTATCACGGGCATTAATCCGACTGACATTCCTATATTCACAAAGACATGAAATGCAAAGAGGCAAGTGAATCCAATTGCAAGCAGACTTCCAAATTTATTCTTTGCTGTTGATGCAAGATGCACACCATGAAACAACAATACTGAAAACAATCCGAGTACCACAATCCCGCCGAGAAGACCAAACTCTTCTCCGGGAACGCAGAAAATAAAATCGGTCCATTGTTTTGGAATGAAGCTTAACTGCGTTTGTGTTCCACGCATGAATCCTTTTCCAAAAAGGCCGCCGGAACCGATCGCAACCTTTGCCTGAATGACATTGTATCCGGCACCGAGCGGATCGTTGTTTGGATCCAGAAATGTTGCGATACGTTTTTGCTGATACAGCGGAAGTTTTTCATATACGATCTGTACAAAAAATCCGATGACAACATTTGCACCGAATACGATGACTGCAAAGAAACGATTCTCATCGCGAAGCTTATAGAGACCGGCACCAAGGAGAATCAGAACGATCAAGAAGGGAGTAGTGCCAAAGATAGAAGCCGCAGCAATGAACGCCGGAGCAATGATAATGATAATAAGAAATTTTGATGCACCCGCCCAGTAGAGAACCGGAATGAACATTGCAAGAAAGGTGAGCGCTGTTCCAAAATCCGGCTGAAGCATGATCAATGCAATCGGAAGCGCCACGATCGCGCTTGTCTTTACAAGATCTTTCAGATCGGTCGCCTTCACGTCGCTTTGACTTAAGAATGATGCGAGCGCAAGCATTGTGGTGATCTTTACGAACTCCGACGGTTGAATGCCAAGTCCCGCAAAACCAAGCCAGCTTTGAGAACCGTATACACGTTTTCCGGCGAACAACACAAGAACCAACAGAGAGAGTGATGCAAAGAAAATAGTAAGTGCATTCCGTTGCAGCCATCGTAAAGGGAGAAGCATCATTGACAGCATTGCAAAAAGACCAATTACTGCCCACAAAAGCTGTCGATAAAAATCGCGCCCAGCATAGGCATCAAAGGTTGCACTGTATATGGAAAGCAGTCCAATGCCTGTTAGTGACAGCACACAGAAAAAAATCCTGCGGTCAAAATATTCTTTTAAAAATGAATTCATGCTATCATGGTATTAACTGTTACACTAAAAAAATTGATCATGCAGTGCTGTTCCTCATAAATTCAATAGTGCGGTAATTCTCAATTTTCCGCTACCGGTTCTTCGTCAGGAAGATTCGGTTCCAGCTTCATCGGTCTCTTACTGTATCGGATGATCTCCCCGTACAAAAATTGTTCCATACATAGACCGGCGATCGGTGCGGCGAATGCTCCGCCGTAACCGACATTCTCCACTAATACACAGATCGCGATCTTTGGATCCTCGAATGGAGCAAACCCGATGAACCACGCATGAGATTTTCCATGAGGATTTTGCGCCGTTCCGGTTTTACCCGCAACTTCTATTCCTGGAACGCGTGATGCCGCACCGGTTCCGCCGGGAGCCATAACAACACGCCGCATTCCTTCACGCACAAGTTCCCACGTATGATCGGAAAGTGTAACTTCGCGGTGATCCACTTTAACTTCGGAGAATTGTTTCGTTCGTTTATTGTAAGTCCTATTGAGTGCGTGCGGCTGGTAAAAATTTCCTTTGTTTGCAAGCATTGCAGTATAGTTTGCCAATTGCAGCGGCGTTACGCCGACTTCTCCCTGACCAATTCCGAGACTGATGAGATATCCTTGCGTCCACTTTCCTTTGCCGTGAATCCGGTCATAATAATTTCGGTCGGGCATCAAACCGGAATTTTCTTCGGTGATATCCACCTTCGTTTGTTTTCCGAATCCGAATTTTTTTCCCATCTCGCTCCATTCGTCCAGTCCAACCTTCAGCATTAATTGATAAAAAAATACGTTGCATGATCTGTGAATTGCATCAACGACGTTCACCGTTCCGTGAACGTGTTCGCATTTGAAGATCTTGTTTCCATATCGGAACGATCCCGGGCATGTTACCTTCCAATTTTCGTCGATGATTTTTTTATCAAGTGCAGTAAGCGCAAGAAGCATTTTAAATGTTGAACCCGGCGGATACCGTGTGAGTGTTGCGCGATTGTATAAAGGGATTCCTTCGTCGGTGTTCAATGCACGCCACACATCCGGCGGAGTTGTTCCGCTAAAGATGGAAAGATCATAATCCGGTTTGCTGACGAGTGCGATGATTCCGCCATTGCGCGGATCGATAGCAATGACCGCACCTCGTCTGCCGTTCAACAACGATTCTGCCATTGCCTGCACGTCACCATCAATTGCAAGATGAAGATCGACACCGTCAACAGGAAGAATATCATGTTTACCATTGTCGAACGTTCCGATGATCTGTCCTTTTGCGTTCTGTGAGATGAACTCCCATCCTTTTTCACCGCGAAGCAGTTGTTCGTATTTTGCTTCAATTCCCGTGCTGCCGATGATGTCGGCGGGTTGATAATAATCTTTTTGTTTCTCCAACTGTACATCAGAAATCTCTTTTGCATAACCGAACAAATGACTTCCATGCGCGGCGGCGGGGTAAAACCGTTTTGATTCCATCTGGATCTCTACGCCGTATAACTTATCCTTATGTTCTTCGAGCATAGAAAGTTCAGCGAACGAAATATCACGTTTGATGCGGGTTGGTATGAATGCATTGTACTTTCGTCCGAGACGGATCTTTTCCAGTATCATTTCTTCCGGCATCGAAAGGATTGTCGTTAACAGGGGAAGATTTTTTTTGTCAAAATCCACCGGCGTAAGCATAACACTATAGGAAGGACGGTTGTCAATGAGTAGTTTTCCTTTTCGGTCGTACACATACCCGCGGATAGCAACCTTGGGAACATTACGGATGGAATTTTCTTCTGCTTCTTTTCCGTACAGTTCTGCATTGAGATATTGAAGTTGGAATAATCGAAGAAACAGAATTGCAAACCCCGCAGCAAGTACCATGCGAACAATGAAACGTCGATCTGCAGAGCCAAAATCATCAATCATAGATCATCGAAGCGAAGGTTTGCGTGAATGAATGAACATCGGAATGGAAGCAACTAATGTTGTGTAGAGCGCAGAGAATATTCCGAATCGAAAGATCGCTGTGAACAATCCAACATCGCTTCCCTGAGTGAAAATGATAAAATAAATCAGATTGTGAACGACCGATACAATACCGACAATGATCAAAAACTGATAGTTGGCAAGATTCATCTGAGTCTTATTCTCATTATAGAAATATCCCGCAAGAAATCCTGCGATCGTTTTTGATAATGCAGACAGTCCAAGGAATTGTCCGCTCACCAGATCCAAGAGCAGACCGATTGCGAAGCCATACACAGTCGCAGGAATCTGTCCTTCCGTTATTGCGATATACACGATCCAGATCATCATGATATCCGGAATGATGTTCGCAATGGATGTAAAATTGACGATGGTCGTTTGCAGCGCAATAAGGAACAACGTTATAATAGCAAGACGTACGTGTTTTGGCATTGGAATGACGGGTAACAGAACGGAATAATGATTTTTTCTAAATTACTGCAAATTGCATCAAGAAGCAAAAAATAGCACTGTCATAGCGCTGTTTTTGGAAAAAATTCGAGTTGTTTTAATAGTGCAGAACATACCGGCGTTTACGTAAAACTGTACTTGCATCTTGCTAGAAGTTTCCTAACTTTAGCTATCATATGAGCACAGTATTCAAACACCTTGATGCACCAAACGAGAAACTCTTCTTTTCCCGCAACGATCCATCCGATCTACGAATGGGGGATAGTACACTGCGTGGTGAAAGAAACTTTGCCGATGAGGTGAGGGTGGGAATCATAGGAGTTCCGACCGATGAAGGAGTGAAACGGAATGGAGGACGCATTGGCGCAAAAGCTGGACCAGATGCGATCAGAACCGAATTTTATAAACGAACCTCATTTGTGATTGGAAAGGAAAAATCTCCTTCGATGGTGCCCGTGTTTGATTTTGGTAACATCAAGATCGGGAAGACTCTCGAAGAAACGCATGGCAGACTTTCGGAAGTTGTTCACTCTCTGGTCTCTGCAAACATTATTCCTATCGTGCTAGGCGGCGGACATGATATTGCGTATCCGAACTTTGCCGGTTTTTCTAAAGGGAAGCAAACCGTCGGCGTGATCAATATTGATACACATTTGGATTATCACAAACCAATTCCGAAACGAAACAGCGGAACATCATTTCGGCAAATGCTGGATCAGCATCAAAGTCCATTGAACGCAATGAATCTTGTGGAGATCGGGACCCAATCCTTTGCAAATTCGGTTGATCATTATTCAGAGTTGATCGAACGGGGAGCAACCGTCTTTTCTCTCCGCGATGTTCGTGCAGAAGGAATCACCAAGACACTCGACCTTGCCTACGAACTCGCTACATCATCATCCGATTCACTCTATATCAGTTTCGATCTGGATGCTGTGCACAGTACCGATGCTCCCGGTGTCAGCGCATCCCTTCCAACCGGATTGACAGCGGAAGAATTTCTCACTGCCGCATTATTTGCAGGTAAAAGACGGAAGACCAAACTGATTGATATTGTTGAGATGAACCCCAAATACGATGTTGACGGGCGAACGGCAAAACTCGCCGCTTTGGCGATGATGTATTTTCTCACCGGTGTTGCCAACCGATAACAAAATCTCACACAAAGACACAAAGAAAATAAAAAAGTGCGTCATTCCGTTATGCTCTGAAACGGGATCTGCCTGTGTGTTGGATATTGTAATGAGAGATGGCTTCTAGTACTAAAGTTTATTAGCAACACGCAAAATCTTCTCCATCGTACGACCTTTTGCCAATTCATCCACCAGCTTATCCAAATAGCGCACCTGTTGTGTCAATGGATTTTCGATTTCTTCCACTCTGTATCCGCAGATTGCTCCGGTAATGAGGTGAGCATTGGGATTTATCGTTGCGCCCTGAAAGAATATTTTAAACGTAACTTTTTTCTCAATGAGTTCTTGCAGCTTTTTTTCATCAAAACCGGTCAGCCACTCAATTACTTGATGCAATTCTTTTTTCGTTCTCCCTTTTTTCTTTACTTTTGTTAAATACATTGGATAGACAGAGGCGAATGTCATTGTTTCTATACGCTCATCGTGTTCAGATGTTGTTTTCATTTGTCAAGTTTTTTAAACCATTTTTGAGCCGAAGATCTGCGGTGCGGACAGCCGGGCCAGCAGCAAGGTTGACGTTTTCCTTCTGATAATTCTTCCAGCATACGCTGAATGTGCTCTGCTCTCGTTTCCGATTTTTTGACAATCGTAGTCCAACAAATCCATTCGTTGCGCTGAATGGGCGTAAGGTTATTCCATCGTTCTAGTATATCAGCATCGGCTTTCAATGCCTTTTTCATATCGTCAGGCACTTCGTGCAGAACTCCTTCGGCTATTTTTGTCTTAGTCATTTTCTTTTTATTTGTTATTTCAATCGTTCCAAAACGCCTTTTCGCTTCACAATATTTTTATAGTCCCACTGAATTTCTTTAGACTTTTTCAACCAACGTTTCAGTTCTTTGGTTTTAATATCTGAAACGGCATTGTAGAAAACAGAAGCGTCTTTAAATTTTTTACCGACCACGTTCAATTGTTCTTCGTCAAAACCTGCTCCGCTCCAAAACATTAAACGCCAGCCCGCTTTCTGTTCACTGTATCCAACGATTGGATTACCGTCCAGGAACCAAACTGGGTGACCGTGCCAAATTTTGCTTTCTGCTTTCGTCAGTCGACTGTCAATGGTTGCGGCAAGAAGAGCGCAAATGTCTTTGTCAGCCTTTGTTTGTTTGTCGTTATATGTTTGAATGTCTGTGTTCATCGTCGTTTGGTTAATGGCGGTGTTATTCTCGAATATTATTTTCTCTTATTGATTACAAATATCATTGCTGAGGAAATAACAGACATTACTCCAGCACTAATGATAAGTGAATTCTCTTTTTGTAAAATTCCAATAACGAAGTCGCCCACAAACATGACGAAAAAGAAAATATATGCAATGGTCAGCATAGGAATTGATTTTTTCCATGTCGCAACAGCAAAGATAACACCTAGTGCAAATTGCCGGGCAGCCCACATATAAACTAGGTAGTCAACTCCCTTTGCGGTAAGGTCAACGGTCTCCAGCATCGTTTGTGGAAAGAAACTTAATTGTACGCTTACCGCAAGTTCCATTACTGCAAAAAGTCCTGATACGATAAGTATCCATTTTGACAAAGATTGTTTTTCTTCGGTCATAATTTAAATTCCTTTTTTTGTGATCTGTTTGCTGTCGACACTGACAGGCAATACCAATGTTGACTGCTTGATTTTTTCAGCTTAAGGGTTTGATAAGTTGTTTATGATAAATCTAATTCCATGAACAATAGATACTGTCTAAATTCTTCGGGAATTTCAACCTCAGGATAAACTGGAATGTCTTTAAAACCAAAACTTCGGTAAAGTGCATGAGCGGCTTCCATGAACTTTGGACTATCCAGCCGCACCTTCTTGTACCCTGTTTCTTTTGCAGCATTTATTAAGGATCGAAGTATTGCTCGTCCTGCTCCATTGTTCCTGAACGATGGGTTGACATACATTCGTTTAACTTCACCTATTTCTTTATTTATACTTTTTAGACATCCTATTCCACAGGGAGTATTATCAATACGGGCAAGCATTAGACGTCCATACGGCGGCAGGAATTTATCGATCATTGCAATGTCTTGTTCAACTTGTTCATTCGGATTATGCGGATGCACACCATAGAGCATTTGCATGTTGTCGTTTCCCCACGTTAGATAATCTGTCCATAATTTTCGGATAAATATAATGTCATTGGGCAGTATGGCATCACGAATTTCAACAGTAGAACTATTATTCATAGTATTGTATTTAAGATTTTAGAATCAATTGTCAAAGTTGTTGGTTCTTGAGAGCTTTGCTATTAACGGTTTGCAGGTTTGCAATGGGCGGGCTTTTCAGCACAAATGTTTATGCGGAGTATGAAACCCCGCATATCGCAAATGTGCTTTTATCTGCTGCCATACTTTTTCTGTTTATTCAAATTACAAATTAGGTCGAAACGATTTACTTTCTATTTTCTAAATTAGTTATTATGGTCTTCACTTGCTCATTATTTGGCACTAATTGCAATTCCATTTTATAGTATTTTAAAGCACTTATTTTATCACCTGATTTTAAATATGCTTCGGCCAAACTATCGTAAGTGTTTGCAACCTTTGGGAAAAGTTCAACATTGAGTTTAAAGAGGTCAATAGCAATATCTACTTTGTTTCCGTTAAGAAACTGGTAT
>JFJP01043626.1_pt1 | contig 15077 bp, 21 predicted proteins | sample 431651 | NCBI WGS metagenome assembly JFJP01 (sample SAMN02602958, study PRJNA72255) | Microbial mat metagenome, whole genome shotgun sequencing project. | biome: fresh water; feature: sink hole; material: water; isolation source: purple microbial (photo- and chemosynthetic) mats found in...
AAATCATAGTACTACCTTCTTAGCAATTGGAGCTGCAGCAGCATCCATAAGAATTACACAACACATAAAGAAAGATGAAAAAATTATCTCCAATCCTTGCGATAACCTCTGCAAAGAGTAAGATAGCAGTTAACGCTCATAGAAAATCTATGACAATGCAAAAAAGTCATTTCCTAAGTATAAGAATGACTAAACCTTCAAAATGATACCTATTAAAATCTCAGAACAGCATCATATAAGAGTACTAGCTACTCATATGTATCGTAGCTATAAAAACATCTACAGTTTAGACACTAGATACCCCTTTGATAAGAATCACAGAAAGTCCGTGGTGCATCCACAGAGCCAACTCTATGAATTATTTACTTTTAGAACCATTAAACCCAATAACCCATGATTAAGAGGATAAAAGATTTCTTCAAACAATGGCAAGAAGAGTATTCAGAGATTCCTCTAGGCCTAATTTTACTAGCTTGTATGCTCTTTGTAGCTTTGATTTCTGGCTACTTTTGGCTTTATCTAAATAATGCCTAAACAATGGACGTGCTTCGCGTTAGACTCTGGTCAACAAATGGACTTCCTACACAAGCCAAAAGTATAAACCCGAAATCAAATAGAGTTTATAGAGCACCTGCAAGTTTCGTAACTTCACGTGCACGTATTCGTCCAATAAAGAAGCCCCTATAGCTCAGTTGGCAGAGCAACAGACTGTTAATCTGTCGGTCCCTGGTTCGATCCCAGGTGGGGGCGCAATTGGTTTATCGAGAGCTCTGGTGTTTAGCTAGCACTGTATCGGCTGACCCTATGTCTCCCCTATAAATCCTAGGATGGGGATCTGGGAGGAACGAATAATAAAGAGACCAACCAAAGGACAGGTCTCTAAAATCAAGTACAGAACTTGGGGAGTAAAAATCCCGAGTAAAGCTGGGTTCTCGATAAACCTTTTTTAAGACTCCGTAGCTCAGTTGGATAGAGCAACAGTTTTCTAAGCTGTCGGTCGAGCGTTCGAGTCGCTCCGGGGTCACCAATACTCTTGGTGTAATGGTAGCACGTTAGCAAATGGTAGCTAAGGGCGGGGGTTCGAATCCCTCGGAGTATTCTATTAAAGCCCTCCTGGCGGAACTGGGAGACGCACTAGCCTTAGGAGCTAGCGCCGAAAGGCGTGGGGGTTCGAACCCCCCGGAGGGCACAATTAAAAAGAAGAATAATGTATATTACAAAAGACGCTGTATTACCAAAAAAAGGGCACACCTCATGGGGGAAAGTACCCTTTATGAACTTTGATGGTCCTGTTTATCTTAGGGTTAGGCATAAGCTGATAGGTATGAGACTAATCAAAAATACGAATGAAAACAATAAAGAGAGTTATATCAGGGAAAACAGAAATGTTTCCCAGACCTAGACAACTAGGCTTATTTGAACCCATAGCAAAACCTGGGTTTCGCTTTAGAAACTGGGATGAAATACACCATAGATTTGGTGGATGTCGAATTTTTAGACTAAGTAAAAACATCAACAATGAAAAAAATACTACAGGACGACCTCCGCACAATGAAAGTTTTCAATGAGGAAGAGGTAGAAATCGGTGACACAGTCATATTCTACAGAGTAAACCAGTTTTTTAACGGAGAAGTCATTGACTTTACTACTAAGTTTGTAGTTATTAAGGCACTATATCCTTCAGGACATACTTTAACAAGAAGGGTACGAGCAGATAACGTAATAAAAAGATATACCAATGAAAAAGGATCCCATTTCAATTCGGGTTTTTGATGGCAAAGAGGTTAGAGTTGGGGACACAGTTATCTTCGTAAGCTTTCGTAAATCATTGCACAGAGGTGTAGTGAAAAGAATCATGAAGAAGCTTGTAGAAATCTCTCCAGATGAAAAGGACCACTCTGCTTATGCGGATTGGTCTCCTCAGGTACATAAGGACTCAATAATCTTCGAAAAACACGGGGACGATGCACGAAATCTACTCTGATGGCCCGCAAGAGCCTGTAGTTTACATACTGGTCCATCAGTATGTCGATTTGGTGGAACCGCGAAACTCCTACACGATTCCACTACAGCCACCACTCAAAAAGAAACGAAAATTATTTAACATGAAAACCTTGGGTTGGACACTTGCCTTCTTGGTTTCCATCACGTTCTGTGTCTATGTATTCTTGGAGTTCCAAGAGTTCTACAGGGCACGGAGAACGGGAAAAATCATCTTCTGGAACACCGAGATGGGAGGCATCAAGGACGATGTCATGGAGCAACTGATTCCTTTCGAGGCCAATGAGCTGCTCTACGAAACTGAGAATCCCTACGGGGATCATGTAACTTTCAGCCTCTCATTCAACGAAGCTGGAGAAGTAATCGCCATCAACATTCGGAAAATTAAACCGAAACAGTAATGAAACCAGAAGTCTTTTTCTGCAAGGAAACAATAACCTCGGGTCAAGAACCTGAGGATAAGTTTCCTGAGTACAAGAGGTATTCGCAGTTCCTCAGAAACTGTGACACACAGAGAAACGGGACGGATGTCCGGAGACGACTCATCGAAAGAGCTCTTCGATCCACAAAGCTGGATTCCGAACTGCGGGAGTACCTGCTTGTTCTGAAGAATGCCTGGGAGAAACCCAAGCCCGCAGTCAGAAACTTCGTCTTCCAGCAACTGAAAAGTATGCAGAAAGCCAATCGGCTGGCTGCAATCTTCGAGGACGTTCTGGTAAGAAAGGTCAATGGTGAGTACCACGTAATTGCCACGAAACTGGGACCCGATGTACTTGAAGAAGCTGTAGAGCTCTACTTCGACGACAGATCGGCCTTCAAAATCCGTAACGAACTCTACGTGAGGAATGGGAACAAGTACTCACTGCTGAGTCCTAGCCTGGTTCAACACTACAGAGGCCTGGTTGAGAAAGCTGCACAAGAAGCCGGCATGGATCTCGAGAGCTACGTAAAAAACCAAAGAGCTCTTCGGAGAACAAAAGTGCGCCCAACACCAAAACCCAGAGTTCCCCAAAAAGAACGAGTCCTCACAGAGGATCAAGCAGTGCATATTGCGCTGTACATCAAGAAACCCGCTGAATAAGCGGGTTTTTCCTTGCCTGGGTGGCGGAACTGGCAGACGCTAGGGACTTAAAATCCCTCGGACCGAATGGTCTATGCGGGTTCGACTCCCGTCCCGGGCACTTAAAACCACAAACACAATGTACACACTGATCATAGTGCCCCGCGAAGGTATGCTTCACGCGTACCTCAAGACTGAAATCTACACACCAAAGCTAAAGGTGAAACGACACCTCCCTGTAGTCTTTTCTAGCTTCACAGCTTTGAAAATATTTGCAAGGGAACACTCATCATTGGTGTATGATACTATTGTGATTGAAAAATCTACAGGACGAATATTACTCACCAAACACCTTCTCGACCTATGATTTTACTTCTTGGTTCAGAAGAAGGAAACTGGCAAGTTTATCTTCTTCCGGCGATCACGGAGAAGAACTTTGAAAAGTACGATCCCCTCAAAAATGACCCTTACAATGTGTTGGAACAGGAGCTTGAAAGCTTCCGACCACATCAGGGTAACATGGTGTTCCCAGTGAACACCTACGATGAGATCTATGCTGTAGAAGTTCTACTTCGACCAATCTTGCCCAATCTCCGATGGAGAAAACTACAAGGAAGAGAAATCCTGAATTACCTTCGGGATAAAATAACCAACAAACAAAGAAAGTTTTTATGAAGGAAAAAGTAGTGCTCACAAAGGCACAAAAGCTGCAAAAGTACGGCCCAGTACTCTCTGAGGAGAACTCTGAGCTGTATCTGGCCCTCAAGGGCTACGCTGAAAGTCTTGTTCCCCACGTCGGTGGACCAAGAGATCCTGTTCAGGAACACTCTGTAGTCGTTTTGCCCTACAACATCTCGAAGGTTTCATACTACGCAGAACTCCACTTCCGTGGGATGTTCAAAGTACGTCAGAATGGAAACTTCAAAAACGAGTGCCTCTTGGTAAGACTTCCTGGTGTCCAGTTGCCTCCTTTGCCGGTGATCAACTGGCGTCAAGAGATGAATCGCTGGTGGGATCTCCAACCAATTGAGACCTTCGCAAGCTCAAAAGAGGGGATTTCTCACATCTCCTATGATGCGGCGTACTATCGCCAACTCACGGTGTTTCTCCGCGGCAAAGACCTCCCTGTAGAAGCACGTCGAAGAGACAATCGTGTACGTGTGTACCGATTAAGTTCTGTTTAAAAACACAAAACAATGCTCAAGCACAACAAGAAGGCACGCATACCTTCATTGGACAGCCGGAAGTTCTTCTTCCTCATCTTCGGAATGCTCAATGAGTTGACGAAGCTGCTCAAGAAAAAAGACTTTGACCGCTCAACAGCTACCAAAGCTCTCAACAAAATCAACGTAGCCATCTCGAAGCTGAAGAGCTCGATGATCGTCAAGGAGACCTTCCTTGGCATCATCAAGGCCGACGTCTTCTTGACCAACAAGCTCGTTGCCGCAGGGTTTGAAGAGTCCTGGGATCTCGACCAAGACCTCCTGCGTTTCCTTTCCAAGAACCCTTGGTTCTGGAAGGAGCTGGAGAAAATCGGTCTCCTGAACAACTACCGACTGGATGGCTGGGAAATCAAGACCGCTTCCGCGAAGAATGGCCACTTGCTGGCTGACATCTTCGAAGACAAAGTGGACGCCAAACTCTGGCAAAAAGCCACTGGAATCGACGTGCTGCAAGCACTCTGGAACCTCGAACTCCTTGAGGAGTTGACCGACGAGGAAGCAAAAAAACGGGAAGAAAAACAAAAACAAATTCACGGCAATGCAGAACACAGCTGAACCAACTTGGGAGGACCTCGCTGACGAGGAAAACGCCCTCCTGGAAGACGAAGACTTCCATCTCGAAGAAGAGGACGATGACCTCGACCTCGATCTCGAAGACGCAGACTTCGACGAAGAAGACTTCGACGACTTCGATGATGAGGACAACGACGAACGTGACGCCGCACTGGAAGACGATGACTTCGACGACGAGTTCGACGAAGACTACGCCGACGAGGAGTAAAAAGAAACAGGGCTCCTAGGAAACTGGGAGCCCTTTAAAATTACCAATTATGAACGAGCTACAACTACTACTTCAGAAGAGCAAGATTTACTACCTTGACTTTGAGACTACTGGGTTAGATCCCCACGTAGATAAGCCTTTGATCTTAGCTCTGAAGTCGGAGTTGGGTGCAAAGGCTTTTTTGTTGGATGAAACTAACAATGAGACTATTATGAAATACTACAATGAGGATACTCCTGTAGTTGCTCACAATGCAAAGTTTGATTTGAAGTTTCTAAAGAAGCACTACGGAAAAACCCCAAAAAAAGTGTTCTGTACGCAGGTTATGGCACAAGTAGCCTACAATGGTATCCGAGATACCAACAGTCTCGAAAGCCTCTTAAAAGACTTCCTAGGCATCAAATTAAACAAGACTTATCAAAAGAGCTTCATAAACGCCAAACTAGAAAACTTATCTGAACAACAAATAAACTATGCTCTCGAAGACGTAATGCACCTAGAAGCTCTTGCAAAGTTTCTCAAGAAAAGGCTTACCCAAGAAAAACTAATGGCTACATTTCTTTTCGAAATGGACTTCTTGCCTTATCTTGTAGAAGTAGAACTCTACGGTGTTTTGTTGGATTCTACAAAATGGATGGAGCTTTTAAGAGTAAAGGAAATAGAACTGAAGAACAACCTTGTAGAACTTGATACTCTTGTAGTTTCTCTTATTGGCAAACACAAGAAAACAAAGTATCACAATACAAAATTCTACAAGATAAGAACAGAGAACTCAAAGAAAGAAGAACTCTTATCCTACACAGGAGATGAACTCTATGAAATCCTAAGAGCTACAGAAACACTAAAAGGTTTCAAGGAAAATGCAGACATCAAAGATCGGCTAGACAAAAAAGTCAGCAAGAAAATCATCAAGAACGAAAAGAAATATGAGGGTTTATCCCAATTGTTTGATGTTCCGATTGACTATGAAAAGCTACATCAGATCAAATTGAAGGACTCCGAGAGATATTCTACAGGTAAGGACAACATCCTTGATGCAAGAACTTCCTTTGCAGAGGACTCTTTAGAGCGAGCTTTCCTAGACAAACTGCTTGAGAACAGAGAATTAAACAAGTATATCTCCACTTATGGTGAGACTTTCTTGAAAAACATCAATCCTGTAACTGGTAAAATCCATACGGATTACACTCAAACCTACACGGATACAGGTCGTCTATCTTCGTCTAACCCAAATCTACAGAACATTCCGAGAAAGAAAGAAATGCGAGCTTGTTTTGTAGCTGAAGAGGGCACAGTCCTTTACACTATCGACATGGATCAACAAGAACTTCGAGTAGCCGCAGATATGTCTAAAGATGAGTTACTTATAGCTAGTTCTTCAGGTTCTATTGATTTGCATTCTGAGCTTGCCAAAGTTACTTATGGAACAATCTACAAGAAACCTATGGAAATCTCTAAGAAAGTCAATGGCAACCTAAGAGACCAGCATAAGCCGGTAATCTTTGGCTTTATTTATGGCGCGGAGGCCTTTAGAATCCATCAGTTATTGGACATTGCTCTGCCTCTTGCAGAAGAAGTTTATGCCAATTTGTCAAAGGTATTATCTGGTCTTGTAGCTTTTCAGAAAACCATAAAGAAAAAAGCCGTAACCACTTTGAAAGTAGTCGCTAATGAAATGGGAAGAAAGAGATACTTTGATAAGACTAAGAAAGCCCACAAGATTGAAAAAGAAGCTTGTAATTTCCCTATTCAGAGTACCTGTGCAGACCAAATTAAGAGAGCCTGGATTAACGTAATGGACTATCTTAAAACCACTTATGATGACCCTCGCTATAGAGTCTTACTACAGGTACACGATGAACTAGTTATTCAAGGACCTCCTGGAATTGGCCCTCAGCTGGCTCAAATAATGTCTGATACCGCTAATCAGTTTATTAAGCATAAGGACTTAGTAAAGATGACTTGCGAAGCATCAGAAGCAATTTACTGGAAGAAATAATCCCTATAAAATACTAAAACTATGTATAAAAAACTAATGGCTAGACTTGGAGGAAAAGAAGAATTGATTCTTCCTTATCTAAAAGGTCTTGATGATGTATTTGTTCTACCAACAGAGCGACAAGCTCTATCTTTAATCGAAGGTATCTTCTTTATAGACGATCGTTTATTTGATAGAGAAAACATCATCGAGCAAGAACAAGACGAAGTATTCAAGGTCAGTGTAAGTGCCGAATTTATTGAAAAATATCGAAATCTATTCTTTGAATATACAGGAAATGCTTCCTATAAGGACTCTCTTTCAACTGTGAGGGCCAAGTTAATCTGGTTTATGAAGCAATACAAGTATGATCAGGAAACTATTCTAGCGGCTACAGAACTTTATCTAAAAACAGAAGCCTCTAAAGACAACTATATGTATTGCAGAAAAGCGGGTAACTTTATCATCAAAGGAGCTAAGAGTACAGCTGATGGCTTCCTTGAAAACTATTGTGAAACCGTTAAAAGAAATGATGTTCCAAAAACAAATATAACAGTACGATGAAGGCAGTAGATTTACTTGAACGGGGGTACAATAGTACTCCCGTTTTTGCTTCCACCACAAAGATACACCATTGTAGGAGGTTTTCCTGGCTGTTTAGCTGAGAATGAATCTGTTCTGATGTATGATTTATCCTACAAGAAGTCTCAGGATATTGTAGTAGGAGACTTGTTGATGGGAGCAGATGGCTTACCTAGAACCATATTGTCTGTAGAATCTGGTGAAAGACCACTCTACAGGATTATACAATCTAAAGGTCATAGCTATACTGTTACAGACAATCACATCTTGACACTCTATGATACCTCATGGATGAGCTTGTAGATGTTCCTCTTGAGAAGTATAAAGACTTCACAGCTGCTCACCGTAGTGTTCTAAAAGGTCAAAGAGTAGCTCTAGACTTCCCGGAGTCTAATGTTCCCTTGCCTCTAGACCCCTACTTCTTTGGTCTTTGGTTGGGTGATGGTACATCGAAAAGAACTGCTATTACTACTCTAGACATAGAAATTATCAATTATCTTATCGAATTTGCTAAGGCTATTAAGGAAACTATAAGAATATCAAGAAAGAAAGACAGCCTAGCTTGTACCTATTTTCTATTACTACAAATACTAAGGGACTTAAAGGTATATAACAATAAGAGAATACCAGAAAACTATTTGAAAGCCTCAAGAGAAGAACGACTAGAGCTTCTTGCAGGTTTAATTGATTCCGACGGTAATCGTGAGGGAAATGCTCTCAGATTTACCAATGTTAATCAGACTCTTTTATTAGACGTAGCTAAGCTCTGTAGAACTTTAGGATTCTATGTATCTATTGGTCAATACAAATTGTATATCTCTGGAAATGTCCAAGACGTTCCTTGTAAAGTAAGACGTAAGAAAGTACACGAAGAAAACGGTGCTAAGGACTTATCTAAGATTACCGTAGCCTCTATTGGTAAAGGAAAGTATTATGGTTTTGCTGTTGATGGAGACAATAGGTATCTTCTGGAGGACTTTACCATAACTCATAATTCTGGTAAGACAGCCTTTGTAGATACAGCATATCTTCTAAATCCCTATCAACAAGGACTCTCTAATAGAGATATCACCTGGCTTTATTTCTCGATGGAGAGAAATACAAACTACAAAATTCTTAAATTTGCTGCACATAAGATGTACACAGATCATAATATTCTTATAGATGTTGAAGCACTTATGGGATATAAGTCCAAACTAAAAAAGGAAATTTATGATTTAGCAAAGGCAGCTATTGCATCTGTAGAAAAGATGCTTGACAAAGTTCATGTGATTGAGGGACCTCAAAATCCTACAGGTATCTACAAGACAGTGATGGACTTTGCACAAAAAAATGGTAAGTTTGAGAAAATACAAACAAAGAAAGGAGACTTCACAGTTGAAAAAACGGTCTATACTCCGAACAAGCGTGATCAGATAGTAATTATAATTCAAGACCATCTTGGCAATCTTAACGGTGAAACCAGAGATGGAAAATATTTCGAGAGCGAATCTAGAGGTTTGCTTCAAATAATGTCTTCTTATAATCGACTATTCCGCGATATGCTTTCCTATCATCCAGTAGCAATACTACAGATGAACAGGAACTTGGAGTCATCTTATCGTAGTAATGGAGGAGAATTGGTTCCTGGAATATCAGATTTCAAGAATGCTTCTAATCCTTATGAAGATGCAGATGAGGCCCTGATTCTTCTGAATCCTTTTAAATTGAAGGCTAGAACCCATCTAGGAATGGATTTGGCTACTTATGTAGATCAGGACGGTAACAACAGATTTAGAGCTCTACACGTGCTTAAAAACTCTTTTGGTCCTGATGATGTGGCTTACCCATTATATTTCTTGGGTGAGAATGGTTTTATTAAACCCATTGAATTAAAAACAAAGAAATGAATGTAACACTATTGGATTTTGTGGACCCTATAAAGACGTCCAACAAAGCAAATGGGTGGCACGAACTACCCTTCAGACATAGTTTTTATACTGCTCAGATTCTAGGAGAACTACACGAAGTAGCTGATGCCTATGAGAAAAGAGCCTTCTTGACAGAGCCTGATATTTCGGATTTATTGGCCGGAAAAAAGACTTTTCAAACTGATCCTCAGTTCAAGAGCACTGTGCAGATGGAGGTAGTCGATACTATTATTAGAGTAGTGGACTATGTATCTAGAGCTGCGGAAACCCTTGTAGAGCAAGAAGATGAGTTCCTTGAAGTACTTGATCTGATTCAAAAGAACCTTTCAGAGGACTTTAACTTCTCAAATAACATCCCTAAGGAGAGCATTCGAGAACGTATCTTACATCCGTCTGTAGTTTCAGCACAAGGTCTAGTACCCTTCTTGAGAGCTGTTTGGGCTTTTATCTCAAATGAACATCTAAAAGTAGATGTAAATGTTGTGCCACAACTGATTAAGTTGAAGCTGGCATACAATGACACAAGAGGAAAAAGACACAATAAAAACATCTAAACTATGTTCGACTTAATTGATGAAATTGATGGAAGACCAACGTCAATCTTGCTCTATGGTCCACCAAAGATAGGCAAGACTAGAATTGTATCTGCACTAGCTCCTATTGATAGAGAGTTGGGGTTTATACTTTCTACAGAACCTGTAAAGAACTACTTTCGTGGTAGATTCTTCGACATCCGAAAGAACACTAAGCTGAAAAGTAAAGCACCGCTAGCTGCTGGATTAGCCTACATTAGGACTATCAGAGATCTAGCAACTGAGCTGGAAAAGAGAGAAAAACCTTTTGAGTACGTTATCTTAGATAACTTATCAGACCTTGAGACTTGGGCAACTGCTCTCGCAACTTGGAACTTTATGCAGACGGTGCAGGGTAAAAATTGGAATCGTTCTGAGACCGATAGAAAGATTTTACTACCTCCCGATCAATGGAACTCTGTTCTGGAAGTAACTTCTAAAGATACTGGTAGCGTTGGCTATCTTTATCTAAGGAATGCTCTACAAGAATTACTGGACCTCATTGCTACAATGGCAAACAGAGTTATTTATCTTGGGCATATCAAGGATATTTACCAAGAGGTAACTACGAAAGAAGTAGCAACATCAACTGTTGATTTGATTGGAAAAAATAAGACTATTGTATCCAGGTCTGTAGATGCCGTAGGCCAGTTTAAGGCCGTTAAAAATAAACGATTTATATCGTTTGTAGTTAAAGACGGTGACGTAGGTGCTGGTGCAAGGTCTTGGAATATCTCTAATACAGAGGTGCTGATTTCAGAACTGTTCCTTGAGAACAGAAGTGAAGGTAACGATGGTGTCGTTACTTACTGGGAAAATATCTTCAATAATCTTTAAAAAAATCACAACATGGAAGCATCTAACTATGGTCTCAAACCCTTCAAAGGAAAGAAAATCAAAAGTCTTGACGAGCTGTTTAGCCCAAGACAACACAAGATTTTTAACGAAAAAGAAGGACTCGAAATTCGACATGAAACTCAGGGATTTAAGATTGCCGGTTTCAAAAAACATCTTCCTGGGTTCTCGAAAGTCATCATCAAAAACGTTGATGGCAAAACCGTATCGAGCACTGTTTGCACTGCCTATGCCATTCTTGGAAAAGATGAGACGACGGACGTCTTCACTCTTGTAGTGTCTAACAACAAGAGCACCGGTTCTGTAGCCCTTACGACCACAGGTGGTATGAACATCAAAAAGTATGCTCCTGGTATCTATGAGTACTTTGGCCTGAAAAGCTCTGACTTCAAAGGTGACGAACCCTACTTCATCGAAGCAAGCAGCGTTGAATTTGATGCTGCAACCGTGACCTTGACTCTGAAGTTCGAGGTTAAACCCGTCGTAGTAGAAACTAATAACACCACTGAAGCATGAAAGTAGCAGAGAAAAAATCCAAAGCAGTACCCGGTAGCGGCAAATACACTGGTTTCACCTCATTAACCTTCGACTCTTTCGAGTTGAAGGTTTCTAAGGATTTCAAGCCTGAAGGTGAGATAACCAAGTTGCAGATCCGAGTAAACTTCAAGCACGAAGACTTGCCTGATTTCAAGTTGAACCATTTCTTCTTCATCTCTGATGCACCCCATAAAAATGGTGGTCCACATCACGTGGAGTCTTTTGGTTCGCCTATGTATATCAATCAGGTTGGTGATACCTACTCAGAAGATGTCGATCCTCAAGCTTCTTTCCAGAAGTTGTCTAAGTTCCACAAGAGCTTCGATAGCTTCATGGCCTCGAGAGAGAAGACCAAGAAAAGATTCTTCAACTTCGTCAATGACAGAACCAATGAGGTAGTAGAAAAGACTACAAGGTTCTTGCTGGATGGAGAAGAACCCTTCGCACACTTCCTACAAGTAGTCTCAAGAGCAAACAAGTTCAGTCCTGGTACTGATATTTTGCTGCCCTGGGAAGACATCAAAAACAAGGAACTCGAGGGAGTTGAAGCCTTCCTACAGGAGCTTGTAGGCGGTAAAGCTCAAGTGCTTATCCATATTAAGGATAACTTCATGGCTATCTATGCACCAAGATTCAATCGCCACTTCTTCTACGAAGATGATGATATGTCTAACGAAGGCATCGGCAAATTGATGAAAGCTGCTGTTAAACCTGACCAATGGGGTGCTAATGTCTCTAGTTTTGAATGGGGACCTTACAAACCAGGCGGAATTGTGCCTTCTGCACAAGTAACAGGTGACGTTACGACAATGTCTTCAGAAGAGCAAACTTATGCAGAAAATAAGGCTCAAACGGACATCTTTGAAAAAGCTTCTACTGACGCGGAAGGCAACCCTATTTCTGGGGACGACCTTCCGTTCTGAAAAAATCAAGAGTAGTAATCAAGAGGGCTAATCAGTAAGATTAGCCCTCTTTTATTTTCACAATCTATGAAAGCAGCACCTCTACTAAAGTTAAAGGATATAAACTCTGTAGATGTTTATGCTTCTCTAATGGGAGAACCAATACTTCTAAAGAAGAAATATCACTCACCCTTTAAAGAAGACCTTAGTCCATCTCTTTCATTCTTTATCAAGAATGGTCAATTGCTCTGGAATGACTTTACTTTTGGAGGAGATGTTGTTTCTTTTGTAGAGCGTTTCTTAGACATAACTCGTTATGAAGCCTACGATTACATTAGAGACAATTTCGAGCACAAACAAGCTATTCCTGTAGAAAAACGCATTGGGTCTAAACCGGAAACTACTCTTGTAGTAAATAAAGCAGATGACTTTACACCAGAAGTCTTGGAATATTTTGAACAGGCTTCTATAGAAAAACATCATCTAATTAAGTTAGCAACTTATAGTGTCCACTCTTATGAGGTTAATGGTAGATTCTTTCCAGCTAATCCTCTTACTGTAGTTTATGAAACTCAAGACCTGAAGGACAATAAGATTTATTCCAAGGTCTATGATATTCAGAACAAGCTCTTCGTGTCAAACTTCAAGGGCAATACTGATAGACTTCTCGACCTCTTTCTCAGAAAAGGTTCCAAAGATATGGTTCTAGTAAATAGCAGAAAAGACCTTTATGCTATAATGGCAAACACTTCATATTCAATCTGTGGTTTGCAAAATGAATCAACTTTACCAAATAAAGAAATTATTGAAACACTACAGAGTAGATACAACTTGCTCTACATTGCAGACAAAGACCCCTCGGGTTTACTATTCGCAAAAAAACTAAAGGAAGCCTTGAACATAGACCATCAAAAGATGGCCCTTGGAAAGGATCCATTCGAACACTTTAAAATTACAAAAAACAATGGAGGTAATTCTCAAAAAACCCACTGAAGAGCTTGACGCCGCCGGTGGAGAGGTCTTCGTCAACATGATTGATGCTGGATCACCTGAGGTGATCAAGGTCATCATGATGACAGCCATCAAGCAGTACGCAACACCGTTGCAAAGTGCTGTGCGCGAGGCTGTTGCTAACCAGAGCGATGCGTGTGAAACCTACCTGCGACTGAATCGCATCAGGGAAGGCACCGCCTCGCAAGAAGAAATCGACATTCAAAAGAACTCCTATTTCCACTATGGAGACCTCGGTCCAGCAATCTATGAGGCCGACGTAAGAAACGCCTCAAGACACTCTCAGGTAGAGCACTTCTACATGAGATTTGTCACCGGAATCGACTCTGTTGATCAACTGGAGTTCATCGACTACGCTACTGGATTCTCACCAATCTTTGTAGAAAAGATCTTCCGTCGGCTCGGTAAGAGCACGAAGTCCAGGAACTCTGTAGAGGTAGGTGGTTTCGGTCTCGGTTCAAAGGCAATCTTTGCTTACACCGATGACATTGTCAACATCGAAACAATCTACAAGGACGTTGACGGGAAAAAATACTACAAGCAGTATCAGGCTTCATTGATTCACACCGAGGCAGTAGTCAAGGGTCAAGGCTATCCGGTTGAAAAACTGAAGGAACTGGGTATAGACATGCCTACGCACTTCATTGATGGAGAGTATCAGACTGGTCTCAGGATGACTTATCCCATCAAGGACCGCAAGAGCCTTGTAGAAGTTTTCGAGTATGCGTATAAGAACTTTGTTCTCTTCGACAAACTTGGAATCATCATCCCGGAGTTCCTGAAAATCGACAACTACAAGCAGTTCTTGGAGCCGATGGAGAACTCTCTTTTCCCAAGAACCTACAGGTTCTCTGTGCTCAACAAAGCGAAAGCCTTCGTGAACGGAACCTTCCTTTCAAACAACGCGTTTGAGAAGAAGATGAAGATCTCTGTAGGTCGAGTGATGTATCCCCTGGACTTAGATGCCCTTGGTGTTAAAAGTGAAGAGGCCATCAAAACCTCAAATACCATCTTCAACTTCAAGGTTGATGAGCTGAGCATTCCGCCTTCTCGTGAAAGCATCATCTACGATGACCACTCTAAAAGGGTCATCTTGGATCGTGTACGTGCCTTGCGTTTGGAAGCACATGAGTTCTACGCAAACCTACAAAAGGATAAGCTGACTGCAAAGTTGTCTTATCTTGAAGCAGCTGTGCGTCAAAACACGGGAGGAGCTCTTGAGGACAACATCGCTACCTTCATAGGAAAGACTACAACGTCCTACGAGCTTCCGAATATGGATGGTTTACTTATCGTGAAAAGCGGTGAGGAAAAATACCTTGCACACAAGTCAACTGCCCACGAGATTCACATCAATCCGAGAGCTTCCGAGTTCAAGAGGATTGCTGAGTTCTTTGGTAACGATGCTTCTGGAAGACAAACTCTGGCTGATTTGAGGGATGGCGTAACTGTCAAACCAACGATCTACGAGGATGTTCTTCCTGAACAACTGGGCATTCGGATCTTGCTGCCTGATGAATTGAAGATACCAGACATTGCTGCAAAGGCTTTGTATCTGACTTCTAGCAGCATCATTGCTACGGCACCTCCGTCTGGACCTCTGCACAAGACTTCCTTCTTGGCTTTCGTGCCTCTGTTGGATGGTCGGGAAATAACTACGAGACT
>JFJP01038942.1_pt1 | contig 15074 bp, 9 predicted proteins | sample 431651 | NCBI WGS metagenome assembly JFJP01 (sample SAMN02602958, study PRJNA72255) | Microbial mat metagenome, whole genome shotgun sequencing project. | biome: fresh water; feature: sink hole; material: water; isolation source: purple microbial (photo- and chemosynthetic) mats found in...
TACAAATGATGGGTGCCTTTGCAGAGTTTGAGCGGAATCTGATTAGAGAACGCCAACGGGAAGGAATTGCTCAAGCTCAAAAGAAAGGGGTTAAGATTGGAAGAGGGCGGGTACTGCAAGACCATCAGATAGAAGAAATAAGATGCAGGGTGGCCTCGGGTGCCATTAAAGCTGAATTGGCGAAGGAGTACGAAATTTCAAGGCCAACACTGTATGCGGCCCTGGCTGTTGAGTAAAAAATATGAGCTACCTCGATATAAAAATGGAATGCGTAAAGCCGGAGAGGAACCGAAAGGCGTTTTATTGCCTAACTGCCATGCAAGACTTGTTTGGCTACAAGCTTGTTCGTCATTGGGGGAGGATTGGTACCAAGGGCAAACCAGGGCAATCAGAGAGATTTGAAGATCAGGCGGAAATGGCAAAATATCTACGCCGGGTTGTACGAACAAGATTGGCGCATGGATATGTCATCTCCTCAGTTGATGTGTAGAGTTTATCAAGTATTAGATGTTTTAGGAAAAAAATAATGGATAAAATGGTGTTGAAATCTTGAGTTTTTCTTTGAAATTATGAAGCAGCAAAGTAACAAGCAGCAAAGCATTCGGGTGGGATTGCATTTGCGAATCCTGTTGCGCCCTGACATGTTCGCCTCCAAAATTGCTTTCGTATTTCGTGCATGATCTTTTCTCCTTGGTCATAAAGCTTCTCTATTGGTTCGCTTAATGCCACCGCACATGTTTTGCGTCAGGTGGGAATATCTTGCCTGAGCATTTGCAATTGGTTGCGTCCAATGGAGCAAGCGTCCATTGGACGCCGAACCAAATCATTGAAGAAGCCATCAGAGCTAATAATTACGGAATTGTTAGATGAATAATGTTGATGATAAAAAAACACTAGGTGAAGTTGGGGAACGTTTTATTGTTAGAGATATAATAGGTTCATTGTCCCCCTCAAACATGTTACTCGATGGTTTTGGGCACGATGCTGCATTTGTAGATCTTTCAATTTCAGACCAAGAAATTCTGGTTGTTAACTCAGATCGTTCTGGGCTTAATATAGCTTATCAACTTGGGTTAGCAGGAGCTGAATGTGTTGGTGACCTTGGGGTCTCTCATGCAATAAGTGATGTCGTAGCAGCGGGCGGTCGTCCAAGAACAATTACGGTAGTATTGCTATTGCCATCAGATACTGAAGTTGGATTTGTTCGAAAGTTGATGAAAGGTGTTGAGCAAGCAGCAACAAGGTATAACGTTATTTTGACAGGTGGTGATACAAAAAAAAATCCAAAGTTTGCTATGGTGGTAACTGCTATTGGCACTACTCAAAAAGACAAACGCCTAAGGCGATCAACAGCAAAAAAAGGTGATGCTTTAGTTGTTACGGGCTATCTAGGATCTATGTTGCTTGGTACAATTGCTTATAAAAATAATTTTGATTTACCGAGTAATGTCAGTTGTATACTAAAAGATGCTCTTATCAATCAAGGGCCACCGTTTAAGCTTGGGTGTGCCATTGCCGATGCAGGAATAGCTAATGCATGTATGGATATTAGTGATGGACTATCGGGTACACTGTTTAGCCTTTGCAATGCAAGCAAAGTAGGTGCAGTGATAGACGAAAGTAAACTGCCTATTAATCCAAATGTGAAGGAGTTTGCTAAATCACTTGGTCTTCGGCCGATGCAACTGACTTTAGCTGGTGGAGATTGGCAATATCTTTACTCGATTTCTAAAGACAAGCTGGATGAAGCTGTAAAAATTGCTTGTAAAGTTGGTTTTCCTCTCACAGTTATTGGCAATATTGTAGCTCAAGATTTTATTGCTGTACTTACCTCTGAAGGGGATTACAAGAATATGAAGCGTATCGAACATGACAGTTTTATCGAAAAGTTCGGAGGAAAGGGATATTTTGAATACCTAGGAAAACCACAAGAGTGTTTTGATGAGAACATAGATAAACAGATAATTGTTAACGCTTTAAATGAATGATTATGAGCTAATTTTTTAATCATAAACTCAGCTTATTTTAAGGACCGAATAAATTAAATGAAACAGGTTTCTTCTGATACATTAGGTGAATGCTGGCTCAATTGCATACAAAAAATAATTGAATTTGGGGAAATCCATTATGATGAAGATATTCATATCCATGAGGTTCTTGGCCTAAGTCTTGAGATATCAAAACCTTTATGTCATGATGAAATTATCGCTGAACTTGGTGATAAAACGGTAATTTCTAGGACACTTGCAAAGTTCTCAAAAGGGGCTGAAATGCCAGATCGCCCATTTACGTATGGTTCTCGTATTTTTGACAATGGAGGAGTTGATCAGTTCGAATGGTTGGTTAATCGATTGGAATCCAAGGGAGAAACAAAATCGGCAACATTTTGCCTGTTAATCCCAGGAAGTTCTTCACCAAATTTACCTTGTCTTACAACAGTGGATGCAAAGATTAGGGACAATAAGCTTGAATTGCAGTTTTTTTTCAGGAGTCAAAATATTTTTGGCCGACAATACGCGAATCTACTTGCTCTGGCAAAACTTCAAGCCGACATTGCTAACAGATGTTCAGTTGCAACGGGTGGAATCCGCGGATATATAGCTTCAGCTCATATCTATGCGTTTGACCTTGCTGAAGCTAAGCGTATTATTTCAGGTGAGAGATTTACTATCCAAGATAAATATTATGCTAAAGGACCAATCTCAATTAGAAAAAAGAACATTGATCTGGCGGGGTAATTTGTTCAGTTTGAATTTAATCTCTTTTATTTTAGTTTGATTTAAGCTTCGAAAGCTTCCTCAGAATGCTCCCAGAAATGACTGCAACGCCCCATTCTTCCTTTTTTTTGTTATATTTTGTTGCCAAATTCACACGTAGTGTGTCTCCCACATCAATGGTTTTATTGTCAGGGTTATCAATATCATTTAACCAGAAAATAGCATCATCTATGAGTTTAGGATGTTTAACAAATCCATAATTCTTTTCTGGAAAAGTTTTTGAAACAGTAACTTCACACCGTTGAAAACTGGTTTCAGTGTCTATTTGTTTGCGACATTCTTCGTCTATTAGATCCTTAACTGAATATTTTTTATCTCTTCGTGATGCTAAAGTGTCTTGCTTGCTTATAAGGCCTTTGTCTTTTAATTCGGTTAGGTGTTCCGGTTTCATTTTCCCTAAAAGTTCATTGAGCCGTTCTTTTGGAATGTCTTCTTGTTTGATAATACCATTTTTGAGAGATCGGAATGCATTCATGGGCGATGTACGCGAAATAATATCCTCCAACCGTCCTGGTTCGTCGCGAACTTCATTCACTGATAGGATGCCTTCTCGTACAAGAATATTAAGAAGTCTTAATGATAGTTTCCAGTTTTTGCCAATTTTATTTAGATGAACTTTATGGCTAATGCTAAATTGAGAAAACTTAATATTATCTTTCTGTAATTCCTTATTTGTCCTTAAAAGAGCAATAAGATCCATAAGAATTTGATTATCATCACTTCGTTGTAGGGCACTTTCCCAATTGGATAAAAAAACAGTTTTTGAAATCTTTTTGAGTCTTAGTAACGCACACAATTCAGCAACAGTTGCACTTTCTAAAGATGTACTAATCTCTTTCCCTGAAGTCTCTCCTATCAATACTCTTTGTGCAGGACTGATGTTTTTTGGCTTTGCCAATAGCACATTACTTATATAGGGTACTAGCGCAGTCCAAATGGTACTTCTATCAAAAATTAAACCATGGAGTCGTGCCAGCCGAACTAATCCTTGCGGATGGGACTGAGCCGAATACCAGAAAGGTGTGCCCCTGAGTGCACCAATCAATATATCTGGTAGAGGATATTTAGGGGGAAGGTGAGACACATAGGAAAGTTCAAGTGTTTCAGGTGTTGGATCTTCATCTCTCATTACACGTAATGCCCCTCGCAACCAAAGATCACCATGCTCGTGGATAGGTAATAATGCAAGACGCTTACTATCTCGTATTGCTGCGGCTACCAGCATAGGCTCGGCTTTCCAAGCACTTTGTAGAAATTCTTTAGAAGGATTATCAATAAGCTCGAAAGCAAAAACGACTGGCATAGACCAACTAATTAATTTCTTCCCTGATTCGTCGCGTAACAAATCTCCCAGAGCTCCTGGATTTGTTACCAAATATTCTGCCGCCAAATATTCCTGAATGGTTTCATGCGAAAAATGGAGAAATTCCTCCTTCTCATCAACTTTTAGGAGGAGGCCCTGAGCTACTCGATCCAAGAAGCGTGAAACGTCATCACCCATGACTTGAACAAGAGTTTGACGTGCAAAGCTAACACTACAAGAAATTTTCCCCTCTGCTCTCACGCGGAACGATAGTATAGCTAGAGCCTCTAGTACACGTTTGAACGACCATAGAGGAGGAGTGCCATTTTTAATATTATTGTCTGATTCTCGTTGATGCCATACTTTAAGGGAACAATGGTAGAGCTTAGCCAGGCCATCTGGAAGATCCCCACCATTGATTACCACATCAGCTACCATCTTGAGCAAAACAGGGCTACTCGCAATGTGCTTAGTCCCGGGATGACGGTATAACTTTTCGAGAATCTCAGCAGACTTATTTGAATTTTCAATATAGGTCCCTAAAAGCTGCCGTTGCTGCCCAAGGTTCATTGGGCGAATACTGAATGTAGCTAAATGAAAGTAGGGATTGTGGGTTAATCGTGAAGAAATTACTATCCTTGCTGATGGGTAATCTTGCAATAACCCATAAATTTCCTGATAACACTCTTCATATCGCACTGTTGGGCATTCATTCAGGGCATCAAACATGAGGGTTATCTCTCCATTGTTTATCTGCGCTTCAATGTCTATCCAATACAAACTAGGAAGTTGTTTTAAAATTAGGGAACGCAACCCCGCTTCTGTGTATTCATAGAGAGATATTATCAGTGTCCAAGGTTGTCCATGTTTCCATCCTTTAGCTACTGAAAACGCCTTGTGATGAAGACAAGTGCTTTTGCCTGATCCTGGGTCACCAAGTAACACTAAACGCGGATGATGCTCTAGTAGTTCGAGAACATCTTGAGGTTGTGCGGTAGGACGGAATTGGCCGATATTATCAAGTGCTACCGCATCAAGTGGAATAAAAATGGTATCAGCACTATTTTTATTATATTGGTTTTGTAGAGTTTGAATGTATGAGCAAACCTTTTCTTCGATAAGAGAGTCAGAATGTTTGCCTGAAATCTTCCACTCGGATAAAAAAGCTTGGAAACGGCCATTTAAATCTGACCGATCAATTTCTCGGTTTTTCCACCAATTATTTAATTCATTGTTTGGTATTGTTATCTGCTGACCAATATCACCTTGGCTACGACTTAAAACTACACTGTCTGAGCTATTAGTAGAAATATGTTCAAGTTGTAACCATTTATCTTCTTTTTTCCTTGGCTTAACGAGTACAATAAGAATCGGCTGATTATCAAATACTCCCCAAATTGGTCTAAACAAATTATGTGATTCAGCACATTTCCAAGTTCCCTTGGAACCTGTCTTCCAACCAGCCTCAGGACTCAGTATTTGTTCTGTGAATTTACGCACAAAGTCATCTTTGTCGCCACTGAATCCGCTATGTTCTAGGCCGGTCGGTTCTGCTATATGTCTATTGCCCTCACCGACACCGATAAGTACTGCTCCACCAATGCTGTTTGCCATAGCAAAAAGGGCTTGAGATACATGCCATCGGTAATCCCATTTATTGTCATTATTATTGAATTTCCCATCTTTTGGACTTGTGGCGGCCTTAAACTCAAGCCATTCAGTTTCAAAGCCCCCAGTATCGTTAATCAATGGTCCAATATCATAATTGGTAAGACCTATAATTTTTTCAACAAATTCATAACCATTCATAGAACAAGTGTCTCCGGTTTGGATGTAGGTGATTTGAAATTATTAAATAACAACATAATCCATCAACTGTGCAATCCAGTTTGCATAGTATTAGCCATAGTTTGTTTTTGCCAAAAATGATCTAACAAGCAACCAGAATGATAAACAAGGTAATTAGTGGAGCAGACGCTTGAGGTGGTCTGGAATTATGAGATAAACAAAAAATGAAATAACTAATGCATCTGATTTATGATAGTTACCGGTTTCATACAGCATTTTTTTATTCGAGCTTCTTTGAGTTAGCCTCATTTTTAATCTGCTTGTCAAGGGATGAGTGTTTTCTGTTTTGCTTGTAACAGAAAATCTGTATGAAAGTCATGGCTCTGTTTCAGTTGCTTTGAGATTGAGACTTTCGTATTTCAGTGTATACCTCCAAAACTCAGCGTAGAATGTTTTTGGGTTAGCACTCTGTTTGCGGATCAAATTATACGCTTTTATTTTATATTTTTAAGAATAAAAATATAGAGCCACCGAAATGGTGTGTTTAATAGGTGCAGATGTTAATAAAATTAGCAAATGGGCAATAAATGTATTGGCCTTGCGGGCTGAACCACAAGCAGCCAGAGTGTGTACACGTGGCCACATGTCGCTCTTTTGCATGTGGCTCAATTATACAAAAAAATATAGCGAGTGTTCTCATGGCAGCTGCACCACATTTTTTAGGGTTTAAATGTTTGAATGATAAAGGTAGGCATGAGCGTTGTTCGATCTGTCCTTTACAATCAGCTGAGTTTTGTGCTGGATTTTGTCAGTATTTAGAAAGGAAGAAAACTTTTTTTCTAAATGACGATAGTCAGGAATCCTCAGAGAGTAATGTCGATCAAGGCAGTTTGTTCAAAGAGACGTTGGTTCAACTAGAGAAAGGGTGTGGCAATTTCAAGGGGATAGGAAGTTTTCCTGGCTATATAAATGGAATATATAAAAATATTGAATTACGACAGTTGCGAAAATATCATGAGCAACCCGTTGAAATGAAAGTGATAATGAGCGTTTTTACTGATCCAGAGTTAATCGTTCTTGGGGGAGCGGTTGATGAGAATCAAAAGATCCGCTATGCCTTTATTCCCAGCCAAAAAAAAGTTGTGTCTGAAATTGCTGCATCGCTTCTCGTCGTACCATCACACAAAACGGATATGCTGGACATTTTATCAGAGAAAAAAAACAGAATTATTCTCGTTCATGGCAAAACGAAGCCGTGCACTATCTGGATTGCCAAAGCTGTAGAAAATGGGTGTCTGGTTTTATGGTTCCCTTCGGATACGCAAAACGGAAAGGTTATTAAAGACGGCATTAACAATGAAATACGTACATACTTAGACATAACCACTGGGGTTGGGAGTGAACATGAAGGAGAATATGGGGAAAGAATTATAGATTATCCCGACGATTCCTTGCGTGAAAAGCAAGAAGCTAAAGAGAACTGTGGTATAAAAGAATGTTTGGAAAAAATGCTTCTTATAGATAAGCAGCACGCATGTGCCACTTGTTTGTTACTTTATTTAACGACAGAAAAGTCATTGTTAAAAAATCCCTCCAAATATCCAAAGGCATTTCTTAAAAAAGGAGAAATCAGAAAAGATGCAATTTACCAAAACATGGCTGATACCATGAAAAAAAGTGTTGAGGCTGTACAACGACAATATCTTCGTTGCCTTACAAATGAACCTGTTTCAAAATATTTAAAGAACTGTTTAGAGGGTCATGCTAGCGCATAGCTTTACCAAGCTCCCTGAGCCATTTTCTATAAAAAAAGATGAAAATGACATTTATTCAAAATTATGTGTCATCTTTTGCTAATTTTTTGCAACTTAAGAATTAAGAGTGTCACTTTTATGAAAGAACCGAGCAAATTACCATTTTTTTACTCGGTATCTTAATAAAAAAAATCCCCTCACCTGATCTATAAGTGCTAAGTATATAATGTTAAAGGAGTAAGTAAAAATAATGCAAAACAGTAGCTTACACTATAATGAAGGGTTTGACTGTCTTCTCGATTTGGCCAGAGATCATCTAACCCATTCTCTGTCATCCCAAAACCGAGAAGAATTAAGAGAAAAATGGAAGCTCTTTTGCAATACTGAAGAGATGGAAGAGAGTATAGAACAAGGATTTGAGGCTTTCAGTGAGGATCTGCGATTGGCATTGAGCTATCTCGGTGGGCCTGAAACAATACAAGTGACTACATATTCCAATCAAGAACTCCTTCAGAGATCTTTTAATGTTATTGATACGATGCTTTTCCTGAACAACCTTATAGAAAGTCAGGTGGAAATGGTAGCTACTAACATTTCCTTGGATTTCCAAATGGAAATTCAAAAAAATAGCCTTGAAATGTTTGTTAATAAAAAAATTCCCTCACATCGTTTTATTGCAGTGAATGAGTGGCGGCGCCAACAGCTTTCCAGTCTGCCAGTTGATGAACAATATTTGTTTCCGTGGTACGAGGAGTGGGTTTCGCTACCGGATTCTACCTTGGGAGAACTCATCGTTCACTGGCAGGAGATTGTCGTGAATAGGGATGTTTCTTGGCTTGATATTGATGATGCACTTGCCTGGGCGCTCATTTCCGCGATAGAAAAAGATCCGCCATTTTATCAATTTCTCCAGACAAGCGCCGGAGTTAACAAGCAGTGCGTGGAAATGTTACTCACCTCCATCCCTCTGAGTCTTATGGTTTTATGTAATGCGCTCAATAACGAGGAATACGTATCTAATCAATTTGCAAAGAATGGGGATTCGGTTTTGGCTAGTCGAGCAATATTGCGTCCGTTATCAAGCGAACAAGAACGTTATGAACGATTATTTCTTGCAGCCCTGTTTGGGCCTGAGCTCTCATCCGCAGAACGTCTTGGTTTGTTTAAACAACTCGGGACTTGGCTCGAGGAACAACCGCTGGTAAGTCGTCAGAGTTTGGCATGGAGGATGTTACGATGGGTGGATGACCGTCTCACCGCGCCAGATTTGGTAACTTATGGAAGTCAGGCTTGGCGACTTCTCTTGGATCAAGCTCCACATATGGTTCCGTCACTGCCAGCGAATTTTTCCTTAGCGCTTTGCAGCTTGTGGCAAATTCCGGTCGAAGGCCTTGCCATTCCCATGTCAAAAATAATAGAACGCTTTAGGGCTACGATTCCGTCAGTTCGTCTGTTGCCGAATCGAACAGAGCTGGAGAGTCTGTTCGTCACCCTTTTTCCCGTGAACTTGGCCTTCGGCAGCGCTGCCAGTGGAGCAAGCTGCCAGTATCTGAACCTGAGAGAGGTGCCTCCGTTGGTACCTGATTATCTCGAGGTGGAGACAACTCATCTTGAGTTTGCAGATGGTGTTATCACCTATACTGGCAGGATTGATTTTGATCCCAGTTGGCCTTACCCGAACCTTCAGCACTGTGGATTTATAACCACTCAAGGGGAAGTTTATTGCGCTCAGTCATTTGCCCTTGACGCAAATGATTACACATTCCACAGCGAGTTTTTAATGGATCGGGAATTAAAGGGTACTTTACGCATTCTTCTTATTCATGAGCTCTAATGAGCGGATTGATGCAGACACCGAACCATGAACTGCTGACTATGACATTTGGCAGGGTAAACCCAGTTTTCTTTGCCAGGGTAATGGCCGAGCTGGGAGGTACGGCCATTGACTACCGTGACAGGATGGCAGACAAAGTTAGGGGATTGGCTTTCCCGCCCAAATGGCTCGGATATGATGTCGGTTCCCCCTGTTCGCCAGCTGTAGAGTCCCTGCAGAACTTGTATGGCGAAGACATGAAGAATGAACTTGCCGATGTGTGCCATGTTTTCCCTGTCTGGTGTGAGGATCTGGCTAGCGGAATGATGGTGCCCATTGACATTGAACTGGCTGAAGATTGGCATATTTCTGATGCATTTGCCCGGTTTCATTTCCTGGATGGAGAACACGGTAATCCGCTTCTGAATCTGCTCAAGGTTATCGAATTAGTCTGGAAGAAGAAGAATCCAGGGGAGATTTTGCCTCTTCGCTGGCGACAGCCACTAAACATGCGGATCATGTGCCCAATTCACATGGAAGCGATCGATGGCAACAGTCTCCATGTTCCCTTGATTGTCTCGGTGCTGCGGGCCTTGGCGGTGAACCGTAATCTTGACGAGCGGACAAAAAAAATGCCATTTGGTAATTGTCCGGTCTTCGCTACTGGTACTTTGCGAAGAGATCGAAATACCTTTGGTAAGGTGGAACGAGTTGAGGAAAAACTAACAGGTTTCGTTCGCGAATATGGTGAAGGCCTACCAGCTTTGTTGCAGGCAGAGCAGATTCAACTGTTACCAGCGGAACTTCTCTGTAAGGTCGCGGTGCAAATAGTTAACTCCCTAGAGGACCTGCTAAAACTGCCAGAATTTGCCCCCCCATTGAAGACCTTGTGTGAACCAATCCATCCGGGCGAGATTGACACCTGCCTTCAGGTTATGTCTCTGAATCGAAGGGCCTTGCGTTTTGATGATGTGGCTGACATGACTCAGTGGTTGGCTTCGTCCTTGAAGAGCCCGGTCTATTTGTTTCAACTGTACCGTCAGGCTGGACTTGTTTTAGCTCATACTGGTGCCCTTATTGACGCTGCGTCCTATTATCATTCATGTCAGCAGATATTTTTTGATAACCGAAATCTCTTTGGATTAGATGATCTCTGTGATCTAGCAACAATGGCCGGGGTGATTGCGGTTGATTCACTCCAGAGTTCGCTGGCTGATTCTTTGTTTGCCGAATTAGAGCCGATGTTGCCTTTGTTACCAGTAAAAAAACGGGTCGCTTACTGGGGCACTCGTTGCCAATTGTTTCATATCGAACAGCAATTCGATGATGCGGTGCGGGCAGGAGGCGAGGCTGTGGCCCTGGCTGATCTTGGAATGGCGAGTGATTCAGGCCGAGAGCGCAATTATTTGATTCATGCCTTGCTGGCCAGAGCAAGAATGTCGGGGAAGGATCAGGGACAACAATTAAGAGATATTCAAACAGCGACACAACTTCTCATTGAAAGTAAGGGGTATTGGGCCCCTTGTGATGATGTGAGCAACCGGCACAGCCATCTGAGTTTTTGTCTGCACTATGAGGCGGAGTTGGCCAGGTTAGAACATAGAATATTCGCGTTACCGGACATGCCCCCTTGGACCGGCTATTGGGGACATGCTTGGTATTTCGCTTTGCACTGTTGTTCTCGCAATCTTGCTTGTGATCTCCTGACACGACAAGGTTTTGCTGACAAGCTTGCAAGTGCCATTGCGAGTAAACGGTCAAGCGAAAACCGATATTCGCTTTTTTTCATGCTTCGTCAGATTTATCAAATTCATGCGGCATATCTTGGCGGCAGAGATTATGCCGATCACTTACAGAATCTACGCCATTGGTGTGAAGATATGGAAGAGGCCGGTTTCCCTGGATGGAATCAACGCTTCAAGCCTTGTTTAGAGGCATTGGCAATCGAGCCTAACGTAAAAGAGAATGTGGAAATGCTCTGTGATCTTGTGCCATATCATTAAGTTAAGCTATTGTGAAAAATGCCGCGTGGGTATCATTAACCGTCCGCAACCGCCATTCAAAAAGAATATAACCAAAAAGGTGCAAATATGAAAAATTACCATCTATATATGGATGAGTCCGGATCTTTTGAGGGGCCGATCGTAAATGCGTCAAAAGCACAACGACTGCTTTTTGCGGTACTGATACCAGATTCGGGACATAATATACTGCAAGACAATGTTCAAAAGATTCAGAGTAAATTCGGTTTTTCCGGATTCATGCATGCGACCGAAATACATTCTAATCCCCAATTTCAACCATATCTAAAGGCTCTGCTCTCCCATCTCGCAACCGTGGAAATAATACTTGCGGTTCAGTGTTACCAAGATGATATCCATGTAAATCTCGGCAAGGCTCAGCAAGAGATATTTGCAGCAAACCGCTATCTCTCCATGGCCCAAACTATGTTTGAACATCTCTTTTTTCTTGCACCGGAATTTCATGGTCAGGATCTTGATTTGGCTCTTCATCCTAATAGTAGGGTTTCCGTAATATCTTCTGGAAATCAGGTGAAAAGTCAGATGGAAGCGATAGGCTATACTCCTCATATATCGTCAGGGAAAGGAATGAAAGGAGATTCCATTTTCTACACATGGACCAATGATATCATCTCTTCCATGATTCATCGGATGGCGGTGGAGTATTCACCTTGGCAGAGACACATAGGGCAGAGGAATTTTTCCACCATCAATACCATCGTTGCCAAAAATTCTAATAACCCTTTGGTTCATATGGTAGATCACTTGGCCTGGATTTACGCCCAAAGTGCTAAGGGATACAATTGCGAAGAGCTTGGAAAAACGCTTCGGGAGATGATCTCGATAGACCTTCGCTACGGATCTGAACATGTTGCCTACCGGGCTATGATCCGGGCCTCGCTGGATGATGATATGAAAGGCTTGCTTTTGCTAGCCAATGAAAAATTCTCTTCTTTGGTGACGCCTTATTATCAGAAAACGATCCTTGCAAAGATAGAACAATCCTTGACTGATCCAACTCTTGATCCTGAACAGATAGAAGCAATGGAGCGATTGGCCGATACCTGGCTTCGTCAGAGTAAAGGGAATTGGAGCTTTGTCTTAAAGCTGACATCTAGTCTGGTTCGTTTGCTCGAGAGCTTACCCGAGGAAAAACGTCTTACGCCTAGAATGCAACGACTGCTTTTTCATCTCCATTCTCACCAGCTAAGTATCCATAACCATCGGGGTGAGGACGCAGACGCTGCTGTGGCCTACGATGCCATTGAACAGCTCAATCTTGGAGAGCTCAGTCTTGACGATTACAGGGAAAGAATTGCCATAGAAAACCGGATTAGCGTAACATTGGCCAATATTTTCGATTTCGAAGGGGCGATAGTTACTCTCAAACCCAATATCAAGGCTCTTGAGCAATCACTTAAACCTTTGCAGGAATTGGCAGGTCAACCATTGAAAGACCCTTTGCTTGGCAAACTGCGAGGGACAATAGCTCAAGCATGTGCCTTTATCTCTCCTCGGAAAAAAGAATACTTTATCGTTGCAGAGACGTTTTTCCAAGAGGCTACCAGCTCATTTTCCCTAGAGGAAGACAGACTTCGACATCAGATAAATCTCTTGCATCTGTACCTTGACGACGTAGGGAAGAGCTCTGAATCTGCAGCAATGGCTCAGCAAATTTGTAACGATCCGACTGTCGAAAAATTTCTTCGTACGCCATCTGACAAGACTGCCAAGTCTTGTCAGTTCGCCCTGACTGCATTGTTGAAATATGACTCGACTGTCACCCAGATCCACCAGAAAAAGGTGAAGAAAAAAATATCTTTGAAAGACCTGCATCAGTGGTTTGGTGAAAAGATGAATGAGCATCCTTTTGAGCTTCTTTGTGCGTATCTCGGAAGGACCGCCCTGGCAGCGGGAAATGATTCAGCGGCCACTGATTATTTTCGTCACGCCCTGGCTATTCCGTTTACAAATAATTTCAGAGAGCAGCCAACCCTCCAGGTAATTCGTGCCCAGATTTTTGTGTGGTGGGCCATGGGGCTCGCGTCAGCGGGAAAGCCGGATACTGCAAGGGAAAAAATAATTTCGGCAAAGTCAATTATGGAAGAAATAGGGCAAACAGCAGGCTTGGAGAGTATTCTTGCCTTGAGTGACATGCCTTCGACTGGCTGGTTCGCATCAGGATGGGCTGCCCTTCACGTTGTAGATTGGGACACTACCTACAACCAGGCAGCCTGTGAATCATTTCTCCAATGTTTTACCTTTAACTATTATTGAAAAGGAGCCTCTTCATGAATACCCCAGTCTGCCATCTTATGGTTGGCATTTCCACCAAACAAAACACCACCAACCTGGTACCATTTTTCCAGTTCGGTGCTGAAAAAATTCTTTTATTGGAAACAAATGTCGCTAAAGAAAAAAAATGGAGCCAAGGAATCGAAAAGGTTGCCGAGCGAAGAGGGAAGAGTTCTGCCATTCTGCCTATTGGAGATGGGAGTGACATTGTTTCAATCATGGATGACCTTAAAAAGAAAATAGATGGAATAGCCGAACCTATTTGCTGGAATATAGGAGGAGGCCAAAAAATACAAACCTTGGCGTTAATCACCATCTTCCAGGAAAGAATACGGGCAGGACGTGCCGACTGGCTCTGCTACAGCGATCCACAGCAGAGATCCACATTTGTTGTGAAAAGTAATGAAGCAATATTGTCCAGCCAACAGATGCGTACCCATGTTATAGATCTCAATTTGGAAGATATTGTGAACACCTTTAATTATAAATTTGAGAATCAAAATCATACCTTGCTCTGGAATCGTAAGAATGAAAATGAAGGCAACTTGAAAGAGGATAAGTTGTTCACGGATGAGCAATTGGCATTTTTTTATGAATACGATAACCGTCAGCGCATGTTGCAATACACTCTGGATGTGGAAAATAATCACCTGGCAGAGAACCCAGATGTAGTTTTCGGGGATGGACCCAAGATACTTAAAGATTATTTCGAAAAGGTGGTACAGGCTCAAGTGGCAAGGCTTGTTGCGTCATCGCCGGCCAACCACCGGATTAATCAGGTTTGGGCAAATGTCAAAGTTGTGTCGGAACATATAAAAGATGACAAACAGGAATTTGATGTGCTGCTGGTCACAGATTTCGGGACACTTATCGCATTGGATGCCAAGACTGGTGAATTTCCCAAAAAAGAGGAAGATGCACGAACCCTCAATCTCAACAAAGTATCAGGTTTTTACACAGATTTTTGGTCTGTCTTTCCTCTTTTTAGAAAAGACATCGAGCGTAAGGATTCGTTGTTACAGAAAGACAAGAAATGGAAAAAACTTTTGCATCGTCCTTTTGAGATTAAAGAACGGAATGGGAAGATGCTGGTGGTTAAGGAAAAAGAATCCATAAATTTCGCTTTGCATAAGGGTAGAAAGAGCAAAATTAGTGTTGTTCAGCCTGACGAGCCAGGAGCGCTTAGTCTTGACGTACTGGCAAACATGCTTGAAAGATTGAAGTTAACCACGACAAGATAAAACATTTATTTCTTGTATCTTGCAAACCATGGAAGTTCCGATCACCTGATCAGCCGCAGGGCATGCAACTGTAGAGCTATCC
>JFJP01024608.1_pt1 | contig 15073 bp, 10 predicted proteins | sample 431651 | NCBI WGS metagenome assembly JFJP01 (sample SAMN02602958, study PRJNA72255) | Microbial mat metagenome, whole genome shotgun sequencing project. | biome: fresh water; feature: sink hole; material: water; isolation source: purple microbial (photo- and chemosynthetic) mats found in...
CAAACCCCAAACCCCAAACCCCAAACCCCATATAGAAAGCACGCAAAAATATTTGAATATTAGGCAATGGACGGCAGAGGCAACCTGCGAATCCAAGTGACCGAAGCCAACACTCTCCAGCTGCCCACTCAAGAGTCCATCGCTCAGTCGTCGCTTTTCGAGGCGAGAGAATCGATCGGCAAACACAAAAGGTGTAATCTCTCGACTGACATAGAGACCTGTCCTTCAACATGGGCCACAGCGACATCGAAGTGTCGCGCATGCAGGAAAAGTGCAGGTCCTACGAAAACGAGGTGGGTCGGATTCGCTCGGTCCACAAAGCAGAAGCAGACAAGCTCAAGCTGCGCATTTCTACTCTCGAGAAAGTCCTCCGAAGCGTTGACTCGCTCGTCACCACTGTCGTCGATGCTCTGCACCACCTGAGCCTCCAATCTCTCGAGAGTCTCGAAGCGATTGCATCCAACACCTCCACCTTCCACTTTGAGCCCTTCGCATCCTCGAGTAAACGTAGACTGACGTAAGCTTAGTGAATGAAGTGAAAGCATCTCTCGAATCAGATCAGGTGCAGGAGTTCACGACGAAACGAAGGCTGTTTGTCAAGACTGCTGACCAGATCATGTTCATCCAAGAGATGGCTTTCGAAGACCACAATCGACTGCTCGATGAGATCTTTGCTGCCCGAAGCACAGAGATAAAGGTGGCTTTCGCTAGCGGATGGAAAGAGCAGCCTCAAGCTAACGACAAACAACCAGAAAGCTTCGACTACAGTTTGAGGTTCGAAAGCCACAACGAGTCACGCAGAAACTCTGTGCCAAGAAGATCAGGATCGCTCGCACAGAAGCGAGAAGAGTTCACTTACACTCAAACAAAAACCAGCCGCCTCGAAAGTTCTCATCGAATCAACAATCGGAGAGACAGCACAGTGATGAACACATCGACTGCTGGCCACAGACAACTCGTCGATCGACAGAACACGTCGAGGACAGACGAAGACTCCATACTTCAGCCTCTGACTCCTCAGACCTATAACGGCTTCTCGAAGGAAACCGAGCGAAGCTCACTCCGTAAAGCTTCGGGTCTCCAAATCGTTAGAGAATCTCAGAGCAGCGATCTCAACACAGACTTTCGACCGACCGAGCCACTGCAAGCAGACTTAGACGCTGCTGTCGCAAAGATCGGCTTACTCACCACTGCCAACACAGAGTTGCTTGATAAACTAGGCAACCTTCGATCTGAGCTCGAGAAAAAACAAAAGCAGATATCGCAACTGGAGGAAAGGATCGAGCTGAATCGAAGACAACTCACATCAACACATAAAGATGCAGACTTGGACTACACCTCTGACAAGCTCATCATAGATAGACCCGATTCAGTGAGAGAGTCGACTGATTCTCGCCTAGGAGCTTCCTCCCGACATCCAGATGCTGCAGCTCTCCATGAAAGACAAGAAGCGGTGTCGAGAGAGATCGAAGAGACCAGCAGATCCATCGATGCGAGAACCAACAAGATGATCGAACTCAAATCGCTCCTCTTCAAACTGGAAGCAGAGAAGTCTAGCAAGCAGCGAAAAATGGCTGACATGGACAAGGACATATCAGATCTACAATTAAAAGTTGCTGAGAAAGAAAAAGTCATCCAAGAGGTCCGAGCAGCTCACTCGATGAAGACCAGCAACAAGCAGAAGCTCGTCTCGGAGCTCACGACTGCCTCGGCGAGCATCGAAAAGCTCACAGCTTCGATCGAACAAGAAGTGATCATCATCACGAATCAGCGGAAGACAGAGACGGCTCATAATCCGCTGGACGAGTCAGTAGTCAACGTGTCTGAGTCTTTCGGAAGAATGCTCGAAGCAGGCGCCAAGATAAAGTCGCTGACCAAGTCTGTGCACTCAGCCTGGAGACAGCTGACGGGAAACCATGAAGACAGCGACCTCCAGGAGCCCGAGTCTGTGGAGGAGGAAGACTGCAACACAAACTCCATACCTCTTTTGCTCAAGACCCTCGACTCAACCCTCGACAAAATGGCTCAGGTGAGCAAGAATCTCGAAAGAACTCAAACTAAAGTCGACACCTGGACACTCACCTCAGACAGCATCTCGCAAGTGGTGGATAAGCAGCAGCAGCTCTCCAAAACGAACCTCGAAAAGGTCGAAAAGATACACCACAGCAGCAAGACAATCGAAAAGTCTCTCTCTGAACTGCGAGATGCACTCGCTCAAGACTTGGAGAGCGACCACGGCTCAGTGCACAGACTCTCGCACGTGGAGACGCAGCTGCAAGGCTTCGAGGCAGACCTCCTCGCCTTCACCCAAAACATCAGAAGAGATTCTTCGAGACATGCGAGCAGCTCGAGAATCTCTACAGATACAGATCGACCAATCTCGATGGTCCGAGAGGTCCTCGAGTGGTTCAAAACCACCTACTCGAAGTCGCAGTCAGTAGACCGCCATAACCAGACACTCCACCTCTCTCGATCAGAACTAAATGACATCGACGCTCAGCTGCACGAAGCATCAGCTGAGGAAAAGAAGCTCGCTCTTCAAATCGACTCGATGTCTAAAGAGATCGATCGGCTGCGAGCAGAGACGCACTTGAAGCTCTCAGACCTCAGCCGATTGGAAGGCAAGATCGAGTACATGAGGAGCAGCCTCGCCCAAGACACCTCCATCAAGCAGCAGCTGCAGACGCACCTGAGCCACCTGACGAGAGAGATCGAGCTGTACTGCAGTGTAACCGTAGGAGAGTCGAAGAGCTGGCTGCCTCGTCAGCAGAGACAGGATCGCCTGGAAAGATTAGCTCGACATCCATCGACTCGTTGTTCGAGAGGATGACGCCGACTCAAGCGACTGCTGCATTGTCTCTCATCCAATCGATCTACGAGCAAGCACTGTAAGATGACATCATCCAGACACCACGCCAGCCTCGACGTGAGAGTAAAGCTTCAAGAAAAGCCCTCCAGTCACAAGCTCCAACCAGCTGAAGATAAACCAGCCACCGAAACCGCTTCACTGATCACCGCGATCATCGAGCGATTCATCTCAGATCACCTCCAAGACTCGAAGCTGGGCCAGCCAGCCATCGCAGAGCTGGTCCGAGCTCTGACCGACGCAGCGAGCACCCCCTCGAAGCTGCAGTCGAGAGAGCCATCCGTCGAACCGAAGGAATGGAGAAACCTCTTGAAGCACCTGGCGAACCTCGTGTCGTACATGATGAAGTCCTCTTCGATCTTCACCAACTTCGCCGCGCTCTTCTGCCGGAAAGGAGCCACAGCCTGTCCCAAACGAGACTTGATAAAAGCGAAGAGCGTCAAGTTCGCGGAGGAGATATTCGAGCGCCACCGCGTGATCGTGCAGCTCATCAAAAGGTTCGAGTCGGACAGCTCGGCCTCGCTCGCGACGCTGCTTCCATTCGCTAAAAAGATCAGCGAGAGCGGCAAAGAAGAGCTCACGTGTCAAGAAGAGTACCTCAGCGCGGTCATCGAAGCCATCGGCAAAGACTAGCGAGCTTTTCCTGCCGCTCGACGCAGCCGACTTCTAATTAACACTACTGCCGGTTGACCTATGAACGATTTCGAATTACTGCTACTTTGATTTGTATCCTTCCGCTCCTCCCCGATTCAATCTGGGGTAGGTCAGATTATAATTCGAATCCGTGCCAACAGACTTTTTCTCACATAGTCCGCACGATGGCATGGATGCTCTCTTTCAGTAGCTATATCACCTGGTGTAAAACAACAAACCGCTAATCCTTAAACTTCGAAACGAAACATAAATCAGTAGCTAGCAAACAAATCAAAAAACAAGCAGGTCGATCCTCGTCGCCATCTGCAGTCCGACAGACCCCCACAGCAGCCCTCGCACGGCCTGCAGGAAGCCTCAGACTCACCTTCGAAGACAGGAGACGGTCTGTATTATTGGAAGTCTGCTCGAAATTAATTAAGGCGTGCATGCTCAGCAAAAGGTAGCAGCTCTCGCTGACCAGACAGCCAAAGTTCGAGAGCTCCAAGAAGCAGAACAAGAAGAAATCACGAGACCTCGTATCGGAGTTGAAAGTGTACCGGTGGCTGACCAGAACTGTTGAAGGAAACGAGTTCCACGACGACAAAAACTTCTCGAGGTTCTTCAAAGACATGTGCTTGAGGTTTCCCAAGCTCAAAGAGCACCAGGCAGAGCAGTCGACGGACAAGAACGACGTGTCGAACCTCGAGAAAGCCAACGAGGTGTTCATCGCAGTGGTACTCGTGAGCTGACCGAGATGCGCGCGAGAGACGAGGACGATCCGATCATCAATAACGGCACCATCGTCTTCGGCATGGTTCGCCTCGCTCACTCAGATCGCTGAGAAGCTCGAGTGGTTCCCCCTGAACTCGGCCAAGTGCAAGAAGGTCTACGACAAGTACTTCAAGAAGGGCACCTCCTCGGACTCGCTCCTCGTAGTGTCGACTCACCCAAGGAGAAGCTGCGAGAGGCCGGCTCGAGCCACCTCAAGAACCAAATGGCAGTCTTCAAAGCGATGCGAGCCTCGCTGGAAGCCCTCATCGAGACAGACCCCGAGAAGGTCTTCAAGGTAGCGCTCGAGACTGACACAGATCATCGTGAACAAGCTCGAACAGCCGCACCGAGTCGAGCCCACTGCTGAGAAGTCTGCAGCGACCGACCCTCCCATCTCGACCCACCGCTCGATGCGCGGCAAGATCTCCACTCCCAGCACCTTCGGACAGAACAGCGGCACGAAGGCGAGCATGAGGGAGAGGAAGAAGAAACAAGAAGACGAACTACTAGAACAGACGACGCTGCCGACGGGCGAAGAAGTCAGCAAGCAGATGTGGCAGTTGGTGGACAAGTCTCGCCTCGAGAAGTTCTTCAGCGACCTGCTGCACAAGTCGCAGGCCACAGAGCAGAACCAAGCACCTCCACCATCAGCGGGAGACGGACAGAAGAACGACAGACTGACTTTCGGTCCGCAGAGTCCGAGGTCCAGCGACGACATCGTGACGCCCATATTCGAAAAGGCATCGAGCATGAAGCTGCCTCCGAGCTTCGAGCCGGACAACCACTCCGAACACAAAGACATCCCTCTGCTGCGCGCCTTCAGCGAGCAGCCGCACGAACACAAGCACTCCACAGGCGGCTTCAGCTTCACCAAAGTCGCCCCTCCGAGTCCGCCCCTCGAGACAGACAGCTTCGCTCGGAGCAGTCTGCTGCAGTCCAGCGACCGCAAAGCCTCTCCTGCCGGCTTCGAGGCTGCTTCGAAGAGTCTGCGGAAACAGGGCGAGCCACCGAGCCATCAATAGATATGATTATTTATTGTTTATATTTTATCAATTCTCTCTCGACTCGAGCTGCATGACTTACTCTGCAGCTTCCTCCTCAGCCGCGTCGTCGGCCTCTTCCTCTCCCGCCGACTGGCTCGACTGGTGCTTCGTGTGCGGGACTAGCTGGTCGTTCTCGCTCTCGGCAGCTTCGAAGTGGAACTCGTACGGACTGGCATCTTCGTCGATCTCGAGGGTGTTCGTGATGTAGTGGTTCTCGTTCTCGCCCAGCTCGTTGAAGACCAGTCTGATGGTGAAGTCTCCGAAGGGCAGCTCGGGGTCTTTCTTCATGAAGTAGGCGGCAGTCATGTCTTGCTTGCACTCTTTGACGTTCACGTTGAACTCGGTGATCGGGGTGTAGAGGTTCGTCTGGTCAGCAGAGTCTACGGATTCGTTCGAAACGATTTGGATTGCAAAGGCAATCATCGAGTTGCTCGAGTTGGTGATCGAGAGTCTGGTCAGCAGAGGCGTACTTGAGCAGGTAGTTCGTCTTGAAGTAGGTCATGTCGTAGTCTTCGAGGTTCGGCTTCTCTTCTTCTTTGCCGCTGATGGCTGGGTCGTGCGCTGCGTCTTCCTCTTCGTCGCGAGCGTTGGCTTCGTTGATGCGGGAGTAGTCCGAGACGTACTCGAGGTCGATGTTCTTGGGGAGAGAGATGACGCCGATGTTGTTGTAGTCGTTCTTCTTCGAGTCCCAGGCAGTGAGGGCTTCTTTCTTCTCTTCTTCGCAGTCGAGGAACTTGATGAGCGGAGTGTTGTTGGGGATCTGTTTGGGCAGGATCTGCTTCTTGGTCCGGAAGTACGTGGGGAGGCCGAGGTTCGTGGTGCCTGTGGGCTGGCTCTTGACCGCGAGGACCGAGACTTGGCTGACTTTGATGCTGATGTAGTCGCTTTCGCTTTCGTAGATCATCATTTCGTTCGGCAGCTCTTCGCCTTTGACGCAGCCGACGATGAGGGTTTTGGACAGCGAGTAGAGCGGCTTGAGGCACTGCCTGGAGTGGTCCATCGGCTGGTTCTTGTGTGCCTGGCCGAAGATGAGTTCGGTGGGGTAGGAGATCAGGGTGTAGTGTTCTTCGGTGGCATCGGGGTGGTGGGTCTTGAGGTAGTCGAGGTACTTGGCTTCGAGCTTGACCAGGAACTCTTCCATGGCGTTCTCGTAGCCGATGGCGATCCTCATGATGTCGTAGTTCATGTGCGTGTAGGTGATCGAGTCTTTGATGTGCAGGTACCACTTGACGAAGGGGAAGAACCAGTCGTGGTAGTTGGCCCAGACCTGGAACGGCGAGGGCAGGTGGATGACGAGCTTGAAGATCTCATCGCAGGTGACCATCATCTCGAGCACGTAGGTCAAGAGGATGAAGCAGTTCGACTCGTACTTCTCGTAGAGCTCCACGAGCACCTTCAGCAGACTCGTCGAAGACGAGGTGAAGTTGAGCGGCGAGCGGTAGCGGATGGAGGGCATGCCGAGACTCCTGTGCACCTGGAAGCCGAAGCGGTAGACTTTGCCGAAGTCTTTGAGGTCTTGGATGCTCGGGAAGCCGAAGATCATGTCTCTTCTGTTGACGGCGAACTGGTCGTCGAGGAGAGCGAGTTCTTTGAGCGCTTCGAGGTAGGAGAAGACGTTGTCGGTGTAGTGCGTGAGGTTCTTGAGCGAGGTGAAGATGATCTTCTTGGAGAGCTTGATGTCGTCTTTGCAGAAGATGTGGATGAGACTCCTCAACGAGCGGTAGTTGTTGAAGCAGTAGTTCTCCGACATGATCTTGTCGAAGAACTCGAAGTTCGAGAGCGGCGCCAAGGGGTCTTCTTCGCTCTCGGCTTCGGCCGAACTGGAGTTGCTCTTGGCGTCTTCGGTGGTCTTGAGACAGTAGGCGATCTTGGAGAGCACCGAGAGCAGAGGGTCGACGGTTTTCTCGTGCTCGCTGAAGCCGTTCTTGACCTCGTAGGGGGTGGGTTTCTTCTCCATGAAGTAGGCTGGGTGAAGAGGGTCTACTGTAGGTGCGGTCGATGAACTTGTTGGTCCTGATGAGCCACTCCATGATGGGCATCGAAGAAGAGATGAGGGTGTCCCAGATCTTGAAGAAGCCTCGGAGCTTTTTGTAGTGGGAGTCTTTCTTGTCGACCTTGAAGAGCGTGGTGAGTCGCTTGAGGACGTACTTGATGACTTCTTCGTCGGTGAGGTCTTTGAGGTTTTCGTTGATGGTGCGTTCGTCGTACTCTTGTATCTCGATGCTCGCAGAGCTGATGGCCACGAGCAGCAGGTGGCAGAGCACCTCGGAGAGCGCGCCTCTGACGTTCATGTCTGGACACTCGCCGAGGACAGCCATCACGGTGATGATGTTCGGGATGACCTTCGTGCGCAGCAGCGGCAGCGCGCTCTCGTGGGCCACCGAGATGATCTTCTTGAGGTTCGAGGTGAACTTGCCGATGCACTGAGTGACGCGAGAGTACCTGGTTGTCTTCGGTCTTCGCGAAGACTTCGAGGAGGAACTGGAAGTTCGCTTCGAGGTACTGGCCGTAGACGGATCGGATGCTCGGGTCGAGCTCGTCGGTGAAGAGTCTGTTGGGCAGCTTCTCGGGGTCGAAGTCGGGGATGTCTTTGAGTTCGGTGATGCCGCAGAGGAAGGTGAGGAACTCTTTGGAGTAGACGTGCTGTTCGATGAGGAAGCGGTAGTTGTCTTCTTTGATCTCGGTCGCCAGGTGGGCAGGGATGAAGGGCTTGAGGTCGTAGAAGCCGACCTTGAGCACGTCTTTCTCGTCTTCGGATTTGCTCCAAGAGACGCTGTCGAGCTTGTCTTCTTTGATGTTGGACAGGATGAGGTCTTTCTCTCCGATGCTGGTCTCGTCGAAGACGAAGGTGATGGGTCGCTTGACGGTCTTCTCGTAGACGAGGATGTAGGCGCACTTGTCGATCTTCCACTTGCCTTCTCTGCCCATCATGAAGCCTGTGTCGATGTCGTCGTCGAAGCGGGCGTACTTGGGTTCGTCTTTGCTGCCGAAGCACTCTTCTTCGAGGTCGGTCATCCGGAAGGGCTTGATGTTGGAGTCGTTGAACTCGATCCACTTGTCTTCGACGCTGTGTGAGACTCGCTTACATTTTGGGTCTGCCGGGGTCGTTTCTGTTGACGTTGATGAAGGAGTAGTAGTGGCCGATGTCTGCGCTTCCGAGGTGCACGATGATGCCTGCGAGGTTGTAGTCGAAGTTGTCCTCGTCGTCTTCTTTCTTCGCTGCGGCTGGGGCGGGTTCGGTCTTGGGGGCGTCTTCGGTGATTTCGGGGTTCTCGGGCTCCTCGACTGCTCCCTTCGTGGTGGAGTCTTCTTCGGTCTCGTCGACGCTGGACTTGCCTGGTTCTTTGGGGTCTTCTTCTTTGTTCTGGTTGAAGTCTTTCATGAACTTGTCGTAGGTGTAGTTCTTGAGGTTCATCTTTTGGGGGAACTCGTACCAGTTGTTGACTTTGACGTTCATGAGGACGTCGAGGTCGAAGATGATGCGCTGCAGGTGCACGATGAGGACGTTGGGGCACTCTTTGATGAACGTTCTCTTCGAGACGTCGCACTTGTTGTTGCAGGCTTCGCACTTGAAGTCGGAGATGATGTCTTCGGTGATGAGCTTTTCGATGCCTTCGTTGATGTTCTTGAGGTTCTTCACTTCGAGCGACAGGTTGTAGAAGACTTCTTCTCGCGTCCTCAGGTTGCCGCAGATGGAGCACTCGATGACGCTGATGTGCTTGCCTCCGTAGACGTCGCTGAGGACGTTTCTGAAGGGCGTGGGTTTGAGGGTGTTGTCGAGTTTGTCGAAGAAGATGTCGAGGAACTCTTTGGTGTCTTGCTGGATGGTGATGTTCACTGGCTGGCCTGCGTAGTCTTTGAAGCTGTGGCAGAAGCCAGCAGGGTGGTAGTCTTTGCGTTCGGAGCGATCGAGGAAGGCGAACATGCGCTGCAGCTGATGGAAGACGTTGTCGTCGATCCTCCTGTTGTCGATGGTGACGACGTTCTCGGGCTCGTGGTCGTCGGCCATGAGCAGGGCGTAGCGGAAGGTGGGGGTCATGTAGAACTGCTGCAGCATGGCGTTCATGTAGCAGATGCAGCTGGGGTTGTGGATGCCGACGAAGCCGAGCGCGCTCTTCTTGCCGAAGAGAGAAGTGTAGCTCCAGGAGTTGATCTTGGGCAGGTTGCGGCTGAGCTGCAGCAGGCCGCTTTCGAAGAGCAGCTGCAGGTTGGCGGGACTGCCTTTGCAGGCTTCGGTCATCATCTCGAAGGCGCCGGAGCGGGTGTAGAAGTTCTTGCAGACGAGTTCTTTGGGTTCTCCTTCTTGGTCGGGCGAGTTGAAGAGACACTCGGTGAAGATCTTCTTGATGATGTCTGGCCGCTCGACAGACAGCTTGTCTCGGACCTTGGGCTCGATGGCCAGGATGCGTTCCATGACTTTGAAGTAGCCCACGATGAGCAGGTTCTCGCTGAAGGCTTCTTCTTTGTTGGTGGCTTTGACCGAGAAGACCTTTTCGAAGACCTGCAGGAAGAGGTTCTCGAGGTCGACGATGCGGTTGAGGTCGTCTTTGTTGACCAGGATCTTCGGGTCGCGGTGGTCCGTGCAGATGCTCTCGAGCAGCAGCCCTGCGAGCTCTGCGTGTCTCGAGGTGTCTCGCAGCGAGAGGCCGTCTTTGAGGGTGTTCTCGAAGACGATCTTGACCAGCACGAGCTGCACCTCGGCCGAGCCTGCTTCTCTGAGGAGGATCTTGAAGGCGTTGTCGAAGAAGCGGATGAACTGGTAGCCTCTCTTGGTGAGCAGGCCTGCGATGAAGAAGGAGATGAAGTCGGAGTTCTCTTCGGTGCGGAGAGGGCTGGACTCGGAGAGGAGCGTGACGTCTTTGGAGATGACGAGCGACTTGAGCAGCTGCAGGTCGTTGAGGATGATGCAGAAGATGATGCTGAGGGACTGCTCGATGATGGCCAGCTCGTCGACGCTGTTGTTTTGTTTCTTCTGCAGGATGCTTTCGCAGAGTCGGACCAAGAAGCGGAGCGTCTCGACCGGGTCGATGTCTTTGTAGTTGTCTGTCTGCAGCTCTTTGAGCACTGACCTGAACTCGACGAACTCTTCTTTCTCGACGAGCAGCGGGCCGAACTTGTCCATGTCTTTCTTGCTGTCGGTCGTGGGGAGCTGTTCCTTCGCAGTCTCTCCCTTGGCCTTCATGGCTTCTTCTTGGGTCATGGGTCCGATGGCGACGGAAGAGACGACTCGGTTCGGGGGAGTGACGGGGGCTTCGAGGTCTGCAGGAGTGGGTTTGGGCAGCTCGACTTTGGGGATGTCTGGCAGTCCTTCCTGGTGGTTCTCGGATCCGGTCAAGACGCTGAAGGGGATCTCGGGGTTGCCGATGTAGGCGATGTTGCGGTAGATCTCGGGGTTGCTGTTGGTGACCGTCGCGAGGAGGTAGCTGCGGACAGCTCGCATGATGAAGCCGAAGAGAGTCACGTCGTGTCCCGAGCCGACGCCTTTGGAGACGAACTCTTTGAGCACCTGGAAGAGGAAGCGGTAGCCGCCGAGCTGGATGAAGTCGCGTTTCCAGGTCTTCTTGAAGTCGTCTGGGTTGCCTTCGATGAAGCCTTCGAGGGGGTTCTCTGCGCCGGTGATCTTCGAGTCATCGAGGAGGAGGTCGAGGATGTAGAAGTTGTAGAGCGCCTTGATGGTCGACTTGGTCTCGACGATGTTCTCCCAGTTGGGTTCTGCGGCGTCTTTGACTCCTTCGAGTCGGAGGATCTTCCGCAAGATGTCGGGCATCGGAGGCAGGCTGCTGAGGATGGTCCAGGCTGCTTCTGCGAGCGGCTGGCAGGTCTCGGTGAGGTCGTAGAGCAGGTGGACGAAGTCGTTCTTGGAGAGGATGTAGTCTCGAGCCAGGTCTTCGACTGCTTGGTTCGACTGGGCTTCGGACTCTTTGACGAGCTGGTCGGTGTAGCCGAGGTTTCTGAGGTTGCTGAGGACGGGACCGGACTTGCTGAAGCATGCTTCGGTGTAGAAGCGGATGAAGTCGTCTTCGTTGAGGTAGCCTTTGCCCTCCTGGTCGAACCTGGTGAGCAGCTCTTTGATCTGGGGGAAGTCTGGACTGAGGTTCTTCTCGTCGAGCGCACCTTCGGAGTACTTGATGATATGGGGGATGCCCATCTTGCCATCATCGGCGAACTGCTGGAAGATCTGTTTGAAGGCCGTGATGGCTTTGGGGTTGACCACGGTGCCTTCGCTGCTGGTGAAGACGAGACTTTCAGCCGCCTGGATGGGGGCGCTTCTGAACTCGGAAGTGAGTTTCTCGCTGAAGCTGATGCCGAGGTCGCGGAGGTTCTTGCCGTTGAACTTGTCGTGGATCTCGAGGAGCTTGTAGCCTCGCAAGAGCTTGATGTTCTTCCAGCTGGTTCTCTTGATCTCTTTGGAGAGCATCTGTTTGATCTGCATGATGGTGGTGCTGCCGTCGACTTTGACTTCGATGGACTTGGGCGTGTTGAAGGTGGTGGAGATCTTGTTGTCGACGACCATCGTGGTGGTCCGCGTGCGGTAGAACGAACTGAGCGAGCCGTTTTTGATGGGGGCTTTGGACTCGGTCTTGTCGATGATGTCTGAGATCATCGCGAGCAGGTTGCCGACTGTTTTCTGCAGCTGCTGGTTCTGGGGGAAGTCTTCTGTGCGGACTCGCTCGGTGATGAGACGGATGCACTTGTTGATGAAGGCCTTCATGTAGTCGTTGTAGCCGTCGGAAGGGTCGATCTTGTCGAGTTCAGGCCGCGCGTACTGGTTGGTGAGGAAGGGCATGAGTTCTCGGATGATCAGCTCGTCTTTGCCCGAGAGGATCACGTTCCAGAGAGCGTCGATGCCGTCGAGTTCTTCGGGGAAGACCTTCACGATGACCTTGTCTTCGGTCGAGTAGCTGGTCTCTTCTTCGACCCGCAGCGTGAGGGTTTCGATCTTCTTGGAGAGCAGGTTCATCTTGACGAAGATCTCTGTGAAGATCATGAGGATGTCGCGCTTGTTGATGCCTGTGCCTGGCCGGGGTTCGGACAAGACGCTGATCTTCTGGTAGAAGAAGTCTGCGAGGATCTCGTTGCTGACGAGCTTCTTGCTGTCTTTGCCGAGCTGGACGAACCACTTCTTGAAGTAGTTTGCTTCGCTGTCGACGATGGAGTTCTCGACGAGTTCGGTCCAGATGATGTTGATGGAGGTCAGCACGGTCTCTTTGGGCTGCTGGCTGTTCAGCAGGATGAAGTCGATGAAGCCGAGTCGCTTGAGGACGTGTGTTTCGAAGTTGTAGTTCTTGTCGCCCAGCAGCTGGTTGACCGAAGTGTCGTTGAGCAGCGTGGCGGTCTTTTGAGAGGCTGCTCTGACCTCGCTCTTGATCTTGCGGAGAGTCTCGAAGACCTGCGTGACGACGTCTCGCTGAGTGATGTGTGCCAGCAGCTCGTTGTTGACCTCGTCGTTGATGGTGACGATCTTTCTGATGATCTTGAGCGACTGGATGACCGCGACGCCTTTCTTGATGTTTTCGAGAGCGTCGTCGATCATGGACTTCTCGAGCTCTCTGCTGTCGATGGTCTTCAAGAGACCGGTGATGCGAGAAGTGGACTTCTTGATGAGGTCTGCGTTGTTGATGTCCGGCGAAGTCGAGATCTTCCAGAAGATCTTCACCACCTTTTGCTGCGTCATCGAGCGTCTACCGCGAGCGGTTCGTGGTCGGGGTCTGTGGGGTAGTCTGCTTTGAACTTGCAGAAGCTGACCATCTTGAAGGCGAGCTCGACTTCGTCTGGGAGGAGGTTCTTGGGGTCGACTTCGGCCATCTGGTTGACGATGAACTCCATGTTGCGGTAGCTGAGTTCGTAGTAGATGTTGTTGAGGATCGACAGCAGCGAGTTCCTCGTCTCGAGGTCTCCACGGCGCATGGTGTTGCTCAGCAGCGCGAGGTTCTTCTCGGTCACTTTGTTCTCGTCGAACATCAGCTTGAGCAGTTCGTTCGACTTCGCGATGAGCTGCGGGTGGCCTTTGATGATCTGTTCGATGATGTTTTCTGCTCACGCGGTGCGTACCTCTCTCGATGACTTCGATGACGTCTCTCTTGCTCACGTGGATGAACTCTTTGTTCTTTATCGACTTGTGGATGTCGCCCAAGATCGTCACGCCGTTCAACTTGCGTTCCAAGAAGTCGATGTTGATGCAGGTGACCGCGATGTCGAGGTAGAAGCGCTCGTAGACCTCTGCTGCGGCCGAAGACGAGTAGATGCGCTTGGCCAGACTGCAGACGCCGTTGTAGATGCTCTTGATGATCTCGGATGAGAAGGTCTTGATCGCATCTGCAGGACTCCTCAGCATGTAGTTGATGACCAGCTCGATGAGTCTCGGAGCGATTCGCTCGAGGAAGGAAGTGAGCAGGTACGGCGTGGTGGCTTCGAAGATGTTCATGAAGCAGCCGACGATCTCTGCAGGACACACTTCGTTTCTGTTCTCCAGCTTCTGCAGCAGCAGGTCCATGCCTCCCTCCATGAAGAAGATGTTGATGTACTTGATGAGGTACTTCGAGTTGAGGTAGTTGTCTTTCCTCGTGGACAGATTCTCGAACCTACCTCTGTAGACCGCGAAGTACTGCTCGTGGCCGGCTTCCTGTGTCAACCAAGCGATACGTAGATCTCGTCGAAGGTGTACTCCATGTGCACGAAGCGCTTCTTGCTGTACTTGCCAGGCCTGCGGAGGAAGGGGTCGTGGACGTTGGTGGTCATGTCTGGTCAGCTCGAGAGTACCGAAGTAGTCTTTCTCGTCGTCGCTGCTGAAGAGGTCCGGGTCATCCCGGCTGTTCAGCTGCAGTGAGACTCTCCGGATGGTCTCGCCGGTCTCGCTCGAGACGGTCTCCTGCACATCGACGATCTTGTAGAGGATCCAGCCTTTCCTGCTGCCGAAGTAGTAGTCGACGAGGTCGTCTTTCTTGAGCTGTTGTCTCCAGTCGAAGTCGATCGAGCGGTGTTTGTAGGGACTGATGCTGAAGGGGTTGAGCTGGACGGCTTTGTAGTGGTAGACGCCTGAGTCTTCGTTTTCGAACCGCACGTAGGCCTTCGACTCGAGCACTTCGAGGATGACTGCTCGGGACCAGATCGCTCGGGCTTCATTCTTGCAGAACTTTACAGCGTCGATCTTGCAGCCTTCTGCCAGTTTAGAAGACCACTCTTCGTACTCGGAGTGGCTGCCGAGCTTGTCTCCGAAGGGGAAGAAGCTTGGATCGCACTTGGCGACGTTACTCGTGTAGAACTGTTTCTTTCCGCTGGCCAGAATGTGGTCTGGGATCTTGATGAAGTTCCAGTAGCCTTTCTTCATGACGCGCATGACGATCCTCATGTAGAGCTCCAGGAACCTGGAGGTGGCCTCGAGGACCTCTGGGGCGGGGAAGAGTCCGACTTTGAGGATGAGTAAGCTTAGGTCTCGAAACACGTGCTCCATGAGGTAGTCGCTGATGAGTGGGAACTGCGTGAAGACTTCCATCACGTCTTCGAGCTGCGTCAGTGGCCGGTACCGCGAGCAGCTGCTGCATGAAGTCTAGGAGGTAGTTCAGCTCCGGCAGCGCCTTGGCTTCATCTTGTCCTTGCAAGATGATCATCTTGTTCGAGATCTCTTTGAACATTTCGATGTACGAGGCCTGGCTCTTGAGCACTTCTTCTGTCTTTTCAGGATCGAAAAGATCTTTGAAATGCCTCTGTTTACTCATGAAATTATTTATTGCTCAGTCTCCTGCTTTTGTCTGTGTTGGAC
>JFJP01038943.1_pt1 | contig 15072 bp, 9 predicted proteins | sample 431651 | NCBI WGS metagenome assembly JFJP01 (sample SAMN02602958, study PRJNA72255) | Microbial mat metagenome, whole genome shotgun sequencing project. | biome: fresh water; feature: sink hole; material: water; isolation source: purple microbial (photo- and chemosynthetic) mats found in...
CTCCGGCTTACAATACAAAACCTTCATATATAAGCGGAAGGCCCTGGGGTAGTTTGGGACTATTCTCACTGCAGAATAATTTCTATAACACGAATATTACTCCTGCATTGTACAATCCTGATCTTTTGCCTGAAAGGACAAAAAGTATTGAAGCCGGGCTGGAGGCTCGTTTTATGAATAACCGTTTTGGAATTGATTTCTCATTTTATAAGAATAATACTTTCGATCAGATCATGCCCATTGAAGTATCCAGAGCATCAGGTTACAGTGCCATATATATTAATGCCGGAGAGATTCAAAACAAAGGTATTGAACTATCACTTAATGCTGTTCCCGTCCAGCTTAATGATTTTTCATGGAGCATAGATGTTAACTGGTTCAAGAATATGAACGAAGTAATAAGTCTGGGCAGCGGAATTGATAACATTCTTCTTTTCTCAGCATGGGACGTGTCGGTAAATGCAACAGCTGGTGAACCTTATGGTACCATTAAAGGTACTAATTTTGTCTATCTCGATGGTAAGCGAGTTGTCAATGAGGATGGATTTTATCTTAAGACTGACAATGAGGAAGTTATTGGAAATATAAATCCCGACTGGAATGGAGGGATTAAGAACACTTTTAGATATAAAGGATTATCCTTAAGTGGTCTGATAGATATTCAACAGGGAGGAGATATTTTCTCTGTCAATACAAAACATGGTTTGTCAACTGGTCTTTATGAAGAGACTGCTGGTCTGAATGACAAGGGAAATCCAAAGCGCGATCCTGTTAGTGAAGGAGGTGGGGTTCTTTTTGCCAATACTGTTTACGAAGACGGAACACCTAATACGACCTATTTTGAATGTAACGAATGGGGTACAGCTTATGATTATGACGCTGCACCCACTGCAAGGTATGTTCTTGATGCTTCATATGTCAAGCTGCGCGAACTGGCCCTGTCTTATTCTTTGCCTAAATCATTGCTGGCTAACACCTTTGTGAAGACCGCTGCAGTATCATTTGTAGGACGGAATATGTGGATCATACACAAAAATACCAACCATTTCGATCCTGAAGCAGCATTAAGTTCAGGTAATCAGCAGGGAGTTGAGAATGGAACATATCCGACCGCCAGAACTTTTGGTTTCGATATTAAACTTGCATTTTAATCATAAAAATATTAATACTATGAAACTACTTAAATATTTAATTATCATATTTTTATCAGTAAGCATCTATTCGTGTGAGCTTCCTGATAATATAAATCCCAAAATGGCTGTGGTTGTTCCTGCATCGTCAGTTTTTACTACAGCTGAAGTACAGTTGGTAGAGCAGGTGAACAGTCTGGATCAGAATCAGAATATTTCCAGGCTCCTGGCACAGTATAACTCACAGACCACATATTATGGAGAGAGCCAGTGGAACTTTTACGACAGAAGTCTTCCTGACGAAATGTGGGAAACACTGTACAGGGATGTGTTACTGGACTTAAAAGAGGCCCGAAGACTCATCGGTCTTGACCTTGCATCAACAGCAGAGGTGAAGGCAAATCAGAATGCAATGATAGATATCCTTGAAGTTTATACCTACCATGTTCTTGTAGATGTAAATGGAGATGTGCCTTACACAGATGCCCTTCAGGGCAGAGTGGAAGCAACCCCTGTTTATGAAGATGCTGCCACAATATATGCAGATCTTATTGACAGGCTAACAGCTGACGCAGAAGCGCTTGATAATGCATTTGCTGGTATGGGCGATGCCGATGTTATTTTTCATGGAGATATCGACTCATGGAGCAGGTTTGCAAATACTTTACAGTTGCGCCTTGCTATGAGGCTTGCAGATGTGAATCCCACGTTGTCGAAGATTAAGGCTGAAGAAGCTATTTTACGGGGGGTTTTTACTGATCAGACTCAATCTGCTGCTCTGGTATATTTCGGAATAACACCGCATGTAAATTCAGTTTATCAGAATATGGTTGAAGCCGGTCGCCGCGATTTTGTAGCTTCAAATACTATTGTTGATACAATGAATGCAATTGAAGACCCCAGAAGACCTTATTACTTCACCGATATTGATGGAGAGTATATTGGCGGTCCCTATGGATACAGAAATGTATATGGCCAGTGTTCTCATTTCTCACCGGCTATGCTTGAGCCTGACTTTCCTGCCATACTTATCGATTATGTTGAAGTAGAATTTTTGCTTGCCGAAGCAGCAGCAAGAGGTTATACAATTGGAGGTGGTACTGCGGAATCGCATTATAATGAAGCTGTTACACAAAGTATTCTTGCCTGGGGCGGTAATGTTACTGAGGCCACAGCTTATTTGGCACAACCTGAGATAGGTTATGCAACCGGATCCACTGCAGGTGATTACAGAAAAAAGATTGGTTTGCAGAAGTGGATAGCGTTATATAACCGTGGAATGGAAGGCTGGGCTGAATGGCGGCGGTTCGATACACCAATATTTAACATAGCCAGGAATAAAACTATTGATGATATTCCAATGAGAATGCCCTATCCATATAATGAGGACAATCTTAATCTGGCTAATTATACAGCAGCTTCAGCTGCCATAGGGGGAGACTTAGTGTCAACAAAACTCTTCTGGGATATTTATTAGACATACTCTTTTGGTAAAGACAAAGCCATCTGAGTAGGATTTTATTTGGAAAGGCTGACAGGAAATTGTCAGCCTTTCCTGTTTTTAATCATTGTATGTAGTTTGTATAATCAAACCTGCTATCCGTTGAGTTACTATTTTCCCGTGTTACTATATAGCATAACTTCGATATGTATTTTGATACAAAGAGTTCTTCAGATGAAAAATGTTTTGGACAGACATTGAGTAAATAAGAGTTATTTGAAATTGTTTAAAACTAATTTTTACAGCCATGAAAAGAATGTTTTTTGCAGCATTACTATTAGTAGTTTTTAGTAGTGCATCGTTTTCAAGAGAATTTGTTGCTGGGGGCAAAACCTATTCAGCATTAGGGGACTACAAGATTGAAATAGCCGACAATCCTGTTACCATTAATGGTAAGGAATTTAAGGCGTATTTGATCACTTATCAGAACTCACCAGTTGAAGTTAAGGTGGTGATAACGAAAGGCAAAAGGTGTAATAACTATATTGTCCTTTCCGATAAACTCTCTGTTCAGTATGTATGTAATGACAATTATTTCGGCGTTCAGATGCTTGATAAATCAATTAAAGCTGAAGGTTTTTCAGCATCCGGTGCAGAGCTGAACAGAAGTGAATATTTTCATCAGAAAGTATTAGCTCCCGGACAACAGGGCGTTGTTGATAATACTCAGCTTATTGCTGCCTATTTCCCGATGCTTCTTAAAAACCCCGGTGAATTTACAGCTAATAAATAAGAAGAACTCTACGCGGCCGTTCGGCCAATCCTGGTTTCAGGTTTTAATTTAACCATGAAGAGGGTGTTCCAAAAGGACACCCTCTCTTACTTCTTTAACCTATGATCCAACAGGCAAATCACATGGTTTATCAGGCATAAAAACTGTCAGGATCATTCAATTCGTGCAGTTTGTTTGATCAAGTCAACCGTTTGTTAATTGATCATATCCGGGTAATTGTTATTGCATATATTCGTATAGAAGATCATAAAATGTAATTCTTCAAAAGGAAAAAGTCCTGGACAGACTTATAAAAAGTAAAAAAATTAAAAATTAAAAGCCATGAAAAAAATGTTTTTTGCAGCAATACTAATAGTAGCTTTTAGTACTGCATCATTTTCAAGAGAAATTGTTGCTGAAGGTAAAACCAATTCAGCATTAGGAGACTACAGAATTGAGTTGGCCAGTGATCCGGTCACAATAAATGGTAAGGAGTTTAAAACCATGGTGATCAGTTACCAGAACTCACCTATGGAGGTTAAAGTTGCAGTTTCAAAAGAGCTTAACGGAATGAAATATATTGTACTGTCCGATAAGCTTTCAGTACAATATGTCTGCAATCCCAGTTATTTTGGAGTTGAACGGCTTGATAAATCATTTGAGAAAGATGGATATGCAACAAGCGACGACGATCTTAACAGGAGTGAGTATTTTCACCAGAAGGTTCTATCATCAGGAGAGGGTTGTGAGCTTGATAATACCAGGCTTATAGCAGCATATTTTCCTCTTCTTATCAAAACAGGCAAAGAGGCTAGCGCCGCCTTATAAAGATCTCTGCACGACCGTTCGGTCATACCTGGTTTCAGGTTTTAATTTAACCATAAGAGGGTGTCAAAAGCACCCTCTTTTTTTTGACAGTAAAGGCTCAGAACCCTTTTAGTGTTAAGTAAACAGTTGGTATCAGAAGCAGGAACCCTAAAGTAATCAGAATGATCATTAAAGGTAGTATCCATCGGAACCATTTGTCGTATGGGATCTTTGCCACACTTAATACACCCAGAAGTACACCTGATGTTGGAGTTATCATATTGGTGAATCCGTCACCGAACTGATATGCCATCACAGTTACCTGCCTTGAAACGCCTATCAAATCAGAGAACTGCGACATCATAGGCATGGTGAGTGCTGCCTTGGCTGAACCAGATGGCATTACAAGATTAAGGAGGTTCTGAACAACATACATCATTCCTACAGATGCCATTTTACCCATTCCCGAAATGGATTCTGATAAGTTGTAGAGCAGCGTATCAATAATGTTCCCGTTGTTTAAAACAATTATAATGCCACCTGCCAGACCCACTATTAATGCGGCAGACTGTATATCTTTTACTCCATCAAGAAACAGTTTTGTTATCTTGTTTGGACTGTATTTCATTGATATTCCTGTTGCAAGCCCCATTGCAAAGAATAGCGTAGATATCTCCATAATATACCAACCATATCCCATTACACCTGTGATTAAAACCAAAATTGTCAGAAGCAGGATGTGAATAATAAAGAAATGAACAGATTTCCGCAGAGTCATCCAGCCTGTTAATGCAAAAAAACCTGTCAGAACAGGCAGGGCGGGCATGGAAACACTGTTTTCACCTAATACCATATTGGTAAGGGGATAGAACCAGGCGAATACTCCTAATACTGAAACTAGTATTACATATATTATCCATGCTTGAAAAGGTGTATGGTACTCTATCTTTACAGTGCTGTCTTCCTGTCGTTTGTGCCAGTATTTATCCTCTTCATTTACACTTGACTTTGAAGGATTCTTTTTTATCGATTTTGCATACCTCAATATGAAGCTAAATCCTGCAATGTTGATTATTACCCAGCAAAACATACGGTATTCAATACCAGAAAAGAGCGGAAGATTCGAAAGTCCCTGTGCTATGCCGATTGTAAAAGGATTAAGTATTGCACCGGCGAAGCCAAGCGCTGCAGCAACAAAGCATAGTGATACACCAACGATTGAATCATAACCCATAGATATTGAAAGAGGTACGAATATGATTACAAAGGCTATTGTCTCTTCACTCATTCCAAAAACAGCACCAAAAATACTGAACATGGTCATAATAAGTAAAAATATGAGGTTGTCGCCTCCAATAGCCGAAACAACCCTGTTATGTTCAATTCGTTTACTAAACCTGAGAAATGATTGTATGGCCACATCAATAGATTTACTCTCGTTCATTATCCAGAAGGCTCCTCCTATTATCAGAATGAAAACAATAATGTCTGCTTTGTCAACAAAGCCATCAAACAGCGCTGAAAAGACCTGCCATGTCTGAGGATTGTTACCTGTCAGATGAAAAGATCCTGGAACTACTACATTTCGTTCAATTCCGTTCACAGACAATATTTGTCTGTCAAAGGCTCCTCCTGGCACAATCCATGTCAGAATAGCTGAGATTACAATTATTGAAAAGACAATTACATAAGTGTGAGGGATTTTCCTGAGCATGCTATAGAAGTTATAAAACAAATGTATAAAAATTTATCAGTCAACCGTTATCATGTTCCTATCCTTGTTCTCTTTGATTATATTTGCACATCGTTTTCAGATTTTTAAATTGTAAATCATATTGTAATGAATCTTACATTCAGAACAACTCCGGTTAAAAGTGATATTAGCAGAGTGCGTGAAATTATTGTGTCTACCAGGTTTTTCTATGACCATGAAATAGAAATAGCCGTTGAACTTGTGGAAGAGCGTCTTGCTCTTGGTGAAGTGTCGGAGTACTACTTTGTTTTTGCCGAGCTGGAGGGTATCCCGGTAGCCTATTCATGCTTCGGACCTATATCAATGTCGAAAACTTCTTTTGATCTTTACTGGATTGCAACTCATAACGATTTTCGCGGGAAGGGGATAGGAAGAAAACTACTTGATGAGACATATATTCATGCCAGAGAATTAGGTTGTAAGATACTTATTGCTGAAACATCGGGACTTGAACATTATGCCCCCACCCGGGCATTTTACATCAGCAATGGATTTGAGCTTGAAGCAAAACTTAAGGATTTTTATACTGAAGGTGATGATAAAATTTTCTATACTAAAAGAATTGGTTAAAGGATAAGTTCAATACGTAAGTTAAAGTAATTGTAAGTGTCATTATGGGAAGTCTGCTATTGCGCTATGTTGTTTTTCTTTTATTCCTTCAGCTTATGCTAATGCAACCAGTTCTGTTATTAGCGCAGAAAAGCACTTTTGGCAGACAGGACACTCTTCGCGGGTCTATAACACCGGAAAGAGCATGGTGGAATTTGAAGTATTATCATCTTGATATTGTTGTAGATCCATATGAAAAGACAATATCCGGATCTAATACAGTTGTCTACACTGTTTTGAAGCCAGGTAATGTTCTGCAGATTGATCTCCAGGAGCCTATGAAGCTGATTGAGGTTAATCAGAATGGTAAAATACTTGAGTTTGTAAGAGAAGGAAATGTTTACTGGATTGAAGTAGTAGAAGAACAGGAGACAGGGAAGAACTACTGTATAGAACTTAAATACGGAGGTAAACCAAAGGTTTCTACAAGGCCACCCTGGGTTGGTGGTATAACCTGGTCTTCTGACAGCAATGGACTCCCATTCGTTGGGTCATCGTGTCAGGGCGATGGAGCCAGCCTGTGGTGGCCCTGCAAAGATCACATGTATGATGAGCCTGATAGTATGCTGATAAGTGTTAATGTTCCGGGGAATCTGGTCGATGTGTCAAATGGCCGGTTGCGCAGTGTTGTTAAAAAGGATAACAGTACAGTTACGTACAACTGGTTCGTTGCTAATCCGATTAGCAATTATGCAGTAAATATCAATATTGCTGATTATGACCATTTCTCTGAAGTTTACAACGGAGAAAAAGGGGCACTTGATTGTGACTATTATGTTCTCAGAAAAAACCTTGATAAAGCAAAAAAACAGTTCCGGCAGGCTCCTCTGATGTTGGAAGCATTTGAGCACTGGTTTGGTCCCTATCCTTTTTATGAAGATGGATATAAGCTTGTTGAAGCACCTTATCTGGGAATGGAACATCAAAGCTCTGTAACTTATGGTAATGGATATAAGAATGGTTACAGGGGAACAGATCTGAGCCGCAGCGGCTGGGGACTTAAATTTGATTTCATAATTATTCATGAATCAGGACATGAATGGTTTGCCAATAGTATCACTTATGCAGATGTCGCCGACATGTGGGTTCATGAGAGCTTTACAAATTATTCGGAGTGTCTGTATGTTGAGTATTTTTATGGGAAAGATGCAGGAAGTGAGTATGTTATAGGTACCCGGCATAATATAAAGAACGATAAACCGATTATTGGCACCTATAATGTTAATAGTGAAGGTTCTGGCGATATGTATTATAAAGGAGGAAATATGCTTCATACACTTCGTCAGATTGTTAATGATGACAATAAGTGGAGAGCCATATTGCGGGGTATCAATCATGATTTTTATCACCAGGTTGTGAAAGGCTCACAGATTGAGAACTGGCTCAGCGAAAAAACAGAAATTGACCTGAGTCCCTTTTTTAATCAATACCTGAGAGATGTTCGTATTCCGGTTTTCGAATATTTTGTAAAGGGAGCTGAAATATCATTCAGGTGGAATAACAGTGTGCCTGAGTTTGACATGCCCTTGAGAATATTTGTTTCAGGAAATGAAAAATTGCTTTTTCCAACAACAAGTTTCTCAACAGTCAAACTCGACACTCATAACCCGGATATCACATTTAATGAGAACTATCTTATTGAAACAGTTACTATTAGGCCTAAACAGTAAATTCCAACACCTCACACTCTGTATCTTATATACCACTGAAATCAATATCCTTAAACATCATTGAAGGTGTTTTAAAGGCATCACTTTCGAGAGCGTCATTTCCCAGTTCAACAAGATTAAACCAGAACTGATTCATGTTTCCTGAAATATTCATTTCATTAATAGGGTGGACTCTCTTTCCGTTTTCAATATAAAAACCTTCGATTCCGTATGAGAAATCTCCTGTTGAGCCGTTACAGTTTCCCCCGTTGAACCCAGTTATCAGTATTCCCTTTTTAAGAGATTCTATCATGCTGTCAAGCCCTCTTTCTCCTTTACTGAAGATGACATTGGTTGCACTTCCTGTTGTCGGTTTCATCTTCAGTTTCTTACCGTAGTATGTATCTATGTAGTAGTTGCGTAGTATCCCTTCTTCAATTATTGGTCTTTTTGTTGAAGCCAAACCCTCACTGTCAAAAAGCTGTGATCCAAAACCTGATGGAATAAGCGGATCGTCATAGATTGTAAGTTTTTCTGATGCAACAGGCTGGTTCTCTTTGCCGGCAAGAAATGATTGCTTCTCATATATGCTCGACCCAGTCAATGCTGAGTACAGCGGATTTAGAACTGAAGAGACAGTGCGGTTTTCAATGACAACAGGATATTTCCCGGATGCTATTTTTTTTGCCCCTATCTTGTTAAGAGCTCTTTCCATAGCTTTTTTCCCGATATCTGTTCTTTTAAGTTTATTGAAGAATATCTCATTCTCATACCAGTAGTCTGAAGGACGGCCTGTTTCACCTTTTACTGAAACCTCAGCATAGACAAGTACGCTGCTGCTGCTGGAATCGCCCTTGAATCCATTACTTGTAACCATAACCATATTGCTTATCCTGTCGGAATAGTTGGAAGTTACAGATATTATCCTTTCGTCTTTCTTAAAGGCTTCATTCATGATCAGGTTGGCAATGTCGATCTTAACGCTTGCTTCAACGGAATCGAGTTCAGTATCAACTGTTTTAAGATCTGGAGATCCTCCCTTATAGTAGAGTTCGCTATCGGGCAGGGAACGGTACTCATCCTCAGCAAGATAGCGGGTTGCCTCAATAGCCTCTTCAATGAAGCGAAACAACTCCTCTTTTTTCAGTCTGCTGGTGCTGTGGGCCGAATATTTTTTATCTACATATAATTCAATACTCAGGCTGTTCCGTATTGATTCAGTTAATTTGTCTATCTGTTGATCGCGGATCTCTATATTGCTGCTGCGACTGTCATTAATTATTACCGATACCTGCTCTGCCCCGCTTTTCAGGGCATGTTCCATTACCAGGTTGGCAAGTGAATATTTTTCATTTGTATTCATACAGGATTTTTTTCAGATTAGTTTAGCTATTTATACCACCAACAGTAAGTTTTCTCACTTTCACTGTAGGCATACCAAAAGTAGCAGGAACACCCTGCCCGTCTTTACCGCATGTAGCACCGGCATTTGAAAGCAATTTGTCATCTGCAACCATAACAATATCAGCGAGTGCCTTCGGACCGTTACCAATAATGTTTATGTCCTTGATAGGACGGGTCAGTTTTCCGTTTTCTATCAGGTATCCAAATTTTACAAAAAAGGTAAAATCGCCCGCTCCTATATTAACTTGTCCATTGCTGAAATTATCAACGTAGACCCCATTCTTCACACTGGCAATAATCTCATCTCTTTTATGAGGGCCGTTCTCCATGTATGTGCATCTCATTCTGGGTATTGGAATATTTCTGAAATCCTGCCTGCGACCATTCCCTGTTGGTTTTACTTTGTAGTGGTTGGCACTTATCCTGTCGTGAAGATAGCTGTTGAGCACACCATCTTTTACCAGAATAGTCTTTTCTGTGGGATTTCCCTCGTCATCGAAATTTAAGGTACCACGATTGCCCGGGATAGTTCCGTCATCGGCAATATTAACAAAACTTTCAGCAATTTTCTGACCCATTTTATCAGAGAAGATAGAGGTGTTTTTACGATTAAAATCAGCTTCGAAAGCGTGTCCCATGGCTTCGTGCAACAGTATGCCCGATTCACCGGCACCCATAACTACCTCCATTTCGCCTGCTTTTGGTTTAGTTGCATCAAATAGCTGGCTTGTCCTTTTCACTACTTCCTCTGACAGCTCATCAACAAGCTCGTTGGTAAGAAACTCGGAGCCTGTTCTGAAAGAGCGTGTAACATAGAAGTTCTCTGTTTTTCCCTTATCTTCCATTATGCATACGGCAACCAATACTGCCATCGGACGAAAATCCCAGGCTAGTTTTCCCTCTGAAGTGTAGAGCAGGATATATGAGGATGAATCAATCAGGTAAGCATTTACTTTTGTAATTCGTTTATCCCCACCGAAGACCTTGTCGTTCATTCTCTGCAGATAAGGAATTTTGCTTTTGATAGAGGTGTTCTCCCAGGAGTTTATTATCGGGTAATAATTAGGAGCAACATATTCATTAATGTCAACAGGGTCTGAGGAAGATACTGTGTTAGCAATATTGGCAGCAGTTCTTGCCGCTTTCATCATTGCTTCAGGGGTCACCTCTTCAGAATATGCATAACCTGTCTGATCTCCTTTAAGTACTCTTATACCGACTCCATAACGGATATTCGAATATGCACTATTCACTTTTCCATCTTCGAGAGTGCAGTTATTGCTAAGAGTATGTTCAAAGTACAGGTCGGCATAGTCAGCTCCCATTTCCAAAGCTGTTGCTATTACCTTCTGTATCTGTTGTGGGGTTACTTCAAAATGTTCCATATAACCAGCAGCACTGTCAGAAACCGGAAAGCTTTTACATGACTGGAGCAGTGATGGAATTATCATAGAACCTGCAACTGAAATACCTCCTAACCGGATAAATTCCCGTCTTTTAAGATTCATATTATCAATTTTTTCGTTTATAATATAAAGTTAAAATATAAATTCTTATGATCCTAAGCTCTTACACGAAAAATGTCATTTTGTGAAGTGACTTGAACTTATGAATTCAATTTTGTTTATATTTCCTTCAAATTAATAAACATAATTATAATGAAAAGGATACTGCTGCCTTTTTTGTTTTGCTTTGTTTTTGCGGGTTCTTATGCCCAGCATAAAGGTTTCACGGACAATATCTATCAGTATCTTGAGAATACAAAGGTATATGATGTTAACCAGGAAGATGGTCATGTTCCTCTTGTTTCATATCTTTCAGTTGATGAGGCTTTGCGGAACAACCGTTCTGGAGCTGCCGGATATATTTCGCTCAACGGTATATGGAAATTTCACTACGCTGATACTCCGGAGGGGATGCCTGATAATTTTTTTTCAGAGAATTTTGACGACAAGAAGTGGGATGTGATTCACGTCCCTTCCAACTGGGAGATGCAGGGCTTTGGTGATCCTCTGTTCAGAAATGTAAAAACGCCATTTCCTCCTGACCCTCCATATGTACCTAAGGAATATAATCCAACAGGATCCTACAGGCGAACCTTTACTATTCCGTCAAACTGGAAAGATAAAGAGATTTTTCTCAGGATGGAGAAGACCGCATCTGCCTCTTTTGTATGGTTAAACGGGAAAGAGGTTGGATATAATGAAGGTGCACAGGAACCAGCTGAGTATAATATCACAAAGTACCTGAAACAGGGCAAAAACACAATAGCTGTTATTGTGTATAAATATTCAGATGGATATTATCTGGAGGATCAGGACTACTGGCGACTGGCCGGCATATTTGATGATGTATGGTTATTTGCTACACCTAAAACACACATTTTTGACTGGTATGCAACTACTGATCTCGATGAGAGTTATACTGATGCGCGTATGGACCTTTCTGTGGAAGTGAGGAGCTACTCTGCGACCACTGTTAACGAATTAACAGTAAGGGCAAAACTGTTCGACAGCAGCCGGAATATTGTTAGTAACATCGTTTCTGATAAGTTTTTGCTTACCGATCATGGCAAGCAGGTTATTGCAATATCAGATATTATCAGAAACCCGGCAAAATGGTCGGCTGAGCATCCTAACCTTTATAGCCTCACTTTCGAACTGATAAATTCAGAAGGAAAGACAATTGAGGTTGTCACAGGCAGAATCGGATTCAAAGAGACAGAGATAAGAAATCAGGTCTTCTACCTAAATGGTGTTCCTGTAAAGCTGAATGGTATAAACAGTCATATGCAGCATCCTACACTTGGTCATACAATGGATGATGCGACAATAAGAAAAGATATGAACCTTTTTAAACAGTTCAATATCAACTGTGTACGGACTTCTCATTACCCCCCGGTTATCAGGTATCTTGAGCTTGCTGATGAATATGGAATATACGTGGTTGACGAAACTGGCGATGAATCGCATGCAACTGAGTTTGTTTCCGAAAGAAAGGAGTGGGAGGGGATGTATCGCGACAGGGCCCGTAAAATGGTACTGCGTGACAGGAACCATCCCTCGGTGCTTTTCTGGAGTGCAGGAAATGAAAGTGGAGAAGGAGACAATATCTGCGCCGTAATAGAAGAAGGAAAGAAATATGATAAGACTCGCTACTGGATGTACGGAGGGAATGCATTTTCTCATAAGTGCGAAGATATAATTGGTCCCCGGTACCCTAAACTGCATGACCTGATTACTGATGTAATGCTGGTGCCTGCAGACATCGATCCGCGTCCATCATTCCTTGATGAATACCTGGCAGTTACAGGGAACGGGGCAGGAGCCCTCGATGACTACTGGGAGATCTTTTATAACCACCCGCGAAGCATGGGAGGCGCAATATGGGACTTTGTGAGTACGGGAATAACGGAAAAAGTAAAGACACTCAAAGATGCTTCCTCTAATAACATTCAGGTAAATGTTATGGGAAGGGCCAAGCTTGTTGACGGCTTTTCAGGAAAAGCGATTGATCTTAACGGTCACGATCAGTGGGTAGAGGTTTACAGAGATGAAGCACTGGAGATAAGGGGTGACAGACTGACTCTTTCACTGCATCTATATCCCCGATCACTGAGCAGTTCTGCAGGTACCCTTATAACGAAGGGAAACTGGCAGTTTGGGATACATCAGATAAGAAACGACTCTCTTGAATTTTATATGACCACCAGGGAGAGACATAAAGTTCAGATTGCTCTTCCGGATAACTGGGAAAATAAATGGCATCATGTTGCTGCCCGCTATGACGGCTCGTCAATATCATTATCGATCGATGAAAAGGAGATTGCTAAAACGGGTGTTTCAGGAGATATTCTCAATACTCCGTTCCCTGTAAATATAGGACGAAATGCAGAGATTCACGGGCAGGAGACTTCTGTGTATATAAGCGATGCAATTATTGATCAGGCAGCAATTTTTTCAGAAGATATTTCTTCAGCTTCACTTCTGAATCCATCTGATGAATTGAAGAGACAGGCTGTGCTTTGGCTCGATTTTGAGGAGTTGACAGAAGGGGAAGAATACTACAGCTATGGTATTGGTGCAAGAACATACGGGTCTGTATGGCCCGACCGCCGTCCTCAGCCCGAGATGTGGCAGATAAAGAAATCCGGCCAGCCGGTCATAGTGAAAATGGTGTCGCTGGAAGATAAAAAAATTGAGGTGGAGAACAGGTATCTGTTTACCAATCTGAATAACCTTCAGACAGTATGGATGCTTAAGGCAGATAATGAGATTATTGAAAGAGGAGAGATTGTTATTGACCTTGACCCGCAAAAGAAGTCAGTGCTCACTATCCCCTATAATAAGCCAATTATAAAGGAGGGAAGAGAATACAGACTAATCTTAAGTTTCAGGCTGAAGGATAATAAAATATGGGCTGACAAGGGATTCGAGATAGCCTGGGATGAGATGGATCTTCTATGGGCCATCCCGCTCAGCAAGCTTAAGGAACCTTCCTCGCCGGCTCCTGAAGTAAGTGATGAGAATAGCCGTATCCTGATAGCCGGAACTGATTTCAGCTATGCTTTTGATAAAACATCAGGTAAACTGATTTCAGTTATTTACCAAAATAAGGAGATGATCAGACAGGGTCCTGAACTGAATGTTTGGAGGGCCCCTCTTGCAAATGAAACTGATGAATGGGCATTCGGGAGTTCAAATACGAAACACATAAGCGACGGATACGGAAGATTCGCAGCAACAGAATGGTATTCAGCAGGTATAGACAGGATGAGGGATATTACTGAAAAAGTTTCATTTGAAAAAAATAGTGACAACAGCATAACGGTGGAGGTGCGTAATATCACTGAACTGGCCACAGGGAATGGAGTATTCAGGAACCTCTTCCGGTATATTATCAAAGGTGATGGGGAAATGTTAATCTCCCATACAATCATCCCTGATGGTAATATGCCCTCGTGGCTGCCAAGAATTGGTGTTGAGTGGATCCTCGATAAATCGCTTGAGAATGTTCAATGGTATGGCCGTGGTCCCCAGGAGAATTACCCCGACAGGAAGTCGGGTTACAAAACCGACGTTTACAAAACAACGGTTTTGGAGATGTATGAACCTTATCTTATTCCCCAGGATTATGGATTAAGATGCGATAGCAGATGGGTGAGGATGAGTTCCCCTGATGGCAGGGGACTGGAATTCAGAGGCGATAAGCTGTTTAACTTCAGCGCCCATTCATATTCCTCTGAAAACCTCACTAAAGCATTATACACATACCAGCTCAGGCCGGCTGACGGAATAACCTTTAATCTGGATTATGCCACAAGCGGGGTTGGCTGCACAGCCCTGTCTGTGTTTCCCGAATATCAGGTGATGCCTCAGAGATTTGAGTTTACTGTTATTGTCAGACCTGTCAGATAAATAGTTAACAGCGCCAGCAGGTCATTCAATAGTCATTTGATAGTCATTCGATGGTCATTCAATAGTCATTTAGTGGTCATTCGATTGTCA
>JFJP01027282.1_pt1 | contig 15069 bp, 13 predicted proteins | sample 431651 | NCBI WGS metagenome assembly JFJP01 (sample SAMN02602958, study PRJNA72255) | Microbial mat metagenome, whole genome shotgun sequencing project. | biome: fresh water; feature: sink hole; material: water; isolation source: purple microbial (photo- and chemosynthetic) mats found in...
GAATTTTAAATTTTTCTAGAAAATACATACACATAAAATTTAATTGTTTTTTCTTTCTCAAGAAAAGCTCCAAAACATTAAGTTTTTTAAAAATAACAATTAGAAGTAAGAAAAAATTGTTAGAGTTGATTAATTTCTAGTTCCCCATTATTATTTTTTGCAAGCTTATCAGAATTTTTTAAACCATAGGCATGTCCTAAAACTGGCAAGCCAGTTTTATCCCAAAAACTCATATATTTTCTTTTATGTAGTTTTTCCATTCTATTTTTCATTCTAATTTCAGCTTTGGTCATTCGCATCAGTGCTATCTCTTCTTCATTTCCATTTAAAATTCTCACTATATTGCTCACTGTTTTCTGAGCATTCTTCTGTTTTTCTAGTAACAATTCTTCCCAATGTTTTTGGATCGATTTAGCTAAAGATTTTTGTATTTCATCATTCTTCTCTTGAAATTTCTTATATCGATCCTTTAATCTTTCTAAATAATTTTCACTATAAAGAATTTGGTTATATCGCTTTTGCAACAAAATCTTTGATGGATCGTTGATACTTTCTTGAGAAATGTTGTCCCTTTTAAAATTTGAAATTTCCCACGACTCATTATGATTTGCAGATCTGCTGCCTCTGGCTCTATTACAAAGTCTTTGCGTTAATCCTGAAAAAATTTGTTCATCTTTCATTCCATTTGCATTCACAATTTTAGCCATATGAGTGATTTTCTGATTCAAATATCGTGGGTTTATTAGATTTTGATCTAAACTATTGCTTTGCTTCAAATAAAACTTGAGGTCTTGTGCCTTGTTTGCAACTGAAAGGATTTCTTGACTTTTCTTATAATAAATATCATTAGAAGTTGTGAAATCCAACGCAGCTCGAACGCGGTGAGTGATTGACATTGCTCGAGATTTGGGAGAAGAGTGTTTATTTGAATAGGGAGACGCTTGAGGAGTAGGAGAATGAAAGTCAAGACTTGCAAATTTTTCGGTGACGGTGATTCTTGACATACAAAAAAAAAAATTTATAACTTTTTTTTAATAGCTTTTAAATTATTTTCATTATTTTTGAAGGTTTGATTTTTTAAATATAAAATTAATCTTAAAATATGAGAAATATTTCATTTGTAATTTTTTTCAGTGCTGAATTTTTTATAATTTACTTTTTAAAAGAGAAGAAAGAAAAATAAAAATAAAATTCATAATGAACTAAATGTACAAATCAAAATTCTGAATAATAACAAAAAAAAATAATGTTACCTATTAACAACAAAAAGCAAATATTATTATTTAAAAAAAACATGAAAGTTTATTTCTTTTGACAATTTATAATTTCATCAGATCTCCTCAAAAATTAAGTAAAATTTTCATCACCTTTTTTTATCGACTCCACGTGCACAATCCAATCAAATTCATAATCGAATTCTTGTTTTTCCTTTTTCATTGCTTCTCTCAAGAGTTTCCTCAAATGATCATAATTTGGTTGATCTTCGAAACCTAATTTTCTACAATGCTTCAAAAAACCCAGTAATTCTTCTGGCAATCCTGCACACAGTTCTTCAACACTCATCTCATATTTTTTCTCTTTGATCTTTTGATACTTCTCTTCTTTATCTTTTCCTTTGATGTTTTGCCAAGGCAAACTTCCTTTCAAAAAATAAATCATCACGTATCCCAAACTTTCTAAATCATCTCTTCTACTTTGTTCGAAGCCCAAATGTGTAAAAAGACTAGCAAATCTGGCAGTGCCAGTCAGTTTTTTCCCCTCTTTAAAGGGAATATGCAAGCCTTCTTTTGTGATGAATTTTTTACTGAGCCCAAAATCTATTAAATAAACGGTTTCATTTGTTTTCCCTGACCCCATTAAGAAATTCTCAGGCTTGACATCTCGATGTAAAAAGCCATATCTATGCAAATTCTCTATTCTAGTTAACATTTGATCACCTAACATCAAAACAGTCTTCAAACTGAATTTCTTGTTACGAAGACTGAACATATTCTCAAGGCTAGGACCTAAAAGCTCAATTACCATCAGATTGAACTCTTGTGTAGAAGTATAATAATAAAATTTGGGAAAACCTATCAATAAAGGATCCTGTTGTTTCTGCAGGTAGGACAAAAGCCGTGCTTCATAGTACAATTGCGGCCGCCGAATGTCTAAATGCTCAAGTTTTATAGCAAATTGCTCTTGGGTCGCTGTGTTAAAGGCATGGTAAATCTCTCCAAAAGCCCCAGAACCTATTTTACGTGTGAGTTTGAAGTTCTGTTTGGCTTTGATTTCGTTTTTCTCTTCAGAAATATATGACAGACTTGTTGTAGAGTCACCGGAACAATTATTTGTTGATTCCATTTGTGAGTTTGAAAGGGAAATAGTGGTCTATATTTTTAGAACAAAAGTTAAAAAAATTGTGAATAAAGCAAATTTTTATAGGTTGGACTTATAAATGATAAAATGCAAAAAGTTGTTTCGATGATTAAAATTTTTTTGAAAATTAAACAAAAACAAGAAATTAAATTTTTTAATTTTAAACTCCAAAAAATGAAAAAACGTAAATTTCGAAAATTTTGGAAACTTGATTAACTGAAAATTATTCATTAACAAATTTTAAAAAAAGACAACTTTAAAGAGAGAGAAAAATAAAAAAGATCAGAAATTATCAATAACATCATTTCCACATATTCTCACTGTCCCAACCTCTGCACAATCCATGCAAAACCAATCTTCTTCAGGAACTTCTTCTAATTTATCCTCTAGACAATATATGTGGTATCCATTTAAGCATTTTTCACAAAGAATTAGCTTCATATCATCATCTCCTGAGCCACATTTTTTGCAGAAGATCGTTTCGTAAGTCAAGGTATTTGCCAATTCTTCTGGTAATAAATCCTTATGTTCTGGGCAATATATTCTGAAATTTTTGCAATCTAATGCGCAATCAAGTTCTTCATCTAAACTGCATTTGAAATGATAGTTTTTTTTGCAGTTCTTAACAAAACAGCCTAACCCAGCTCCATTGCTTTTACAATAACTACAAGTCATTTTCTTCGATCTTTTTATTTCTTTTGTCAGGTTTTTCAGCCTATTATTCATGTCTAAATAAACATCAGGTGTCCATATGGCGCATTTTTCATGCACATAAAATTCTTTGCCTTTGCTTTTAAATGGACCATAAAACAACCCTAAATCATCAATGAGTTCTATATTTTGAGAAGACTCTTTACAGAAAACACAAAGGACCTCTTCAATACCTTCATATAAAGGATCAGAGGGTTTGTCATCAGGATTTTTGAGTGATTCTTTTGCTAATAATGCTTTTTTTGTGAGTTTTGGCTGTTGGATATCCAAAATGAAAGGTTGTTCTGTTTTAGATTGCAAATGATTTGAAAGAAAAAAATAAAGATCGTCTTCATTATTCAATATAAATGAATTTTGAAGATATTGAATAGAGAAAATAAAGCTAAAAGGGTCTTCTTTATTGAGCTTAAGGGATCGAAGGATTTTCTTTTTTATTGTGGGCAATGAATCTGAAAAAAGCTTCATTTTATAATCGGAAAGGGCTGGCAACCATGAGGAGCGAAGTTTAATACGGTATTTTGCTTTGATTTCATCTGTCATATTTCTATTTTTTTTGGAAATTAATGTAAAAATTTAGGTTATGTTATTTAAAAGAGGAAAAATTAATGAAAATTTTCAAAATGGTGTTCGTTTTAGAAAAATAAATCAAAATAAAAAAATATGGTTTTTTTTTTAAAATTAAAAAAAAAATAAAACTCCAAAAAAAAATTATCAATTACAGGAATTATATTTTTTAGAACTCAAAAAAAATAAATAATCAAGATAAAAAACACAAAATTTCTACTTTTTGATCATAACTTTCCTTCCTTTCAAATGGGAAACAACCAAAACTTCTTCCAATGCAGCAAAACTTCCAAAACTTTATTCAATCCCAAAATTGGTCAAAATTCTAGTCTAAATATTTTAAAAAAGACCAATTCAGATAAATTTAATCTTCCAGTAGCTTCAGAACTAAGCCCAAAATCAGACAATGAATTCCAGAGTTTTTCTACCAATAGTCTTTCTCAACAAAGTCAATTCTACAGTAATCAGCATGTAAAATGCCTTGACAATTACACCATTGAGCGAAAGCTCTTTGAAAAAAAGACTAATGGAGGTTCTCTAATGCTCATTCGTTGTAAAAAGGACAGATCTCAGCTTTATGTTCTGAAAATCGTGAACAAATCAAGTTTAGTCTCAATCAACGAAGAATCATATTTGCAATGTTTGAAAGCTTTTATTCCAAATCCTTATGTATGTGACGTCAAACATAGTTTCATTTGTCAATCGAACCTATATCTGATTTTGGAATATTGTCCAGGAGGGCTTCTAATTGAACTCCTTCAAAAACAAAGGCGCTTTTCTGAAGATGTAGCTAGATTTTATTTGGCAGAGATCATTCTCGCATTAGAAAGTCAAAACTTCTCACATTTCAGATATTTATCCATTGAAAATCTGCTTTTAAGTCATGAAGGACATATAAAATTAGCGAACTTCGGAGGTGAGAAATGTGTTTGTGAGGAAATCGCAAAATCAGAAGAAAATTCTGAAGAAGAACAATACAAAGATGATTCGACGAAATATTTGAAAATGGATCATTTTATGAAAAAACACAGTTTGAAAGCAATAGATCTGGAGTCTCTTTCTCATATAGCGCCTGAAATGTTCGAAAAATTAGCAGTTCACAATAGAAAATCAGATCTTTGGATGCTTGGAATCCTTCTTTTTCAAATGATAACTGGAGAATCCCCTTTTTCGCTCAATAAAAAGACTTTGGAAACAATTACTTTGGAAAAAATCCAAAAATTTCTGAAAGAAAAAGAACCCACTTTCCCTAAAGGAATGAGTGAGGAATGCAGGGGTTTGATCTGGGGCTTGCTAAGAAAAGATGGTGAAGAAAGAATCGGAGCAAAAAACTGGAAAGAGATAAAATTACATCTTTTTTTCGAAGGTTTTCAATGGAAAGATTTAGGAAAAAAAATAATTCCCGCGCCTTATTCAATGAATATGCATATAAATTCTTTGAAAAAAAAGGAAGAATTCAAGAAATTCTGGAAAATTCAGGAAAATTTATGTAAAAGGCCAACTGTTTATTTAGCAAGGACTTTCTTTATTGGCAGTAGTGGTTCAAATTGATAAGAAACTTCCATTTGTTTTAAACAAGTTGCTTTTTCTCTAATTTAATTTATAAAAAAAAATTTATCTCTCTCTATCTGCATTTTTTTGTTTGTATATATTTAAAAATTTTCTGCTGAAATGAGTGAGCAAAATAAATTTTCCTTGTTAATTAATTATTGTAATTTCACCACTCCAGCATTTAATTTGTTTAAAATTCATATTTTAATTATAATTATTAATTATTATTTTTTGAATTAGATGTTGCTATTCATATTAAACCAAAAAAATTGAAGGAAAAAAAAAACAATTAAAACACTTTAAATTTTTTTAAACAAATAATAAAATTTTTTTTTTCTTTTTTAAAAAATGAGCTCTCAACCAGTTTCTGTTGATATTTCTCTTGATCGGGCTTCTGGAACTTATAAACCGAATGAATATATTACTGGACAAATCGGGATGAGAAATCTCAAATCAAAATTAGAAAATTTTGGCTTTGTTCTTCGAGCTCAAGGTATTTTTTTTTTTCTTCCATAAAAGAATAGTTCTTTATTCAGGAAGAGTGACGATTCAAAATCAATCCAGAAATAAAAACCTTGAAGCTTTAGGGAATACAATAAAACCAATCACTCTTTTTCGAGTTGAAGATTCCGTGACAAACGAAAGATTTATGTAATTTTTTTTATTAAACAAGGCAATTCTTTTTATATTTATATAAAGCAATCCTGATAATTGTTCATTTAATTTCAAGTTTCGACTTGAAAACAATTGTAATGAGAAATTGCTTGAATCTTACATTGGTGTCTATATAGCAGTTGAATACGAGATTACTGTTGAGTTTAAATCGGCATATTCCCAAATATACAAGAATTCTTTAACTTTCTTTGTTCAAGTCCCTGTAAAAATCTCTTAAAATACCATTATTTATTTATAAAAATAATAAAGGAAGCAGGAAAAAATATAATCCTTAATTTCTCATTTCCTAGACCTCTTCCTTTCACCATCAAACCTCAATCATTGATTTCTAATAGTGAAGGTGCTAAATTTCCGAATTTTAAAATTTCTGGAGTCCTGGGATCTGATATTTGTTACATGAGCGATGAATTGAGCGGATATTTCGTTATTGAAGAATGTGAAAGCCAAATAAAATCTGTGGATTTGCAATTGGTGAGAATGGAGAATATGGAAAACAAATATGGGAAGTTTTCAGAAGCAACAGAAATTCAATTGATTCAGATTGGAGAAGGAGATTTGAATAGAAAAGTTGAGATTCCGCTGTTTATGATATTCCCGAAGTATTTCTCTTGTCCAAATTTCAATTTTAAAGAATATGGGGTAAATTTTGAGGTGAATTTCATCATGATTTTGGTCGATGGGTTTAAAATAACACAAAATTTCCCATTTTATTTAATAAGGTAAAAATAAATTAAGACTTTTTTAATTAAAATACAAAAATTGATTTTTATTATTTCTTTATTAATTTTTTTTTAAACGATTTCTTCAAAAAAATATATTCAATTCTAAAAATACATGTGTATTTTTTTAATTTTTAAAATTGTTGATAAAAAATATTTTTTCGAAAAATTTTTTTTAAAGCTCAGAAAAAATATTTTTTTCTCTCTCAAATTATTAAAATTAAAAGCCTCAAAATAATAATATATAATTTAGGAATTTCTAAAAATAGGATTGAGGGATTCTTGCTATAAAACATTATCTCATTTTTTTCCATTCATAAAAATATATAATCAACTACATCAATACCAACTTTGCTTTCCAAGCATTTTTTACTCCAATCCTCTTTGAAAGAAATGAGAAAATCACAAAAACTATCTCTCAAAATCGATAAATCATCTACTTTGACAAACTCTCTCTATGAATTTTCTTTTCATTCTTCTCGCTTTTCACCTCTTGCCCAAATTGATGATCAAATTTTTATTGGAAGTTATGAAGACGCGTCAGATTTTGGCAAATTAAGAGAATATAACATCACAGATATCATCAATTGCTCTCCATTAAATTGTCCGAATAATTTCAAAGAATTTACATATTTTAACTTTGAAATATGCGACTCGCCAAGTTTTGAGCTTGTTGACCCTATGAATTCTATTGTTAAGCTCATTCAAAAGCTAAAATCAAGTGGCAAAAAAATCCTTATACATTGTTATCAGGGCATTTCAAGAGCTCCGAGCATTGCTATTGGATATTTGATCAGTTGCGAAGATAAAAATGTCGAAGACGCGATCAAATGTGTTAAAAGAAACTATATGAAAGCTGAACCTAATCTTGGATTTATGATCCAATTAGAACAATATTACAAAGAAATGCAGAAAGAAAGAGCCAGTTTGTAAATTGAAGATTTTAAAAAATTTTGAAAGACTTTTTAAAAGTTTTTGCTTCTCTTACTGTTTTTACATTAAAGTTCAGGCTAATTCCAATTTTCCATGTGTGATGAAAGACATAATAATTATAATTAAGGTTTATTTTGTGTTAAAAAACTAATTGCTAAAAAACTAGTAAAAACAATTTTTCTTCTCAAAATTTTTTTTTCATTTTTAAATTTTTTTGAATTTTTGAATTTTTTTTCTTTGAAAGTTATAAATATGATGAAATAAGGTTTTAAGATAAAGATCTATAAAATTCAAAATGAAATTAAATGAAGTGGAAAAATTCTTCTTTTATTAATATTTTTAATGAGTTTTTCCCTCCTGAAATTAATTATAATAAGTTTTTTTCCAAAATTTTTTCGATTATTTTTAGAAAACACCATCAAAATTAAAAAAAAACTATTTCTATTCCTTCTAAACTTTCAATATTTGCAAAGTCTTATGAAAGCATATCGACAACCACTCATTCTGAAGCAAACTCCAGCTCAAATTAGAGATTTCAGCATCCGCTCGGTATTCCAATAAAGGTTCATTATAAACTTACCAAAAAAAATAAAAATATATGCCACAAACAATCGAAATCCCCTCCCATTAACAAAAGAACACAAATTTAACCTGAAATTTCCTGCTTAATATCCGAAAGGTCCCAAATAAGAGCCTGACAATCATCTCCAACAGTGCAAATATGTGAACTAATTCAACAAAAATCGATCAATTTTTTTCACATTTAAAAATAATTAAAATAAAAAATAACCTTGAATGTGGAGCCCATGCCAAAGCATTGACACAATCTTTATGGTTCGTGAGCTTGCAAAGAGGGCTTAAAGGTAATCTCGTATCTAATAAAGTCACATAATTTTGTTCCATTGAAATCACCGCAACGTAATTTGGGTCCAATCTATTCCAAGCGAGCTTTAATAAGGGTATACTATTTTCAGTCTCATAAAGCACTGTCGAATGTTCAAGATTTCTTATCGTTTTTATTTAAAAATTTTCAGAATACACAAAAGAACAAAAAGAAACCTGAGGTCGAATTGTCTACAACTACCATCTGCTCCTACTGAAGCAAAAAGGTTTCTATCAGGGGAGAAACTGATGTCATACACTTCTTTATCATGGGCTATTAATTGGGTGTAAACTACACATTTTTCGATATCCCAAATAGTGCAGGTAGTGTCAATGCTGGAGGTTCCTATAAGATTCAAATTGTCATAATTCCAATCAAAAGAGGTCAAAGGGGCGGAAAATTCATTCTGATTGATCAAATCACTTCTCAATTCTATTTGATTAGACTCTTCATTTACTTTCCAAATTTTAAGGAATTCCCCTGAAGTTGCTAATAATTCTGGAAAATTCCCTTTCTGAGAAAGAAAAAAAATTTGGCATTTTTAAATTTTTTAAAAACTAAATCTGGCATGAACATCATTTTTGTCGGCGGATATGTATGAGAAAATGACAATTTTTTCTCAAATTGTTGTGTACCTTCGTTAAGCTGTATAATCTCAACCTTAATATATTATTTGTTAAAGTAACTCCATAATTGAAAAGCCCTCATATCAGTAAAAAATATTTAAAAATCACATAAATGCCATGAAACAAATAAAAATCCTTATATAAATAAGAAATCATCCAGAAAAACTCCCAGAAAAATGAAAAATCAAAGAAAAAATTTTAAATACTTGGTTTTCTTTTTCTTCAAGAAAACTGCCAACGGCTATCTTATAGAGTTGATTGGGTTTGCTGGAAAATCCCAAGGAATATATCAGCCAAGGAGCAGTATAAGAGAAAACCTGACTTTCTCCACGAGTTTCTGAAGTTCTGGTCTCATTGGGGTCAAGAGATTCATTAGGGTAGGGCTTATCAGGTAACATTATTAAAAGAGATATCTCAAAAAATTATAAAATTTGCAAAAAAAACATAGATTTTTTTGAGAGTTTTTTTTAAGTCAAAGGGAAATTTCTAAAAATTGGCAGAAAAATAAAATTTCGTTATTAAATAAAAAAATTTATAAATTTCGGGTGGAAAAGCAAGATTTTTTTTTCTAAAAAGGCAGCGTTTCGACAAAAATCAAGAAATAAGAAAATAAGAAAATCCTTCAGATTAGTTTATAAACATTAGATTCATGTATACTTTTAAATAAAATAAAAAATTACAAAAATAGTTTCATGATTTTTTCAAAAAGCATTAAATCAAATTAATTTAATAAAGATCTAAGACAAATCTCTAAAAAATCTTATTATTTCCAAATCGATTAAAATTTTTAGATTTTTTATTTTTTAATGTTTTTCCAAATAATTTTTTGAATGGAAAATAAACAGTTTCTCCCTATCCATCAATAATTTTCATTTTAAAAATCCTTAAATTTTTTAAAAAAAAAACTAACCATCCCCAAAACTAACCAAAACACCCACTCCATATGTCAAATCCTCTCCCTGAACCTTCAAAAAAGGCATACTTTCTCAAAGCCCTCACCCAATTCAAGCAACAGATGCCAATAGACCCTTTAAGACAATCATTGTTTCTAGAAGGCCTGCGATTCAATTTTTCTTTAGCTCAGCTTCCAGACTTTGAGTCTATTCAGAATTTTTTCACATTAATAAATGAGTCAAGGTATTTTTTATGACAACATTTTTCTAAACTAAAATTTTAAAAATTACCTTAAGACCCTTCGCCTTCAAAACCAAATGGTTGAATGAAGAAATCATTTTGTTGGTGTGGACTATTTTTCATCTCACTATTGGGCAGAATCAAGAACTCGAGAATCTAGTAAGGTTTCAAAAAAATGTTTCCCTGTCAAGAAATTTTTTTTGGGGTTAGACTTCTGAAGATTGGGAAAACATCGCACTGCTTTTTCAGGACCGAACATCAAAACAATGCATGTTCAAATTTTTTAATTTGCTACGATCAAACCCTATAAAAAAAGAGAACAAATGGAACAGTCAAGAAGATGCTAAGCTATATGAAATAGCCAGGTATAATAGAGAAAAAAAATTGAAGTCGTGTTGAAAAAATTTTCTCTCCTTTTAATAGGCGTCTTTATTAATTATAATCAATTTTTTTTTCAAAGTGCATTATAGCTTCAAATGCAATGAAATTTTACTTAAAATTTGAATTTAATTAATGTTTATTTTTATTATTTTGGCATTCTCGTTTTTACTTGTTTTTTTTTTCCTCTTAAATAAAGCAAATTCCAAGAAAAAAAGCAAAAGTTCAAATGGACTCGTATAGCTTATGAACTTTATGAAAGGACTGGAAAAACTAAAATACGAATGGGCAAACATTGTCGTGAACGTTGGAATAATCATTTGAATCCAAACTTAAACAAGTAAAATAATTAATAAAATTTTTTAATTAAAAAAAATTATTTTGTTTAAAACCCTGTATTTAACGAAAAAAAAAAAAATTTTTTAATATTAAATTCCAACAATATAATTTTATTTTATTTTTAATTCTGACCAAAATTTAATTTAAAGGGGTAAATGGTCCGATCAAGAAGACTTAATTCTTTTGAGGAATGTCTCACAAAAAGGCAAAAAATGGGCTCGTATTTCTCGTCTCCTTCAAGGTCGGAATGAATATGCAGTCAAAAATCGTTTCTATTTCCTTATGAAGAAACATAATATAAGCTCAAGCTCTCGATCATATTGCCAAGAAGTGAAAAATCTTATTAAACTTCTCAGTAAAAACAGCTCTATTTCTTCTGATTCTCCTTTGAAATCTATCAGTCTTCACAAAAAATCAAAACATATCAAAAAGGCAGAATACAAGGCTTCAAATAAGGAAAAAACTCAAGAATCAAAAGAAATCAAAGAAATTAAAGAAGAAAAAATTGTTGCTTGTTTAAACTCTCCATCAAAAATAAAAATTGAACATATAGTAGAAACCCAAAGAAATCATCAGCCTGAAATACTTCAAAATAATGTTCCAAGTCAAATCTCTGAAGAAAAAAAACTTATTTTAGAAAGAAATCAAGAGATAAATGAAGGAAAACTCAGAGAATTAGAAATGATTAGATATTGGCAATCGATGCAAGAAGCAACAAGAATGAATAATTTCTTAGGAATGAACTTCGGAATGAATTCATATCCAATGAATTTCATGGCTTTCAGACAGAATCAAATGCAATTGGCTTATATGAAAACCATGATGGATGCCATGAAACATATGAAGAGACCTGACACTGGCATTTAAGAAAAATGATCATTTATTTTCCATTTGTGTTCATGTTGCCGAAATTATATAAATATTGCTTTTTATTCGTAATTTTAGGTTTTATTGGTTAAAAATCACTGAAAAAAATTTAATATTTTCCAAAAATTAATTTACAAATCCTTATAAGAAAAATTAACAGAAAAAAAACCCCTTTATAATTCATTTGGGTTTTTCAAAAAATGGCATTCTTGTATCTGGCCCATCACATTCATCAGAAGTCCCTCCAAAATTTCTTTCTTTTTCGAAAGGAAATTCATCCTATCAATAGGTTCAACAGTCTGTTTTTCTTTCTTAAAATCCTGTTCAATTTCATGTTTATTGTCTGCCATTTGAAGAATTTCATCACATTTTTTACTCTCTAATTTAAAAGGACTCTCTATTTTCTTATTAATTTCCTCTAAATCAGGCTTCGAATGCTTCAAAAGTGGGCTTTCTTTTTTAAATGTTGCTTCGAAAAGCTCTTTATATACTTCAGACTGATTCATCATTAAATCCCTCTTTATAAAGCTATAAAACCTATTCTTGACCATATTTTCTGTTCTTCCAGGCATTTCCTTTGAAATTTCTTTCCATTTCGCTCCAGATCTGCGAAAAAGCTCAATAATCTTCTGATCTTCAGCCTGTGAAAACCTGCTTCTATCAATATCCGGGTTGAGTTTATTAAGCCATCTTTCTCTTATTTGTTTGCCTGTTCTACCTTCGATAATGCTTGCAATCAAACACCAATTTTGTCCATAATTCTTGACTAAATCCATCAGTTTCTTATCTTCTTCATTAGTCCATGGCTGACGAATCTTATAAGGCTGGATCCTTCTCCAACGCTGAGAACATTGTGCATGGGTCCTCCCAGGAATCATCTTCGAAATTGCTTTCCAATTTTTACCAGAATGAAGAGCAGCTGCTGCTTTTAATAAAGAATCCTCTTTAGAAGTCCATTGACGACCTTTAGGATCTTTTATTTCTTTTAAGAAAGGTTTTGATGAAAAATGAGAAGGATTTGAAGGAATAAGAGGATTTGAATGAAAAGAAAAAATTTTAGGAGTTTCTGGAGGCAGAAGCTTTACTGGAGAAGGTTTTTGGAAAAGAGATCGAAAGAAATCGTGATCGAGGTCATATTCGGAAGAGCCGTTTGTTTTTCGATCATCAAACATTTACAAACGATTAAATTATTTAGTTTTTTTCAAAGGAAATTTTTTCGTTTTTAAGGTTTTTTTAGAATAGATCTTTATTTTTAAGCGAGAGTCTGAAGGACAGATAGGTGAGATCCTGTAATTTCGTCAAGAGATTTATCTGGTTTAGACCTTTCCAGAGCAATAGGTGATATGTCTGAGATTCTATCTTATATTCAATAATGAAAGGACCTTGGGATAGGTTTTTAAAATCATCGAAATTTATAAAATATTTGAAATTTTCGAGTTTTTCTGGTGATTTTAATGAAGATAAAGACTTAAAAGCAGGGAAATCAACAGAGATTATGCGAGTATTTTCATTGTCTTTGATATATGGACGGAAGAAGAAGAAACTCTCGATTAAAATCCTGTGTTTTATCTCAAAGTTTTCTTTCCTTATATATTTAAAGGCATTCACTCCTAAAGAAATTGTGGATAATTCTTTAAAATCGGTGTTGGAACTCAAGAATTTCTTCAGGCCTTCATTCAAAAGAATTAGCCTTTTTGGCTGAAAAGAACTTTTATCAAAACCTGGATCAACTCCATAGAGATTTTCACTGGGAAACTCCTTGCAGATTCCATAGAATTTGGCGATTGATTCATATATTTCTGGGCTTTTCTCCATAATATTCACGAAATTCTTCAGCTTTAACACTAATAAAACCACATTATCTTTTTTATTTTTCTTCTTTATTGCAATAGTTTTATGTTCTTCTTTTTCTTCAGTATTTTTAACAATTTCTTCTGTTTTTTGTTCTTTTTTTTTTTCATATTTTTTCTCTGCTTTATCTTCTTTTTTTTCTTCAGTTTTCTTCACAATTTCTTCTGCTTCTTTTTCTTTCACAATTTCATCTTTTTCAAAACAATTTTTATCTTTTTCTTCATGGAAATATTCAAATTCCTCATTTTTTTTAAACATCGCGATAAAAAACCCTCCAGTATTATTATCCTGTGGGTATATTCTTCTTGTTCTGTATAAAAGTCCCGACTCTTCGCCAGGGAACATCGATTCTTCCACTCCTGATCTAAACTCTTTCGGAAGATCTTTATAGCTCTCAAGCCAATATTCTTGTTTCTTAGCCTTTGAATAAACTTTCCAATGGCATAGTCCAGCTTTCCATTGAGGATTTATCGCCAATACTTTTTTTTCTTCTAAATCTATCAATTCAATTTTCCCTTTAAATTTTTCTAAGGCCGAGTTCACCACAGCTTCATTCTCTATAGGATTCAAAGAACAAGTGCTATAAACCAATAACCCGTCTTTCTCAAGCAAAGAAAGTCCTTTAAACAAGAGGTTTCTTTGTTTCCTATGCAGTTTTACCCCAAATTTATGAGACCAATTCTTCAGAATTAACCCATTTTTCCGTGAAGTCCCATCTCCACTACAAGGCACATCACATAAAATCTTATTAAAACCTTGAGTTTTTGGTTTGGGAAGGTTTGTGGAGTCCTCATTCAGGATTAAAAAGCCTGGAAAAGCCAATTTTAATGTCTGATGAGCTAGCATAGAAGCTCTTTTTTCATCAAGATCCGAGGCTAGACAATAGCCTGGAGATAAAAGAAGTGCTTGTGGGGTATTAGATTGTGAAAGAGCTTCAAGGATTTGCAAAGTTTTTGAGCCTGGAGATGCACACATATCGAAAACTCGATCGGAAGGCTGGATCGAAAGCAAAGCCACTGGAAACATTGACACAACTTCCTGACGGAAGATTGTATTAAGTTCTGTGTGTTTTAGCAGAAAATCATGATATTTCTTTTATAGTTTATTTAAAGTTTTTCTTGGAGTTTTGTATTTACTTTAAGGTCTGGAAGCTTGCGAAGCTCAGATTTTGAAAGATAAAAAGAATAATAATGTGATGAAAAATCGAAATATGGAAGTCTTTGGAATAAAGGGTACTCCTCTGTAATTATAGAAAGGATATTCTTGAATTCAGGACTATTTTTTCATTTTTTTTATATTATGAAGGAAAAAAAGTGATTTTACTGAAGAGAATTCATTCGGAAGGAGACTGGTAAATCTTTGAGGAGATATTCATAGAATTTCTCGTATTCTGCTTCTGTTGAAAATAAGCTCAATTCTTTATAATAAGCTTTGAATATGGGGAGATTGCTTGGTGGCTGTTGTTTGATTTCTTTGGAAT
>JFJP01027344.1_pt1 | contig 15069 bp, 18 predicted proteins | sample 431651 | NCBI WGS metagenome assembly JFJP01 (sample SAMN02602958, study PRJNA72255) | Microbial mat metagenome, whole genome shotgun sequencing project. | biome: fresh water; feature: sink hole; material: water; isolation source: purple microbial (photo- and chemosynthetic) mats found in...
TAATACAAAAATAATCAAGCAATTCGCATTTTTTTTCAGTATTTAAATTTTTTTTTAGTTTTTCACATTTTAGCAAAAAAAATGCATTTAAATTATTTACTTTAATAAAAATGAATTAAAGAAAAACACAAAATCCTTTTAAAAAACTGAATGTTATAATTTAATTTTTCATATTTTTCTCAATTCAAAGCGATTCTCGCTCGAAATTTTTTCTAAATTTAATTATAAAATCCAATTTTTTTCCTTGAAAAACAGATTCATGAATTTATCGAACAACAACATGGAATTGGAAGAGGGTGAAGTCATTCTAGAAGACACAATTAAGCCAAAAAAGCTCAAAAAAATGGTACAAATCCCTAATTTCATTCATAAAACAATTTTAAAAGGAGAAGAAAAAACCTATGTTTGATGAAAAAACACCAGTCCCTTTGAAAGAAAAGGAAAAATCCAATAAAAATTGCGAATTCATCTCTTCAAATTACAAAACAAAACCCTGTGAATTTTATAAAAAAGGTTAGGACTATTTAACATTTAATCAAAAACAAATAAACTTTTCAATAGGAGGATGTCATAAAGGGTCAGAATGCACCTTTTCTCATGATTTCCCCCCTGAAAAATTGAAGCAATTATGCAAATATTTTTTAGGAGGTTCTTGCAATAAAGCCAATTGCGTTTTTTCGCATAATTTATCAGAGTTCCCTTGCAAATATTTTCATGTCTTAGGCTCATGTGATTCAGCCACCTTTTGTCAGTAAAAAAAAGAGTTCTTTTCGTAATTTTTTATCGCAAATTTCAAAGATTTTCTCATCAAACAATGAACGATGAAGATTTGAAAGAATTTATGAAAGATAACGAGGATTTTATAAAAGAAAATTTGGACAAATATGGAAATATCAGAATATACTCACAATTTTGCAACTATCTCAAAGAAAAACAACAATTAGCTCCTCCTCCACTTCAGAAAACTGCGTTTCAATTAATTCCTCCTGTCTATGAAAAGCTAAACAATCCTCCAATAATCGAAAATAAAGAGAAAATTGATCTCCCAAAACTACCTTCTCCAATGATTCCAATCCATCAAATGCAAAAAATTAACCCAAATACTTTTTTTCAAAATCAACGCCCTCCTGCTTATAAAAATAACAAATTTATGAATTATCAACCACCGATCAATCACACTAATAACATGAATCACATGAATAATATGAATAATATGAATAATATGAATAATATGAATAATATGAATAATATGAATAATAAATGAAGAACCCATGAAGCCCATATATTACAAAAACGCATATAATCCCCCAATGGGAATGCCTCCTGATCACAATCAAAGAAATTGCATTGATAAAAGAAACACAAATTATTATCAGCCGAATGAAAAATTCAATTATAATACAGGTCCCCCTCCTCCACCACCCCCTCCACCACCTCCTCCTCTTCCGAATAATTATCAAAACTATCAAAATTCACATTTAAATACAAATCCTCCTTATTATCCTCCAGAAAGGAATTTTCAACCAAAGATATCTCATCAGCAGTATTGGAACGAAGAAGCGAAAATAGTGCATAATTCTTATGAGAATTATAATGTACAGAAAAATCCTGCACAAAATACCACTTATTTAAAACCAATGAACCATCAACTTTTCCCAGAAAATAATACCAAAATTGTGAATAAAGTTCCACCTATGCCGATTCCTGGTGTCTTTATGAATAAACAAAATGAATTTTTGGATCCACAGTTTGCAGGTTATAAGAACAATGTTTCCCCTGAAATTTTTTTTCAGAATTATGGCTTTGAAAACAACCCCGAATTTTCAAGTAGATTTGTGAATTTATTTTTTAGTAAATTTTTTTTATTTTAAGGAAAACCACAAGAAATTAAAGAAATTAGAGGAAATTTTAATAACAATTTAAAAGAGTCAACCCTAGAAAAAATCGAACGTATTCATAATATTAGGGGGTTTTTAATAAATAAACTTTAAAAAGGTGTCAAATCAAAAAATATCTCACATCAGAACACAAGAATTTTTATTGGAAAAACCAATAAATCTTACTCTTTCTCAAAGGAAATGAATAACGAGAAAACTAATTATGAAAGAAACGAAGAAAAAAAAAAATATAAATTAGAGAAAAAAATCCGAAAATGGAATTATTCCAAAAGCAAAAATTACAGCAAGACTTCTCAATTTGAAAAGAAAAATGATGATCATCGAAAACCACACCAAGAGTCCAAAAAAATAAAATCTTTGAATAAATTTAAGCAGAAGTTTGAAAATAAACAAAAAACCTTATCCAAGACTAAATCTATTGAAGATCCTCCCTTTAAAACAAAAGAAAATATTTTCAAGGATATAGGACATATAAATTCACAAAGTGAAGAAAAATTTATTAGTCAAATCAATGGTATTTTATTTGGATTGAAGAAAAAATCTCCTCTTTCCACTAAAGACCCTATTTTTGACTCTGGGATTGCAAAAAATTTCGAAAATGTTTGTATAAACCAAAAAAAAACAGTGAATTCTGAAACGATTTCTCAAAAAGAACTTATAAATCATTTGAAAAATTTATTTCATGACTCTGATTATCTTTGTTAATTCGATTTTTTTAAAAAAGAAGAAAATTACGCTTCTTTTTTGTTGTAGCTTAAAAATTTAAAATTATTCTTTTTGTGACAATTTCAAAAAAAAATAATAAATAAAATTGAAATTATTAAATTTAGTTTATTGATAAAAAAATTAAATTCATGAAAAGCATTTTTCTTGGATTAAAACAGTTTTTCCCCAAAAGAAGTGTAAATGTAAATAATCTGATGTTCAGAGCGTTTGGAGCTACTCTTTTCTCTTACCTCAATTATCGTTACTTCAATTCGTTTAACGTTGTGGAAGAAAAAAATACTCTCAGGCCAGATTTCGGTCTAAAGGCACAGATCCCATCAGCAAATTTTTAGTAAAAACTATCCAATCACTATCTTTAAATTTCTTTTAAAATGTTCAGCAAAGATGCGATAATTTTCACTGGGAATGCCAATAAAGAATTAGCCCAAGGTTATTTTTCTTTTAAATTATATGGGTGATTGATTTTTTATAAATTTAATCCATATTTTTTCCAGAGATCGCTAAGAATCTGAACATTTCTTTGGGAAATCTTTCTGTCTCGAGATTTGCAGATGGAGAAGTCAGTATTCAAGTAATTTTATTCTCTCTAAATTGATTTTTAAAGACTATTAACATTTTATTTAAGGTTCTTGATAATGTAAGAGGAAAAGATGTTTACATTATTCAGGTTTATTCTCAAAAATAATTTGATTAATTAATAATTAATAAAAAGCCGACATCACCACCAGTTAATGAGAATTTAATGGAGCTTCTTTTATTAGTGGGAACAATGAGAAGGGCATCTGCAAGAAACATTCATGTAGTTATTCCTTATTACGGATATGCAAGACAAGATCGAAAAGTTGCTCCAAGGGTTCCAATTTCAGCAGCTGATGTTGCAAGGTTATTAGAAACTGTTGGAGTTGATAGAGTGATTTCAGTTGATTTGCACAGTGGACAAATACAAGTAATTAAAATAAATCCAGTGAGTGTTTTTCATGGAGTATTTTTTATTTTGAAGGGATTTTTTAGTCCTCGAGTTCCTGTTGATAATCTTGAGGCTAGTGTTGTCGCTTTAAATCATTTTCTTAAGAAAAGGGAAGAATGGTCGAATGTGGTGATAGTTTCTCCAGATGCAGGAGGAGTTGCCAGGTTTAAAAAATTAAATATTCATTTTTTATTTGATAAAATTTTTGAATTTTTTTCTTAAATTTTAATTTTTGTTTGTGATTTTATTAAAGAGCCAAGAAATTCCAAGAGTTGTTAAGATATTATGGAAATTTAGATCCTGGTGAATTTTTCTTTTCCTTTTATTTTATCTATTAAACAGTATAAAAATGGTTTTTTATAAAGGTTTGGCGATGATTATTAAACATAGAGAGATGCCCGGAAAGGTTGCAAAAATGTTCTTGGTGGGAGATGTGAGGGGAAAAGATGTTATTATCATCGATGATATGATAGATACTGCAGTTTCTTTTTTTATTTTTATTTTTAGGCATTAAAATTATTTTATGTTTATCATTTATTAAGGGAACTTTATGTGAAGCAGTGAAAGAATTAAAGAATTTTGGAGCGAAAAAGGTGGTGGCATTTGCCACACATGGATTATTTTCAGGGCCTGCTGTTGATAGAATCAAAGAGAGTTCTGTAGATCAGATCATAACCACAAATTCCATTCCTAAACATCCAAAAGAAGATTCGACTGACAAAATTTTGAGACTTTCTGTTGGTAAGAATATTTAAAAAAATTAATAAAAAGAAAAATATTTTCTTAAAGCACCACTCTTGGCTGAAACAATTAGGAGAATTCAAGAAAATGAAAGTGTTTCTCTTTTGTTCAAAAGTCATAAATAAAATTCCATTAACAAAAAAGAGGATTCATTAAAATTTAAAAGAATACTGAAAAAAAAATATTTGAAACATACTTTATTTATTTTATTTCCCTTTTTACTTATTAAATATACATTAAAAATCTTTATCTTTTTTTAAATTTTTTATTTCAGTATGGTGTCGTAATCAGCACATTTTTATTTGATTTCATCAAAAATTATTTATAATCGAATCTTTTTTTGGTTAATATTATTTTTTTGTAAATTTTTTTCCAAATTTTTAGCTTTAAAAACGAAAAATTAATGAAAAAGAAATGCTCGAAAAAAAAAGAAGATGTTAAAGAAGAGTCAAAAGGGCCTTCAAAATTAAAAACTTGCACACATGTCAGAGCAAGGCACGTCTTATGCGAAAAGCTCAGTAAAATTCAGCAGGCTTATGATGCTCTCAACTCTGAATATGGAAAAAAACCTCCAGCTGCTGCTTTTGCGAAAATAGCAACTGAATATTCTGAATGTCCAACAGGGAAAAAAGGAGGAGAACTTAACTGGTTTCCACGTGGGAAAATGGTTGGGCCTTTTCAAGAGGTGGCGTTTAAAACTCCGGAAGGAGAACTGAGTGAAATTTTTAAAACTGTTCATGGATATCATTTTTTAATGGTAGAAGGGAGGAAGAATTAGAATTATATGTTTTTTGATAATTTATATCGAAATAAAACAATTTGGAGAAAAAAAACATTGTGATATTAGGTTTACAAACAACGTTTCTTACTTTGAAATAAATTTTCTCTTGAATTTAAAAAAATACAAGATAAAAAAGCGTGAAGGAATATTTTACTTTTTCTATTTTTTCTGATATTTATGCCAGAAAATTCTTCAAAAAATATTTTAATTTAAATTTATCAATATTTTCAACAAAAAATCAATTTGGCAATATTCCAAGAAAAACCAACGCAAATAATGGAATCCTACAGCATAATTGATAAAGAATCATTAGAACGATACACTTGTTGCATATGTTTAGAGATTTTTAGCAATCCATATCTTATTTCTCATTGCCTTCATATATTTTGCCAAGATTGCATAAATAAATTTATCAATTATTTTTCCGCAAAAACTGACAGATTGTCGTTAATAAACTTATTAATTATAGAATAAAAACAATCAATTTTAGCTGTCCAATATGCCGAGCCCCATTTAAAAAGGAAGATTTGATACAAGATCCATCAGTTTTGCAACATATCGACAATATAATAATAAAGTAAAGCAAATAATGAATTTAATAATTGTAAAAATGTCTCTTTTTTTAATTTTTTTTAGATGTGAATGCAAAAAAAAAGTAAAACTTGTGAATTATAACTTACACACTAGATCCAATTGTTCAGATTTTTTTGAAATGGAAAATAATGAACTCGAAGAATATTTAAAAAAAAAGTTAAAATATTTTTATTTTCTTTAATTTTCGTTAATTTTTAAAAGTTCCAAAAAAATCAAGGGTTTTGTCTGCCCATTTTGCATGTCCCAAGGATTTGATCAAAATATGATTGTTTCTCATGTGATAAATAGTCATCCTTCTGAAGAAGGAATGTAATTAGAATTAATAAAATGTCATTAAGCTTAAAATAGTTGTCCTATATGTTCCTTGTCTCAAAAAAATGAATACACACAAAAAACAAGTATTAAATATACAATTTTATGTGAAAATAATGTTTAATTTATAAAGTGTTGGCCTTTCATATGGTTGATTTTCATCCTTTTAACATGAAAGTATTTGAATATAAAAAAAAAAATAATAAAAATTAAAATGAGCAAAATGAACCATTCAAGGAGAAAAATGGTTATCAAGCACCTTATTTCAAAATGACCCTTTTTGGAAATGAAGAAGACAATGAACTCAGAAAAGCGATAGAGGAATCGTTAATAAATAAAATATAAAAAATTAATTAAATTAAATTTTAAAATTTGTTTGTCAAAAATGCTTTTTCATCTTAATGAATAAATTTCAGATGTTTTAAAAAAAATATGAATTTTATCTCAAGAAAATTTAATTAAATCTTAAATAATTCCACTAAGTTTAAAAAACAAATTTGAAAAAGAATTAAATTTTTTTTATTATATAAATTTAACATTTACAAAGAGTTTATTCAAGATTGCTTATAATTGATTTAAGATTTATAATAAAAAACTCAGAATTTTGAATTTTTTCAATTTTTTTTAGTTTTTCTTGAAATGTATTGATGTAGGATGCATGAACTTTCCCTAATCGATTATCAAATTATTTATTAATTTCATAATTTATAAAAAATTACCTTTGATATTGTTGTGATAGGTAATTTTTTGAATTACTACGCCTAATTTTTCGCATAATTCATTATTATCTTGAAATTCCGCAAAAATTTTCATCAGCAACTAAAAACAAAATTAAATAAAATCTTAATCAAAATTCTATTTTTAAAACTTCGATTCTATTTTCTTCACTAATTTCCATAATGAATCCTTTATAATGTTCACCATTTGAACTCAAATTCAGAAAAAGATCAATAATCAATGAAATTATTTTAGAATTCATTAGGATGTTTGGAACCAAACTAAAAATAATATTTATGCAGTCAGTTTCGAGCAAATTTTTTTTCATATAATCATTCATAGCCTCATTTTCATTATTGATATTTTGAAATAAACATTCTAAAGCCTGATATATTTCTGAAGTGCTCGCTGACAATAGACAAATTAATAAAGAAAGCTTGATTCTGATCATTATAATGAATTTTTGAATTTCCAATGAATTTTTATTAGGAATTTCAAATGAATTTTGAGTGTTTTGATCATGATTTTTTTTTTGATTTAGACAAAAATTTGTATCCTCTAGGTATTTCTTAAAAATATTAATAATTTCATTTTGAAGGCTCTCGTTTTGGAAAAGTGGAAAACAAGATCTACAAACTTTATTGGAGGTTTGCTCTTGAAAAGGTTTCTTTTTTTCAAACAGTGAATTTTTATTAGGATTTATTTTTTTAAGCATTTTTTTCCAAAATTCACTTTGTGGAGTAAAAATTATTTCATAATTTGAGGATTCTAAAAAAAATAAAAGAAATTAAAAGAATCTTTCTAAATAGAAAAAGAATTTCTTCTTTTTTTTGAAATTACTTGAACAGACCATTATTTCATTGACATGATCCTGAAGAGATTTAATTTTTAACTTAGAAGATTCCAATTTTTTTGAAGAAATCCCGCTTTTAAGATCTCCGGAACAAAATTCAAGATTATTCGTCGATTTGAATTTAAAAGCGAAATTAATCATTCTAAAAAGCAAATCAACATAATTATGAAGCGCCTTAATTTCATATTTTTTATTTAAAATTGGTGACAATTCAATCAAATGTGACACAATTTTATTGAAATTTGGGTAAAAAACGCTCCCAATATCGAAATTTTCCTTTTGATTATCATCTAGATTCACTTCATTTTCATCTTGAAAAAGAACAGGAAGCGTATTTTTTAAACATTTCGACATATCAGCCAAAAGATTCAAAAAAATTATGGCATCATCACTATTTTTCTTTATAAGTGGCTTTTTTTTAACAATCGATTCAATATTTTTCTCTTGTGTTTCATTTAAATCCTTCTCTTCTTCTTCGAAATTCTCTGAATTTTTAGCTGCAAGTGATTGAATTGTTTGATTCAACTCTGTCGAAGGGTCCATTTGAGGTGTTTTATGTGTGGCTTTCTGCAATTCTTTTATTATCTTCTCTTGAGTGGTATTCTTATGCGAAATTTTAATCATTCTATTGGAAAGAAGCTGGCTATTTTCTTTTTCTTGAACGATTTTTTTCTCAAGGTCTATGAGTTTAAGCTTTAGAAACTCATTATTTTTCTCCAGAGTCTGAATTTTTATTTTTGATTTATCATCCGTTTTTTTTGTAGTTTCTTGACTTTGACTCTTAATTTCTTTTGCTTTGGTTTCCAATAATTTTAATTTGGATTTCATGTTTTTTTCTCCATTTATAAGTCTTTTGATCAATAATTAATTTTTTCTTTATTTAAAACAAATTTACTTTTTATTGATTTGTGAAAAATGTTCCTTAAAAAAACTTTCTAATCTATTTTCACACATTCTATAAAACTCCTCAATATTTCCTGCTAATTTTTTTTCTCTTTGAAATAATTCATATTCAAATTCTGTTAATTTTCTTTGTTTATCATTCAAATCCAGATTTTTTTTATCCAATAAGTTCTTTATTATATTAATTTCCTCCAAAGCAAATTTATTAATTTCTTCAGAGTTCTTTATTTTTACACTTTTTTTCACTTCTCCTAAAAGTTTTAACACACTAGTTTTAAGACTATGTTCACTTGTGAAAATTTTTAAAGCATTTAAAGAAATTGTTGAAGCATTATTCGTTGTTAGCCTGTCTTGTAATGCTAAAAACAATTCCTGCTCCTCATCAGAATCCAATGAAAAATTTATTTCCTGAAAAAGTTCTCGAAAGAAATTCTCTAAAATCAAAAAATCCTCATTTTCATAAATTTTCATTAATTTCTTAAGAAAATTGATAGTTTCTTGGTCAGTAATTACGTCTAAAATATCGAGCTCAGCTGAAGGAGTTATTCTTTTGAATTCTTCATTTAAATTTTTCGCATTAAAAAATTCATTTGGTTTTTTATTCTCATTGATAAAATCTTGAATGTGAATAAAATCTGGATTGAGCTTTTTTTCTGAATCATCACTAAATTCGTTTGAAATTTCCTCATTTAGTTTTTGCTCAAATAGGCGTTTTTTTCTTTCATCTAATAAATTTAATCGTATTGATAAATCTTGTTTAAAAGAATTTTCATTAAGGCTTTTTTCGATTTCAAAGGAGTCTTGTTCGGTTTTTTCATGGTTTTTTGTGTTCAAACTTGAAAAAATACTGCTTTTTAAATCGTTTTCATTGAGTTTTCCTTGATATTTCGTGTTCTGCTGATCTTTTAAATTGTCATCTTCTTTTAGCTTTGAGAGGATTGTTTGGTATTTGTTGAGAGAAACATCAAAATTTTGGATGTTGGTCTTTGAAGTTTGAGAAAAAAATTTTTCTTTATTGCTTTTTGGAAATTTTTCCACTATATTAAAAGATTTTTGACATTGTTCTGTCAAATTTCCTTCTAAAATGTAAATATTTATAGAATGCAAGAGATTATTTAAACCTTTTATCGAGAATTTAGGACTTTCTAATTGTAATTTTTGATTAAGTTCATTTGAAAATTCATTTAGATCATTTATTTTCAGATTATTAGTTTTGGATGTAAATTTTTCTTTGAGTTTAAGCTTATTTATTGCTTCTTGGTCCTAAAATTTCCATATTGTCTACTCAATAATGACAAAAAAATTACATTGAAGGTTAAATTTTGAGAGGAAAATAAATTTTCATCCATTCTTGACATTTTTTAATTATTTTACAGTGAAAATATTTTTGAATTCAAATTTTTTATGAATTTTTTTTTTTTTTTTTTTTATAAATAAACTATTCAAAAAATAAAATTTTAATCAGTTTTTCCAGCTTTAAGCATCATAAATTTTTAATTAGCTCATTATTTATTAAAATTTTATTTTTGACACAAAAATAGATATGCTAACTAAATTTTTTAAGTCGAAACCTTTCACCATTTTGCGAAGAAGTCTGAAAATGCCTCAAATTGTGGTCTTACATTCCAAAATTCTGAGTAATTTTTCAAACATGAAAAATGATCTTCCTCCTGAAAAAAAAGAGTTTATTCGTGCTCAAAGCAAAGTTTCTCCTGAAACAAAAGGATCAAATCAGAAAAATGAGGAAGATGAAAAGGAGGATGAGAACTCTTTCTTCAACGAAGGAAAGACCTCTACTTATATTTTTGTTGTGGCCAGTTTAGGTTTAATAGGAGCCTACGGAATGATGCAGATTTACACAATTATTTATGATAAAAAGACTCAAAAAAAAGACATAAAAATGAAATACACAGGGACAGCCGCAATAGGAGGTCCTTGGAAATTAGTTGACACTGATGGAAAAGTAATGACTCATAAAGATTTGAAAGGATGCTATTATTTGATTTATTTCGGGTTTTGCAATTGTCCGGATATTTGTCCTTTGACGTTACAAAAGATCAGTAAAGCTATGGCGTCCATTGAGAAGATGCCAGAGGCTAAATATTTTAAATTGAAATGCTTATTTGTAAGTGTGGACCCAGAACGAGATACACATGAGAAAATCAAGAAATTCTTGAATTTGTTTGAATATAAGAAAATTATTGGTTTGACTGCTGAAAAAAACGATAGTCCTGAATTGAAGGAAATTATGCAAAGCTTTAAGATTTATGCTAGCAAAATTTATTATGAGAATGTCAGCGAGAAAGATAAAAGTCTCAAAAACGCTTATACAATTGATCATACCATTATCACTTATTTAATGGATGATAATAACAATTATTTGAATTATTTGGGATCCAATCTAAATGAAGTCGATATGGCTGATACCATTGTGGAGTCTATTTTATCTAACGAAAGGGAAAAAGCCAAATCCAAAAGCTAATTGCTAAATTATTATAAAATAGAAAAAATCAATTCTTTCTTTTATTTATTTTAATTTTTTTTAAAAAAAACACAAAAAAACTTTAATTATTTAAAAGATTTTTTAAAATATGGGAAAACAATTAGACAATGGTATAGAAATCGAAGAAAATAGCGATAATGAAAAGAAATTTAAAGAAAATTTATCCAAATCGAAAAAGTTGAAAAAAAAGATCTCGAAAGTGAAAAAAACTGACCCTGGTGAAATAAGAGAATTCGAGAAAAAGAAGCAATTTCATCTATTACAACAACAAAATGAAAAAATTAGACATACGGAGTCCAAAACGGAAATGTTTCGAGAAATCATGAAAGAATCGGAAATTTCAACTGAAAGCAGAGTGGAAGGAAATAAACTAAAGTCAAGAGGACAAAGAAAAAGAGAGAAAAAAAGAGTTAGATTGAATAAAAATAAAGTAAAGCTTGTTATTTTTTCTATATTTTCCAATAAATTTTATAAAAAAAAGCTATTGGAGAACAATTTACAAAGATTAGTCAAAGAAAAAAACAATCCATCCTTTGATAATCTTAATAGTTTGAAAAAAGGCTTGGATAAAATTGAGAAAATAAAAAATGTTACAACAGAAACTGTTAAAAAACCAAAAAAATCAAATCGAAAAAATCTCAATAAACAAAAGTAAAATGTTAAGTTTCGTATAATAATTTTATGTTTAAATTTAGCAATGAAGAGATCGAGAGAATGAAGACAATTTTAAAATTTCCGACCTTTTTAAATAACCCGCTTTCGACAATAAAACAACATATTTTGAATACATTACATCAAAAAGAAAAAGAAAAAGAAAAAGCCTCAAATAAACCTTAAAATTTTAAAAAAAAAAAAATATTTTTTAGTTTTACCTTAAAATAATAAAAAAAAAAAATTTTTTAAAAAAAAAAAATATTTATGATTATTTCCACTTTGAACTAATAATCTATAAATTATACAAAAATAAAATTAATTCCTATGAACAAAGCATTTATTCTTTGTATTTTCCTCTCTTTTTTTCACTTAAATCTAACTTCAGAACTCAGTACAAATAAATTTTCCCTAATTTTTTTTCAAAAAAATTACAAATTTAGATGAAATAGTAAAGTTTTCACGAGAGCAAAGCCAAACAGAAGTTTATCCGAATACCTTCTTAGCCAATGAAAGATCCCTTTCAGGGGGAAGCCATTCAGATGCTTATCATAGAACACATAAAGCTAAGACCTATGGATTTGATGAACCCGAATTTTATATATTTTTAATGATTTCATTTTGTAAATAATTTTTTCTCTATCCAAAATTCATTGAAATTAAGAAGTTTTGTGCCTTGTGGCTGGCTTGTGTTCAGGATTAACAGTAGGTTATCTTTCTATTGATGAACTGGGTCTGCAAATAAAACTCAAAACAGGGACACCTGATGAAAAAAGAGCTGTTTTTATTATTAAATAAATTCTGTTCTTATTATCTTAGTAGGCTGCTAAAATCATGCCTCTCATTCAAAAACATCACATTTTAATATCCACTTTACTAATAGCTAATGCTTTAGCTCTGGAATCATTGCCAATTTTTTTAGAAGCAACTGTTCCGGCTTCTGTAGCTATTGTGTTATCTACTGTTTTAGTCGTTATTTTCGGAGAAATATTGCCACAAGCTTTTTGTACAGGACCACAACAAATGAAAATCGCTGAGAAAATGTCTGGACTTATGAACGTATCTCTTAATTTTTATAATGAAAGAATATTAAATTCTTATGGAAAAGTTCATGATTTTAATTTTTGCAATTTTTGCCTATCCTTTGGGCTGGTTTTTGGATTGGCTTTTAGGAAAGCATAATGCAAAAAGATTTCCCAAAAAAGACTTGAAAGCTCTAATAGAACTGCATAAAGTTGCGAAACAAAATCCTAAAAAAAATGAAACAGATGTGCCAGATTCTGAAAAACCGGAAAAACATGGTCATGGACTTGTTAATTTTAATGAAATATTTTTTGTGATTGTATTTTTTTTATTTAGTCTCATAAATCAGGTTTCACTGAAGAGGAGGTTGAGATGATAACTGGAACTATTGATTTAAGAGAGAGAAAAGTCTCAAAAATAATGATAGAGCTTGAAAAGGTTTGATTTTAAATAAAAAACAACAATTAAATGATCTGGAAAATAGGTGTTTATGCTCAAAAGCAAGGAAAAATTCACAAAGGAACTAATAAAAAGAATTGCTTCAAAAGGATATTCTAGAATACCAGTTTTTGAATCAGGAGAAAAAATCAAAATTATAGGCAATAAAATTACAATTATTTTTTTCAACATAAAGGTTTTTCATGGAAATAGGCTGCTTGAAGACTAAAACCCTATTGGAAAGTAGTGAAAAGATTTTAAATCGCCCAGTTTTGGATTTCGCTTCTTTGCAACCGCCACTATTGGTTTCAAAGGATACTAATTTGTTTGAGTTGCTCATGATTTTCCAAGAAAAAAAAGTCACATTGGGATTTATAACTGATGAAAATCGAAAAAATAAGAAGGATTCTGTCCAAGATGAAATTTTCTTTAGTGTAAAATAAATAAACTAAAATGAAACATTTAAAATTGCCCCGAAAAATCAAATTTTAGAGAAGAAATCTCGTTGTGGATTCCCATATTAACGAATATGAGATTTTAGGGATTGTCTGCTTAAAAGATATTTTTGAGGAGATTCTCAATAAGGAATTGAGAGATGATGATATACATAAATCATTGCCTGTAAAACTGCCTTAAAAACTGAAATAATTTATTTTTCTTAAATTAGCAAGCAAACAAAAAGCCTTTCAAAAAAGAGAGTATAGTAAAATTGAAAAACCTTAGAACAATACCTGAAGAAAGCAAAGAAGGGAAATAATGGAAGAAAAAAGGAAATTATAAAAATTTTAATTTGAATAAAGAAAAAAGAAAAATAATGCTTTTTTTGAAAAAAAGCATGTGAAATTAAAAAAAATAGACAATAAAAAAATTTAATAGTAAAAATTCTGATTGCTAAGCAAAAAGAAAAAAAAAAAGATTCAATAAATTTTTTATAATTTGTGAACTATCGATAAATATGAATAAAATGTTTGAAAATTCATGCTTTTTCAAACTTTTTTTTTTTTGAGCTTAAAGTAAATAAAGACAAAATTTCAAACAAACTGTAATTTTTATATAGAAATACAAAGAACAAAGAACCTTTGCTCCTCATAGTTTAATTTCATTTACAAATAATTATTTTAACTAATATTTATAATGGGATGTTCTTCATTCATCATTTTGAAAATTTGTCCCATAAGGAAATATCTTACATCTATATCCCCAATCCCAATTTGTCGATTTATTTTTTCAAGCCAAGGGTTTTTCAAATCTGGCATTTTTTTGAAATTTTCTTTCAAATTTTCTTTTGTGTTGATTGGCAAACTTGTCTGAAAAAACATTTTATTTGAATTGTGTGATTCTCTTTGAGATGACCATTCATTGAAGTAAAATATTTCTCGCACTAAGTTTATATCATCTTCTTCATATTCCCAATAAAGATAGATATCTGTGAAATTGTCTTGAGCTTGAGGGAAATCCTTTACAAAAGAATCTTCGTTTGTTTCATCAGAAGCAATTTCTAAAAATTCCTCTAATTTGAAGTTAATTTTATTGGCATTAGGAAAAATAAAATAATCATTGAAAAAGAGATCATTTTGCCCATTTTGATTCATGGATCTATCATTGGCTTCCATATGGAAGGATGGAAGATATTCCAATGATTTATTGCAAATGTTATAGTTATCTTCTTTGTTCGAATGAAGTCGTTTGAAAGTCTCACCGTTGAATAAACCAAAAAATTCTTCTTCTCGTATTGAATTTTCGTTTCGTCTTTTTAAAGGATTAGCAGGTTGATAGATTGCATGCATAGGGAAATCAAGCTCTGTATTGATTGACTGAGATAATTATTAGGTTTAAAAATAATTAAATAATTGTATTAAAAAGCAAATTATATAATTAAAGGGTTTAACTATCCAATTCTGCATTTTTTTCCTTTCGAAATAATAGATATTTAAGAGTCGTAAATAAAATTATTAAGAAATA
>JFJP01038945.1_pt1 | contig 15068 bp, 10 predicted proteins | sample 431651 | NCBI WGS metagenome assembly JFJP01 (sample SAMN02602958, study PRJNA72255) | Microbial mat metagenome, whole genome shotgun sequencing project. | biome: fresh water; feature: sink hole; material: water; isolation source: purple microbial (photo- and chemosynthetic) mats found in...
GTTTTGCTTTTTGGGAGGAGATTTGATGCAGGCTCAGGGTGGGACGTTGGTTAAACATTACCGCGAAATGGCTTATATGGGTTTTTGGGTGGTGCTGAAAAATGCTACAAAAGTATTGAAAAATATAAGTGTCTGTAAAGATGCAATTATGGGTTTCAAACCCGATGTGGTTATTTTGGTTGATTATCCGGGATTTAACCTGAGGATAGCTTCTTTTGTGAAAAAGAAACTACATTTACCAGTTTATTATTACATATCGCCCAAAATTTGGGCTTGGAAAGAATATCGGATAAAAAGTATTAAACTTCATGTGGATAAGATGTTTACAATCTTTCCTTTTGAAACAGAATTTTATAAAAAACACGATTATAAAGTTCAATATGTTGGAAATCCAACTGTTGATTCAGTCGCAAACAGACCAAATCAAATACAGACATTCGACGAGTTTTGTAATCTGAATCAATTAACTTTTAAACCCATTATTGCATTGTTGGCAGGTAGCCGTAAACAGGAAATAAAAGCCTGCTTACCACGAATGTTAGAAGCTGCTTTACAATTTTCAGATTATCAAATTGTTATTTCGGGTGCTCCGGGAATTGAAGCCGATTATTACAAACAATTTACAGCTCAAAATCAAATCCCGGTCATTAATAATCAAACTTACGAAATGATTCAACATGCCCGGGTTGCAATTGTCAATTCTGGTACTGCAACACTCGAAACCGCATTGATTGGAACTCCACAAGTAGTTGTATATCATGTAATCTTCGGAAGGTTAGCAATGATTGCTAAAAACTTAATTATCAAGGTAAAATACATTTCCTTAGTCAATATAATTGCCGAAAAAGAAGTAGTAAAAGAGTTGATTGCTCATTTATTTACCGTTAAAAATCTTGTTAATGAAATCAATATGATTTTAACGAATGAAAATTACAGACAACAAATGTTGAAAGGTTATGCCGAAATAAAAGAAAGTCTTGGTGAACCTGGCACTGCAAACCGTACCGCAAAAAAAATTATTGAATAAAAAAATAGCGAGGGACAAACGGTTTCCTAACCGCTTGAAAATTAAAATCAAGCGCTTTGGAAACGGCCTGTCACTTATTATCAAATAAATTTAAACGAAAAAATTCTTACCTTTGCAAAAAATATTCAAAACTATAAAAATGAAAAAAGCAATTATCACCACAGCAAAGGGCATAATGAAGGTAGAATTCTACGAAAAAGATGCTCCAAATACAGTAAAAAATTTTATCGACTTAGCTGAAAAAGGCTTCTATAACGGTCTTACTTTTCACCGCGTAATTCCCGATTTTGTAATTCAGGGAGGTTGTCCTAACGGTACAGGTGCAGGCGGACCGGGATACAAAATTAATTGCGAATTGGATGGAGGAAACCAATATCATGAGCGTGGAGTGCTTTCAATGGCACATGCAGGACGCAATACAGGTGGGTCACAGTTTTTTATCTGCCACAGCCGCAACAACACAGCACATCTCGACCGCAATCACACATGCTTCGGTAAAGTAGTTGAAGGACTCGAAGTGATTGATTTGATTCGACAAGGAGACAAAATGGAGAAAGTAGAAATTGTTTCAGAATGAAATTAGAACAAAGAGTAAAAATTAAAGATAAGATTCATTTAATTAATGGTTTGAAAAGCTTTAATTTAAGGCGATTTATAACGATTTTTAAAGAGTAAAAATTAGAATTTTACAAACTTTTAGGGGCTTCACACTGGTTGAAGCCCTTACTTTATGAATAATTCTACGCAACAAGAAACAAGAAACACGAAACGAAAGATAATGCCCGAATTAACCCTTTCAATTTGGTTTATTTCTATAATTTGTGCCATAATGATTGGCATGTCTAAAACCGGTATCAATGGTTTGGGCACTTTGGTCATGCCAATCATGGCGCTGATTTTTGGAGGTTTGCCTTCTTCGGGATTGGTTTTACCCATGTTGGTCATTGCTGATATTATTGGAGTGTCGTATTATCATCTACACGCACATTTTAAAACCCTTTTAAAAGTGATGCCCTGGGCATTGGTGGGCTTGGTCATCGGTTTACTTACAGGAAAAGCTATTTCTGCTGATCACTTCCGACAGCTTATTGGTTGGCTTATGATATTTAGTCTTGCCATAATGCTTTGGAGCGAATTCCGTAAAAGCAGTATAGTTGAAAAACCACTTCATAAGTTGTTTTCAGCACCATTTGGTATTGTTGGGGGTTTTTCTACTATGATTGGAAACGCTGCCGGACCAATAATGAGCATTTATTTGCTATTAAAAAATCTCCCGAAAAACGAATTTATTGGCACTACTGCCTGGTTTTTTCTAATTATTAATCTGATAAAAATGCCTCTACAAATTTGGGGTTGGCACAATATTACTTCCGATACACTGATTTTTAACTTCAAAATGTTTCCATTTATTGCAATTGGAGCATTCTTAGGCATTAAATTGGTGAAAATCATTCCCGAAAAAATTTATCGCTGGATAATCATTATTGGTACATTCATTTCATCAATAGGACTTCTTATTCTCTAATGAAATTTTGAAAATAAATTGTAAGCTTTTTTAATAACAATCTTGAATAATGAGGCAATGTTATTAATACAACTTCTACGACAAAATACACGCGATGGCTATGCTGTAGAATTTAGACCGGATACTTTCGCTTCGTGATGTTAATACTACCGGTTTATCAGTTCCCTGAAGCAATCCGCCCATTTCGGCACCTGCAAAAAGTGATAAACCTTTATAAAATATATTTGCCGATTGGAAATTTGGAAAAATCATAATGTCGGTATCACCCAGCACGGGTGTTTTTACTTCTTTTATGGCACCTCGTTCTTTATCCAAAGCCAAAAAAATATCGAGCGGTCCATCCATGATAACATCTCCGAATTCACCATTGCGCCACATTTGCATGATGTCCAAGTAATCCTGCATGTATTGAATTTTCGGATTAGCCACTTCAGTAGCATGTATTAATGCAATTTTCGGCCTGGGAATTCCAAATTTATAGGCAGTTTCAATCGCATATTTCACCATGGCTGTACGTTGAATAAGATCGGGGGAAGGAATAACTACAGGATCAGAGAAAAAAAGCAGTTTGTGATAACCCGGAATTTCGAGTGCAGCATTATAAGTCATTACTTTGCCGGGAGGCAGTAAACCTTTTTCCTTATCTAAAATGGCACGTAAAAGTACATCTGTATTCACAAGTCCTTTCATCAAAATATCAGCTTCGCCCGATTTAACCATGCGTACAGCTTCGAGTGTGGCTTCTTTAACTTCAGGGACATCAATAATATGAATAAATGGTGATAAATTGTGGGCTTCAAACAGATGTGGTGATTCAATGGATGCTACATCTCCAATCAGATAAGCTTCTACAATACCCATGTCAACAGCCATCTGTACGGCATCTAAGGTATGTGAGTCTACTGCATTTGCAACAGCTAATTTCTTTCGGCAATTTACAGTTTGTAAATGTGCTGTTAATTCTGCAAAAGATGATATCGATTTTGTGAGCATTTCTGAGTTTTATTTATGCCACAAATTTATATATTATTTCTATTTGCTGCAATTATTTTTTCGGTAGCTGATATGTTCTAATTATTTATTGCTTAGATAAATATAGTTGAAAAATATTGATTTGTGTCAATTTAGAAATTTAATAAGTCAAAAACAAAAAATAAATTTATTTAGTCGGTGGGAAAATGTCAAATTATAATTTAGAAAGTTTTTTGAAATATAAAAAAATTGTTTTGAATTTTATTATTTAATTTTGAATTAGAAGTCTATATAGTCCAATGGTTAAATAATTCACATGGACTTAAAGTGAAGAGCTACATTATTTTTGTTTTTATCTACCAGTTTTTTTAAACACCTTTACCAAATTATTATAATCAATATAATACAGAATTTTTAGCGAAATGCTGTTGGTTTGGTTTTGCCAGGCTTTTTGCAAATTATTCCGATAATTGTAGTCTACGATATTTTCATTCGAATATGAAAGTGCTTTCCATGCCAACGACATTTCGGAACCGGGTGCAAATATCCATCTGAAAATCATATCGATTGTAAAAGCATTGTAGTTTTGATCTATGTCTTTCGTGTAAGAACAACAATCGGAAAGATTACCCTGCGAATTAAGTAAATAATATTGATTGTTTTCTACACCCGACCAGTAATGACGTGCTCTTAAACTGAGACTGGTTTTATTGTTAATTACATAAGATGTATTTAGTGTATTGATTAATGTAGTAACATTTCGCCTGGCAAAAACTATAGAATCCTGTGTTTGGTTTAATGAAGCAAAACCTCTTTCATTGTTCGATTTTGAATATTCAGTCGAGTAATTAATTCCTAAATGTTGACCAATTCTCCACCGGGCATCAGCTTCAATTGAATTCTTGTAATGACCTGTTGTGGGTTGATTTTTGTATTCGTAACCCATACCAAGACTTAAGGGTTTTCTGCTATCGCTTGAAAGGAAGATTTCTAACTCATAAAAATAGGGATTAAAAAAATACTTCCCCTGTACCCTTGGCTCATAATAATCAAATTGATTGGTATTATATTTTCCTTTGATAGATAAAATATAATTATTTTTAAACTTAGCATTAGAATCAAAACCTGCTTCATTGTCAAAAAGCGTATTGGGTTTATACATGCGATTGTAATTCCACCATAAATCACCCTGAATTTCCCTGAAAATCCAGAATGGTTTCACTATTTGAGAAAAAACCCAGGCTTCTGTAGTAAGCTGATTATTATGGTGCAAATAGCCCAGGTCATTTGGATTATATTTGTCGGAATATACCGATTGATTAACACCAAAGAAAAGTTTGCCTTTTTTCTTTTCAATACCCAATTTTGCGTAATATCCGTTTTCCGTTATGCTGTCGCCACGTGTGCTGAAAGCTCCTTTCCCGGTGAGTGCATAGGTTTTCGATTTTTCGTATAACTGAAATTCTGTTGCAGTTACATTGGCATGAAATGGGTTGTCGTACATCGATACATTGGTGTTTATAAGACTAAGGTATGAATTATTTGGCAAGGATTTATCAACAACAGCCACATTATAATTTGTAAATGGTTGAACCAATACTTTGCGGGTTGTCTCGTTCGTTGTGTTTTTAAGTATGGCATAGGATGGTAAACTCATGGCATTAGCCACACCTATTCCCCAGTCATTGTTGGTTCTTCCCGAAATTTTAACTGCATTTACCAGTTGTGTTTCGCTTGGATTGTAATTTACTACTTCGTTTTCTTTCAAAGCATTATTTGCCGAAAATTTTGGGGAAGCTCCAATTCTACGTGAATAGAAAATATTTCCTCGTTGAAAAAGTTCAGTTCCTTCCGTAAAAAATTGCCGTTTTTCGTCGTAATAAATCTCAAATGGCGATAGATTCAGGTTTTTGTCGTCCGATTGAATTTGCCCGAAATCGGGAATGACCATCATATCGAGTGTAAAACTTTCGTTAATTCCATATTTTAAGTCTAAACCACCTTTGTAAAGAAATTGAGATGTACCTGTACTGCTTTCGGGTTCGAAATAGGCTGCAATATAAGGGCTCAGCGAAAGTCGCATTGGGGGTTTGATATTCTTGATTCCTGTTAGTTCACCTTCCTGATTAATAAAAGAGTTTACTTTTCTGTCAATTAAATTCCACGAATTATTTGAACTGTGACGACGAAAATTCCGGAACATATTTAATCCCCAGGCATTCAACTGATTATCCGGAAAACGCAAAGCAGAGTAGGGGATGCGCATTTCTACAATCCAGCCATTTTCTGTAATCCTGGTTTTGCTTTCCCAAACTGCATTCCAGCTTCCATCTTCACTATCACCATCATTGGTTTTCGACGCTTTAATATCAACCTGCACTCCGGCGGGTGTAATGAAAAACCCGTACGCCAACTGCCCTTGATTATAAGGGTCGAAATATACACCAAAATAATCGGACATGCCAATATTGTCCCGTTCGGACAAAAAATTAAATATACTGTCTTTTTTGTCGTGAAGCATGGCTCCAACATATATTGAAGTGTTGTCATAAAAGAAGTAAACTTCGGACGGTTGGCAAGAAGGTTTGCCATTCAAAGGTTGAATTTGCAAAAAGTCCTTTGCAGGTTGGGCTATGCTGTAACTTGGTTCATTCAGATTTGCATCAATATTAATAGGAGTATTGATGTATATTGCTTCAACGCTTTTTTTGGTCTGAGAAAAGATTACCATTGAAAGAAATACAAATAATGCAACAAATATAGGTTTCATTATAAAATTTATTTGAAGATAAGCGTTAAAATGTTGAAAAAATCAAAATAGAAAAAGTGCTTAAAAGTAATATTAATTATATTTATTTACTAATTGTTTCAGTTTTATTCCTAATTAAATAACAAATATTCACATATTTAGTTACAAAACAATTCTATAACCTGAAAATAAGATTCAAATCAAATTAGATTTAATTTTAACTAAAAACAAAACCACATTTCATTGAAACAGAAATTTCTTTGTATCTTTGAAAGCTTTTTCAGTAATGATTTAAAAACAATCCAATAAAACATTATTTTTCATCAATGAAAAAATTCAGATTGCTTAACAACATCTTTGGTTGGGTGGCTTTTGCCATTGCAGCCACGACTTATCTACTAACATTGGAACATACAGCCAGTTTCTGGGACTGTGGTGAGTTTATTTCAACAGCTTATAAGTTAGATGTGGGACATCCACCCGGAGCCCCGTTTTTTATGCTAATGGGGAGATTCTTTTCGCTTTTTGCTTCCGATCCGTCGCAGGTAGCTGTTATGATCAATTCAATCTCGGCGCTTTCAAGTGCTTTTACTATTCTATTCCTTTTCTGGACTATAACCCATTTAGCCCGTAAGGTAATCACTAAATCTGAAGAAGATTATTCTCTTGCCAATATCATCGGCATATTAGGTGCCGGTATGGTCGGCGCTTTGGCTTATACTTTTTCCGATACTTTCTGGTTTTCGGCTGTCGAGGGTGAAGTGTATGCTTCCTCTTCGCTTTTTACGGCAGTGGTTTTCTGGGCAATATTAAAATGGGAGAATGTTGCCGCTCGCTCAGGCTCCGATAAATGGCTTATTCTGATTGCCTATTTAATGGGACTCTCCATCGGAATTCACTTGTTAAATCTGTTGGCAATTCCTGCCATTGTATTGGTTTATTATTTCAGAAATTATAAAGTTTCGGGCAAAGGTGTTTTATTAGCCATGTTTACATCGGGTGTAATTCTTGCAGTTGTTCTTTACGGTATTATACCCGGATTTGTAGAAGTAGCTTCATGGTTCGAATTACTATTTGTAAATACCCTTGGATTTTCTTTCAATAGTGGTCTTTTTGTGTATATTATTTTGCTGGTTGCTGCATTATCGTGGTCTATTTACGAATCGAATATTGGTAAAAGTTACAACCGAATGATTTTATCTTTCATTGTTGCCTTTTCATTGGTGGGGATTCCGTTTTTTGGTTCGCATATATTGCTTGGAATTCTGATTATTATTGGGCTTGGTCTGTTTTTTTATTTCAAAAAAGCACTTATCAATTCACGTTGGTTAAATACAGCTATGCTTATGATAACAGTAGTTCTGATTGGATATTCAACATATGCGGTGATATTTATACGTTCGGCTGCTAATCCTCCAATGGATCAGAATTCGCCAGATAATGTATTTGCTTTGAAGTATTATCTCAATCGTGAACAATATGGTGATCGTCCTTTAATATACGGTCCTGTATATAATGCACCTGTAAAGTTAAAGGTCGAAGGCAATATGTGTGTACCTGAAGAAGAAAAAGGTGCAGCGCAATATGCTCCAGCACCCAAAGATTCACCCGGTGACAAAGATAAATATCTTCTTTCCGGTTATAAAATGGATTACAAAATGGATGACAGGTTTAATATGTTTTTTCCACGATTGTACAGTACAACACCTTCGCATATTGAAGCATATAAAATGTGGGCTGATATTGAGGGTACACCTGTTAGCTTTGATTATTGCGGTCAACAAAAGACAGAAATAAAACCGACTTTTGGCGAAAATCTCAAATTCTTCTTTTCGTATCAGGTCAATTTTATGTATCTCCGTTATTTTTTGTGGAACTTCAGTGGCCGACAAAACGACATGCAGGGAAATGGAGAAATTGACCGTGGAAACTGGATAACAGGTTTCGCATTTATTGACAAATATCTTGTAGGCGATCAGACAAATCTACCTTCTGAACTCTCCGAAAATAAAGGTTTGAACAAATATTATATGTTGCCTTTATTGCTGGGAATCATTGGAATTTTGTTTTTAATAAATGGAGAGAAAGAAGGTAAACATACCTTCTGGATTACTTTGTTGCTTTTTATACTTACAGGTCTTGCAATTGTTATATATCTGAATCAAACACCATATCAACCCCGCGAAAGGGATTATGCATATGCCGGGTCATTTTATGCTTTCAGTATCTGGATTGGTCTGGGTGTGTTGGGAATTATTAAATTTGTACAAAAATTTTTGCCAAAAACTGCCACAGCAATTATAGTTACATTAATTACTTTATGTGTTCCTGCATTGATGGCAATGCAGAACTGGGACGATCATGATCGTAGCAATCGATATGTTGCAAGAGATTTTGGAAGTAATTATTTGTTATCGTGCAAACCAAATGCAATTATTTTTTCAAATGGCGATAATGATACTTTCCCTTTGTGGTACAATCAGGAAGTGGAAGGCAACCGAACCGATGTACGAGTTTGTAACCTTAGTTATTTGCAAACAGATTGGTACATTGATCAGATGAAACGGGCTGCGTACAAATCGGCTCCACTACCTATTTCGTGGAAACAAAAGGATTACAGGACGGGTAAAAACGAAGTTTTGTGGGTTGAAGATGCATATCAAAAACCACTTAACATAAATATGGCATTTGATTTTGTTCTTTCGGATGATCCGGCAACAAAGAATAATAATGAATCATTTATTCCTGCTAAACAATTATATATACCTGTTGATGCTCAAAAAGTTATTAAAACCGGTACAGTTAAAGCCGAAAGAGTAGCTGAAATTGTTCCTCAAATTGATGTAACATTAAACAGAAGACTCACCAAAAGTGAGATAATGATTCTCGAAATGCTTAGAACAAACAACTGGGAACGTCCAATGTATTTTGCGGTTACTGTTGGTGATGATTATTATCTTGGATTGAGCGATCATTTTGAACTTACTGGTATGGCTTATCAAATATTACCGGTAGGCGTAAAAGGAGCAGGTCCACAAGTAAATACAAAGGAGATGTATGAAAACATGATGACAAAATTCCGTTACGGAAACATAGATGACCCTAAAGTATATCTCGATGAGAACACATTGCGTATGTGTCGCACCCATCGCATGATGTTTTCACAGTTGATTGCTGGATTGTACAACGAAGGTGACTCCCTAAGTGCATTGAAAGCACTTGATTTTGCTGAAAAAATGATTCCAGGTGCCACTGTTCGTCATGATTATGTATCAACCCAATTGGCTGAATATTATTATAAATTAGGTGAAAGTCAAAAAGGTGATAAGATTATGGATGCTGTGGCTAAAGATTGTATCGAAAATCTCGAATGGTACAATAGCCTGACAATTGTACAACGAAATAGTGTAAAAAACCGCATAGGGCATAATATGGCTGTTCTAAGTCAGGTTTTACGTATTTGCGATCAGGAAAAACAAAAAAATATTCTTGACAAATATATGCCATTTTATATGCAGTATACAAATAGTTCTGAAATAAAATGAACATCCAATTTCCGCAGATAATGCGGATATTTTTCAGAAATTATGTTTGGCGCAAAACTCCATCGGAGAAAGTGATTTATCTCACTTTCGACGATGGTCCTGTGCCTGAAGTAACGCCTGAAATACTTGAAATTCTTGAAAAATACGGTTGGAAAGCTACTTTTTTCTGTGTTGGCGAAAACGTTCAAAAAAATCCCGAACTTTACTATCAAATTCTGAAAAGAGGACATAAAACAGGGAATCACAGTTTTAATCATCTGAAAGGTTTTAATTATTCTACAGCTGATTATATTGCCAATGTAAAAATGGCATCAGATTATATCGACAGTAAATTGTTCAGACCACCTTATGGTAAAATTACCCGAAAACAAGCTAATATATTAAAAAAAGACTTTGAAATTATCATGTGGGATGTGATTACACACGATTATAATCAAAATCTAACACCCGATAAGGTTTTTAAAAATGTAAAAAATAATTTGAGAAAGGGTTCAATTGTTGTTTTTCACGATTCGATTAAAGCAAAAGATAATGTTTTGAATGTATTACCCCGGGCGATTGAGTTTTGGGAGAGTAAAGGATACGGATTTGGGATTTTATAAGTTCATAAAGTTTGTAAAGTTAGAAAGTTAGTTAGAGACGTAATGCATTGCGTCAGTGCTAAAGTAAAATGAATAAAAACTACCTGATAATTTAGGTGTGAAAATATATTTTATAATCCTTGAAATTAATTGATATGAAATTTGAAAGATTTGAAGATATTCTTGCTTGGCAAAAGGCGTTGGAATTGTCGGTTTTGATCTACAGTCAAAAGATTACGGTTTTAAAGATCAAATACAATGAGCTGTTGTTTCAATAATGAATAACATAGCTGAAGGATTTGAAAGTAGAAGCAATAATGAATTCAGACAATATCTTTATATTTCTAAGGATCAAGTGGCGAAGTAAGATCAATGGCTATTTTAGCCAAAAGACTGCGAAAAATCAATAATGAAGAGGCAGATAAATTATTCAATCAATCTGTAGAAATATCGAAAATGCTATCAGGTCTGATAAAAACTTTATAATAGATTGTAAATCCTCAAACTTTAAAAACTTTACCTAGTTTCTGACTCAATGAAAGAATCCATTTTACATTATATCTGGCAACATAAATTATTTACACCACACTCGTTGCTAACTACCGAAGGCGAAAAGGTAGAAATAATTGATGTTGGCAAAATAAACACAGATGCGGGTCCCGATTTTTTTAATGCTAAAATCAAAATCGGAGATACCATTTGGGCCGGAAATGTAGAGATTCATACGCGTGCGAGCGACTGGAAAATTCATAATCATCAAGCAGATCAGGCTTATGATAGTGTGATACTACATGTAGTGAAATTTGCTGATACAGAAATTTTAAGAAAAAATGGAACAAAAATTCCACAAATCGAATTAATTTATCCACATAATATTGAAGAGAATTATGAGCAACTGATTTCAGAACAAAAATGGATTCCGTGTGAGGATAAAATCAGCAAAGTGCCCAATATTTTTATTCAAAGTTGGAAAACAACTTTGCTGACTGAAAGATTGGAGCAAAAAATGAAAGCAATTAGCCAATTATTAGATAATAACAACCAACATTGGGAAGAAGCATTTTATATTACGCTGGCTCGTAGTTTTGGTTTTGGCACAAACAGTCAGGCATTCGAAGCGTTGGCTAAATCACTGCCACTTTCAGCGTTGGGCAAACATAAAAATAATTTATTTCAGATTGAAGCATTACTTTTTGGGCAGTCAGGATTACTTGTTGATCAAATTTCAGACGAATATTGCCTTCAATTGAAAAAAGAATTCGAATTTATGAAAGCAAAATTCAATCTTCAACCTTTGAAATCCGAATTTTGGAAATTGTTACGGCTCCGACCAGATAATTTTCCTCACATCCGAATTGCGCAGTTTGCAGGGTTGATTCATAGTTCTTCTAAAATGTTCTCCCGAATTGTTGAGCAGCCTGAAATTAAATATTTAAATGAACTATTCAATTGCGAACCTTCCGAATACTGGAAAACCCATTATACATTCGGAAACCAAAGCTTGGAAAAAACAAAAAAACTAGGTAAAACATCAATAAATAGCATATTAATCAATACCGTAATTCCGTTTTTATTTTGTTATGCTTCACAAAAAGGCATACAGGAGCTTAAAGATAAAGCATTGCAATTGCTCGAATTCTTACCGGCCGAACAAAACTCAGTAATTGCGGGTTGGAAACAATTAGGTTTAAATGCCGAAACTGCGTTTGATTCACAGGCATTGCTACAATTAAAAAAATATTACTGCGACGATAAAAAATGTTTACGTTGTCGCATTGGTCATAAGGTACTGACTTTTTAGCGTTACTTTTTATTATTAAAAACATTACAAAATTTTATTTGAATAAGAATTTATACGACAAATGAAAAAAATACTTGCTTCCATTATAATTATATTCATTGGCTTTGTCGTGTTTTCATGCGCCAATAAAGCCCAGGGACCTACAGGTGGACCAAAAGATGAAACTCCACCAAAAGTTATCAGATCAGCTCCGTTAAATGGAGAATTAAATTTTAAAAAAAGAGAAATACATATTTTATTCGATGAGAATATTTCAGTTGAAAAAGTATCTGAAAATGTTATTATATCTCCACCACAATTGAAACAACCCGATGTAAAAGGTAATGGAAAAGTTGTTACAGTTACATTTTTGGAAGATTTAGTTGACAGTACAACTTATACTATCAATTTTGGTAATGCAATTGTAGATTTAAATGAGAATAATCCGTTGAAGGATTATCGTTTTTCGTTTTCAACAGGAAACGAAATAGATACTTTGCAAATTTCAGGAACGTTGATAAATGCAGAGGATTTGAATCCGGTTTCTGGCATTATTGTAGGTATTTACAGAGAAAACGATGATACTGTTTTTAGTTTAAAACCATTTTTGAGAATAGGGAAAACCAATGATGAAGGACGCTTTACCATCGATAATGTAAAAGCGGGAAAATACAAAGTTTTTGCTTTGGGCGATATCAATCAGGATTATTATTATCAGGCAGGTGAAAATCTGGCTATGCTCGATTCGATGGTTACACCAACATTGCGCATAGAAGAAATGAGAGATACTGTTTGGAAAGATTCAACTGAAATTGATAGTGTGCGAACAATTATGGGAACACGTTTTTTACCTGATAATATAGTGTTACGATATTTTAAAGAAAGCAAGAAAAGACAGTCATTAGTAAAAAACGAACGTAAAAATCCTCAGTCATTTTCATTGTTTTTCAATAAAGCACTTCCAAAGCTACCTGAAATTGAGCCCCTTAATTTTGATTGGAAAGGTAAATATATAGTTCAAAAAAATCTCACTATGGATAGTTTGACTTATTGGATTACTGATTCAATAATTTATAAAATTGATACACTCGAAATGATTGTAAAATATCCGACTTCTGAAATACTATCTGCACCAGAAACAAAATTAGATACAATTAATGTATTAATGAAAAAAGCCAAGGTAAATACAAAGGTCAGACAATCAGCAACATCAAAACCTGATCCAGCCGATAAACTTTATAAATTTACCACCAATCTTTCTGGAACGTTTGATGTTTACAAAACAATAAATTTTTTGTTTGAAGCTCCTTTACTTAGTTTAGACACATCAAAAATAAAACTTTCGGAGAAGGTAGATTCGGTATTGAAACCGCTTAAATTTAAGTGGAAACAAACTGATTCGACCATGATGGCTTACTCGATAGAATACAAATGGGAGCCGGAAAAATCCTATGATTTAAGTATCGATTCTGCAACTTTTATTAGTCTATACAAAAAAAACAGTGATAAATTTTCCAATCAGTTTAAAATAAATTCGTTAGATGAATATTCCAGCATGAAAATTATTCTGTCAAACTTCGATTCTACGGCCATGATTCAAGTTTTAGATACCAAAGAAAGTATACTTGCTTCGAAACCCGCACTGAAGAAAGGTACTATAATTGAATATCTTAAGCCCGGTGACTATTTTTTAAGATTGTATCTTGATAAAAATAAAAACGGGAAATGGGATACCGGAGATTTCTTAACTTTAAAACAACCCGAAGAAGTGTTTTATTATTCAAAAAAACTATCTCTTCGTGCCAATTGGGAATTTGAAGAAACCTGGGATTTCAAAGAAACGCCTTTATTGGAACAGAAACCGGCAGAATTAAGAAAAGAAGCAGGGAAAAAGGAGGGGAAATAAAAATTTAATAATTTAGCACAAACAAATCTTGTTTGTGCAAATAAAATATAAAAATAATAAACTATCTCTTAGTTAATTCAGCATTATTATTCATTCATTCAGGGAATTATAATTTTAACATTGAAAAATTATCAATTTTCTAATCAAGAATTTTTGTAATAATACCAAATAATATGTACTTTTGTGCCAAATTGCAATGTCGACATTACAAAATGGGTCAAAAAATTGAACATTTGGGAATTATAACTCAAATAAGCGAAAAAATCATTCAAGTTTCAATTATACAGAAATCAGCATGCAGCGATTGTCATGCAAAAGGTGTATGTACTTCAGCCGATATGTCTGATAAAGTTATTGATGTAAAACGCACCGATAATAATTTCAAAATCGGCGACCAGGTCAATTTGATTGGACAAACTTCTATGGGGCTTTTCGCGGTTTTACTTGCCTTTGTTATTCCTTTTTTACTTATCTTGCTTAGTCTATTAATTTTAGGTAAATATACCGATAACGAAGCCCTTTCGGGCACACTTTCTTTGTCGGTATTGATTCCATACTATATAATATTATCACTTTTCAGAAAAAAACTAAAAAACAGATTTCAGTTTTATATCGAAAAAGAACAAGCATATTAATTATGCTTTGATTTTCGGTTAGAAACTGATTAAAATTTATAATTTCACTTCAATGAATCTAATTCTTATTTCATTAATTATTCTCGGTATTGTAGGAGCTGCTTCTGCAATAATCCTGTATTTTGTTGCCAAAAAATTTCATGTTTTCGAAGATAAACGTATTGATGAAGTAGAAGCTGCTTTACCTGCTGCAAACTGCGGTGGTTGTGGATTTCCGGGTTGCAGGGGTTTTGCCAATGCATGCGTAAAAGCAGAATCATTCGATGGTTTATTCTGTCCGGTAGGTGGCAATGAAACCATGCAAAAAGTGGCTGATATTCTTGGCCGTACTGCTGTGGTGGCTGCTCC
>JFJP01011322.1_pt1 | contig 15067 bp, 8 predicted proteins | sample 431651 | NCBI WGS metagenome assembly JFJP01 (sample SAMN02602958, study PRJNA72255) | Microbial mat metagenome, whole genome shotgun sequencing project. | biome: fresh water; feature: sink hole; material: water; isolation source: purple microbial (photo- and chemosynthetic) mats found in...
ATTTCATGAGAGTAAAAACAGGACCACGTACACAACGTAGACATAAAAAAATATTGGGCTTAACCAAAGGTCAACGCGGCAGTAAGCATAGCCTATTTAAGCGTGCTAATGAAGCCATGATGAAGTCATTGGTTTATGCTTATCGTGACCGCCGTGTTAAAAAGCGAGAATTTCGGAGTTTGTGGATTATGCGTATCAACGCCGCTGCCCGTCAATTTGGGCTAAGTTACAGCCAATTTATCAATGGGCTGACGAAGGCGGGCGTAGGGTTAGACCGCAAAGTTTTAGCCGATATTGCCTACCATGACTCGTCCACTTTTGGACAGTTGGTAGACCAAGCTAAAACAGCGTTAGCTTAGAGTTCAAGCTCTTATAAGGCTTAAAGCCTTATAAGAGCTAATCGTAATAACAAAAAAAGACGAGCAATTGCCCGTCTTTTTTTGTTTTAAAGCAAAAACCTCACCCCAACCCTCTCCTACGTAGCAGAGGGAGATGCACTGACTATCTGCCGTTCACATTCCGCAAATAAATAATCTAACACGCCCAATAATTTGGCTGGTTCGTAAATACTATAGGCCACTAAATTACGAGAAAATGTATCTTGGCTTAATTGACCAAATTGCCACAACTCGCCTGTTGGTACAATACCATAAATCGTAATTTTGTCATTATCATTAATTTTCTGACAGGCAATCATCTCAGCCAAACATTGCCCCCACCCCGCAATAAAATCTTCTTGTTTGGCCTCCGCTACGGCCAATAGCGGTTGCCCGACAGGATTCGACGTAACCCCCACGGGACGCGTGGCGATATAATAATCTGGTTCACCCGTTAGCTCATCTTTATAGGCTAATTTGCGATTAACCCATAATTTTAGGCCAGGATGCCGCTTCCAGGTTTCACGCATGAAGGGCGCAATGAAATATTCCCGAAAGAACATTTCACTTTCAACCGAATTTTGCACAGATAACGCAAACTGAATGTCTTCTATAAATCCCTCAGAAGGCAATAATTCAACATCAGGCAAAAATTTAGTTTTAGTTACCGCCAAAGGATATTTGGCTTGCACATCCTCAATACTTTTGAAATCACTAAATTTCATAATAACCTCACTTTAGCATTTAGTTATAACAGGAGTGCAACGGCTAAAGCCGTTGCACTCCTGTTTGATATTACACTGACTTAATTACGGGCGCATAAGCCCCTGCGGTATATTTAGTTTGGGGATTCCATGCCATGAAGCCAAGGCTGCCTGAGTCGAAACAACCTTTAATTTGCTGCTGAATTTCGGTTTTCCCATAGACTCGTTGGTCAAAGGTATAATCGGGAAAATCTTGAATCCAGGGGCGCACCGTACACCCAAAGCCATTAATCCGCGTGACCGCTTTTTGCGCGGTGTGGCAAACCACCTCATACGGATGGGCAATAGCCTCTTTATAACCAGGAATACCTTTGTTAAAGGTCGATGGATAAAGCATGGGGCATAATACATCGACATATTGAGCTAAACGCTCTATATCTTGCCCAATGAGCATATCATCTTTGCGCCAACAGGCATAGCCCGCCAAACTCATGGCGACCTTAACCCCAAAAGGATTCAATTGCCCACGCGCCGTACTTAAAAAGCCCGTAATGGCTGAAACACGGCTTTCACGCGTCAACTCCTGCGAAAAATATGGCTCACCCACTTGACTAGTGGTGGGAAAACGGAGGTAATCAAATAAAATTTCATCAAACCCCCATTGCGCCGCTTCCGTTGCAATTTGTAAGTTATAGCCCCAAACGGGGGTTAAAAAGGGGTCGCTCCAACTCAAATTTTCATGGTCTCGCCAAAGAGCCTTCGTCCCCTTGATTTTAACCGCATATTCAGGGTAATTATGAGCAAATAAATCATCTTTAAACATGACTAAACGGGCAATAGTATACACTTTCCGCCGTTTTAGTTCGGCCATAATATCGGCAAAATTCTCCACACTCGGCTGGGCCGCGCCAATTTCTTTGGCGATGGGAACTTGAGAGGGATAGCTCAAACAGCTATTATCCGCTTTCGCATCAATAACTACGGCGTTAAATTCCGTTTTGTCTAGCCACTCAAACATTTTTTGGCGTTGGTCGGCCTGACCTAACGCTTCATAACTAACATATAAAGCGCGGGTCGCATCTAATGGGCCAATCGGGGGAAATACAGGGTCAACCTGATAGGTTGGGCGCGGAGTTGGCTCAACCTTTTCGATGACGGGCGGCTTGGGTTTCTCCACCACTGGAGGTTGTGGTTTTTCAACAACGGGTGGCTTGGGTTTTTCCGCTACAGGTGGTTTCGGTTTCTCAACGACAGGCGGTTTGGGCTTTTCCGCTACAGGCTTAGCGGGTTCAGCTTTTTTAGTCGGCGGTTTAGGCGGCGCAACTTTTTTAGGCGGAGGGGCCGCTTTGGTTAATAAATATTCATAACCTTCAGGAGCTTCAGCCCCTAAAAAAACCATAAAACAAAAAAACCATAAAACGTACGTATAAATCGTAAAATTTCCCCATGATTGGCTCACTTTTTATTTATCAAGATTAGGTTTTTGGGTTGCATCACCCTTATCTGGGCGCAAAAATTCTGTAAGGGCTAAAAAAGGCCTGGTCTCAATTATAACCTAAAAACAGGGAAAAAAACAATGTTACAGCTAAAAAGCTACAATCAAAAAGCGGCCTCTGAAAAATGTATCAGAGACCGCTTTTTTGTCATTACTCACTAAGGCTAGAATCCGCTAAGATAGGCCAAGAAATCGGAAGAAAAAAATAAAAACTTAGCTTTTCTTAGCGCACTTCGCGGATTCTGGGTGAGCAGTTACGCTTTTTTTTTGCTATGCGCGGGTTAACTTGACCACATCCCCGTGCTACTCATCATTTTAAGCAGATTCATGGGCTTGCCCATAAAGCCTTCAACATAACGTTGCGTTAATTCAGGGGATTCAAATTGCGGCCAATGATTCACATTGGGAATAAAGCGTAAGTCCGCTTTAGGCAACTCTTCCGCCAAAACACTGGCATCACGCAACGGTACGGTATTATCCTCCAAGCCCCAAATTGCCAAAATTGGCACATCAATGGCGGCTAATTTACCCCGCAAATCCCCTTCACGCATTGCCATGAAACACTCCGCCCGCACTTTGCCTTGCCCACCCTGGCGTGCGTCCCCCCGCAACCGTTGATAATCAGCCTCACTCATGCCCGTTTTAGCCGCCAAAGACGCGGGGCGCATAATACGGTCAGTTATCTTGGCGAGTTGCGACTCAAATAAAGAAACGAGCCAATCCGCCACCACAAAGCGTTCAATCATGGTAATCGGCGAGACAAACAGGTTAATAAACAGCGAGAGATTGCCCGTAATGGTCGGAGCCAACAAAATCATCCGTTCCACCAAATCAGGGTGACGCAAGGCCATCGTTAAACTAATCATGCCGCCCATGGAGTGACCCACTAAAATAACTTGTTTGTTAGGCGTGAGTTGACGTACCAAAGCGGCCAATGTATCGGCATAATCCGTCATAGTAATGCGTTGCGGCAAACGAGGCGATTGCCCATAGCCTGGCAAATCAACGGCAAGACAGCGATAACGTTTACGTAATAGAGGTATCAAAGGAGACATCGCATACCAAGAACTTGACCACCCATGAATCAGTAAGGCAACTTGCTCGTGGCGCGTGCCTTGCTCTTGCACATAAATTTTTTGGTCATTCACTTCATAGAGGGTCAACTCTTCAGACATTGAAATATTCTCCCGATGATAAATTACTTTTGCTTACAGACCTACAAGGTTTTGAAAACCTTGCAGGTCTAAAAATCACCCACCTGTAAATAATTGGGGAATAGGGAGTCCAAAGCCGTAGGCTTTGTCCCATTGCTCAAAGCCTACGGCTTTGGATTCCATAGCCATCACCTGAAAATTTACAGGCGGAACTAAATTGTAGCAAGGGCGTAAAGAACTGCTATAGCCTATAGGTCATTGCAGTCGTGTTTATTAAAAAGCTTTTATAATGTTTTGAACCTTATAAAAGCTGATTTAAAAAGCATTACGCCGCAGGTATCAACTTGCGAATGGCCGCAGGGACATCGGCCTGTTGAATATGGAAGCGAATGAGCCGCCGATTGTTTTCTTTCAACGCGTTATAATCCCCTTGCGCTTGCGCTGCAACCAGCGTGGCAAAGGTATATTTCTCGCCAGGAATGGCGACATCGGTGACGGGGGTATGGGTTATTTGAATGAATAACCCTTTGTTAGCATCACCCTTATGCAGTTGTCCCGTAGAGTGCAAAAATCGGGGGCCAAAGCCGATTGCTGTGGCTACGCGCAGTTTATCGCGCAAGGCCAGGCGGAGTTCATTCATGGCAGCCTCAGTCGCGGCGTTATACGGAACGTAAGCCATGAGGCAGATGTAATCGCCAGGGCGGGCTTGGGAAACGAAGGCTTGTAAGGCTTCCGTTACGGTTTCGCCGACCACAGGGCCATAAGCATCAATGTCATCGTAATCTAACGTAGGGGACTCGGTGGGGAGGAAACCTTGTTGCTCAAACGCGGCCATGAGTTCTTTGGCCTTGATTTTGGCTGATTCCACATTGGGTTGGTCAAAGGGATTGAGTTTTAACACCGCCCCTGTTGCTGCCGTTGCCATTTCCCAACGGAAAAACTCCTGCCCAAAATCCTCTAATTCATCTAAATAAATCGCAATAACTGGATGACCTGCGGCCTCTAACACATTAATCTGACCATCTAATTGAGCGTTATTATCGCCCGCCAAACGCAGATAAACAAACACGCGGTCATTACCATAAGTTGCAGCTTCAGCCATCGCTTCACCCACCACAGGCAAAATGCCCTGGCCGAGTTTACCCGTACTTTCAGCAATCAATTGCTCAATCCACATGCCAATCGCCTCAATTTTGGGCGAGGCAAAAAAGGTGATTTTATCGCGGCCCACTAACGCCAACTCGCCCATGGCCGCGCCTAATTGCAAGCCAGGGTTTTGTTGCGGATGATTGCGACATGCGGCAGCCATACTCTCGGCGCGGCGGAGGAGTTTGCCCGTATCCACGCCCACTAACGCGGCGGGGACGAGACCAAAATAGGTTAAAGCGGAGAATCGCCCACCCACATCAGGCGGCGAGGAGAAAATGCGGCGGAATTGTTGCTCTTTGGCGGTAGCTTCCAATTTAGAGCCAGGGTCAGTGACAGCAATGAAATTTTCACCAGGGTTGGTTTTATGCTGCCCGACTAAATCGAAGAAATATTTATAACCTGAGAAAGTCTCCAATGTGCCACCCGATTTACTGGAGACGACAAATAAAGTTTTAGTAACATCTGTTAATTGTTTAGTGGCGGCCATCACTTGGTCGGGATTGGTGCTGTCCATGACCATTAAAGGGATGCCATTGGCTGCGCCCCAGGTGGTCATAAAAACTTCGGGGGCTAAACTGCTGCCGCCCATGCCCAACACGACCACCTGTTGAAACCCTGCCGTTTTCATCTCTTGAGCAAAAGCCGTCAACGTGTCGGCCTGCGCTACCATATCACGAGAAACGGTTAACCAGCCGAGGCGGTTAGCTAATTCAGGGGTTTTCGCGGCTACGGCGGGGTCAGCCACCCAAACCGTGCCATCCAATTGCCAGATGCGGTCATGTACTTTGGCCGCATCCCACGCCTTGAGGCGAATGTCTACGCTATTTTGATAAGAGCCGAGATGGAAAATCATGGGGCTAAGTTGTTTGGAAACAATCGCCTCACGTTTGGTTTCGAGGGTTTTGAGCAGACTAACGAAAGATTTGGCAAAAGCCACCACGCCCTCCACTTGCAGTTGTTGCGTCGCGCCGTCATAATCCACGCCCAAACTAGGCAAACTAGCGATGAGGTCAGCCGCCTCAGTCAACCCTTGCGCTAGGGTTTCATTGGCCTGGCCATGGTCTTTGAACTTAACAATTGTTTCAGGCGGGGCGGTATTAACCGTGTCTGCGCCAATCAATTCCTCAATGTATAATACATCGGAATATTTCGGGTTCTTGGTGCTGGTGCTGGCCCATAAAGGTCGTTGGACGCGCGCCCCTTTTGCGGCGAGGGCTTTGAAGCGGTCACTGCCAAAAACCTCTTGGAATTTTTTGTAAGCGGCTTTGGCATTGGCAACGGCGAGTTTACCTTGTAAAGCGAGGGCTTCAGCTTTGCCTGTTTGCTCTAATAATTTATCCAATGACGCGTCCACTCGGCTAACGAAAAATGACGCGACGGAGGCCACTTGTCGTAAATCGCCACCCTCCGCGTCCAGTTTCTCTAGGCCGTCAATGTAGGCGTTCGCCACGTTAATGTAATCTTGCAGCGAGAACATGAGGGTTACATTAACGTTAATACCCGAACCAATCACCTCCGTAATAGCAGGTAAGCAGGCGGCGGTGGCGGGAATTTTTATCATCAAATTAGGCCGACTGACTACGGCAAAAAGGCGTTTGGCCTCGGCCACCGTCCCTGCCGCGTCATGGGCTAATTCAGGCGAAACTTCTAAGCTGATGTAACCATCATGGCCGTTAGTGCGGTCATAAACGGGCTGCAAAATATCGGCGGCCTGTTGAATGTCGGCAATGGCGAGAGCCTCATATAAATCTTTGATGGCAATGGTTGGGTTTTGGTTCAAAATAGCTTCCAATTGCGAGTCATACGCTTGGCTACTGGAAATGGCTTTTTCAAAAATGCTGGGGTTAGATGTCACCCCGACCACATGGTCTTCGGCTACCAAACGGGCTAACTCACCATCGGTGAGGAGGCTACGTTCAATATTGTCATACCATAAGGATTGGCCTAACGCGGAAAGTTTTTGTAATGAATTATGTGTCACTTTTATCTCCTTAAAATTAGTTTAAGTATATTAAGATTTAGCACCCTCACCCCAGCCCTCTCCCAAAGGGCGAGGGAGTCTCTTGTCTCCCCTCTCCTTGTGGGAGAGGGGACGGGGGTGAGGGTGTTTAGTCATTGCACTAAAATCTTGATATACTGAGTTTGAGTAAATGGTATTTTTATAAACAAACTGCTTTTGCAACAAACTACACGAATTAAAAACCAACCCATTCGTTTAATTTGTGAAATTCGTTGCGAAAGCCCTAAATTTTATTCACCCTGAAACATGTCAGTGGGTTGGCTCCACAGTTTGCCCCGAATTATTTCTTGTAAATCTTCGTCATAAGCCAACTCATCATTAATCGCGGTGGTCGCCAGCTTAAGAATATCCTCATCATATGGATGTTGTCCCATTTTAGATAACTCTTGTTTCAGGGCCGAAACCGTGACCAAAAACCGTTTGGTATGGCTAGGTTTACGCTTAAAAATTTGCACCGCTAAATCAGCCAGGCGGATGGCTAATTCTTGCACCTGTTTTGGCCCCATGGAGCTAATCGGGCGAGGCGACTCTAAGAACTCCAAATAAATACCGTTAGAAACCTCATAACGAAACCAAGCCTCCCAGGTTTGCTCGGCTGCATTTTTATAAAAACGTTGCGAAGGAATTTCCTCAAATTTAACGATAGCTGTATCTAAAAGTTCATCTTCATCTTCATCCCACTCATCTACATCAACCCGAGGAAGTGAATTGAGGATGTTATACCAACCATTGGCAACTATCACTGTCGCAATGAGGCTTAATAATGAGGCTTGGAATAGGTCAAAGGGCAGGAATTGGATTAAAATCCAGCCAATCCCAATACTAACGCCTAAAAGCAAACTAAAACTAAGTAAAAATAGCCCTACAACTAATAAAACGGCAAAAAAACCAGAGGCTTTATTGATGATGTTTAACATGCTCTCACTTGTTTCTCAAAGTTACATTGTCAAATCTCGCAGATTTTTAAAATCCTGCCACCTGTAAATTATTAGGTGATGGGAAGTCGGAGTCCGCAATCCTTTGCGGACAGCCCGCAAATAATTGCGGACTCCTAACCTAAATCCCCGATTTATTTACAGGTGGAAATCCTGTGAGGTCTTAACTCAAGTATACCATAATTCATGCTCATGGCTCAAACTTTACTTGACCAAGTTTGAGAAAATACCATATATCCCAATGTATGTTCCCAATGAACCGCCGACGGTGGTTAAAATGAAAACCAGAAATATCCGTAAGACTCTATTTTGCCACCATTTCCGCCATTGCATAACCTCATCCGTGACGGTTTGTAACTCTCTAACCACTGGCGGCTGAAAATAAACCTGCACAAAGGCCGCCACATGCCCCACGCCAATGACGGGAATGAGGGCAGTAATGGGCGAAACTAAAAACGCGGCTAAAATCGTCAAGGGATGACCTAAAGCAATGAGCGCGCCCAAAGCACTAGGAATGGAATGAACGATGACCCACAACTGGATATTTTCGCCCATAGCGGCCAACCCCTTCTCCCAACCAATGTAACCTAGCGCAACTAATACTAACAACGGAACGCCCCACCCCAATACACTCACCCAGGGCGACATGGGTGGGACTTGCTCAATTTCGGCCAAATCTCGTTGGTGGTTAGCAGTCAGGGCTTGCGTAATCCCCTCCACATGGCCTGCGCCAACCACCGAGACAATTTTTTGCCCCTCTGCTTGGCGCATCTTTTGGGAAAGATAAATATCCCTTTCATCTAATAACACGGTTTTTAAGACGGGCATAAAATTGCCCAACTCGCGCATCAATTCCGATAAGACATCTTTCTCGCGAATTTCAGTGAGCATCTCTTCGGAGATTTCGGGGCTTTCAAAAACACTCGCCAACCCTACCGACATCAATTTGGCGCGCTCCCACAACGACATGGAGTGCCAGGCGCGGCGCAAGGTTATCCGCACATCACGGTCACATAACGCAATGGGAATGTTTAATTCCTTCGCCACTTTGGTCGCCTCTAGCAACTCCGCCCCTGGTAAAATGCCCAATTTCGCGCCCAATCTTTTCTGATAAGCCGCTAAAATCAAATTGACCATAAGGGTGGTGAGTTGCTTTTGGCGGATAACTTCCCGCAAATTCAACGCCTCCCATTTGCTACGCTCCGCTAACGTTTTATAACGCGCCTCGTCTAGCTCCACGCAAACGCAATCGGGCTGTTCTTGGCTAATAACTTGCCGCACCAAATCGGCTGATTGTTGCGAAATATGCGCCGTGCCAACAATAATAAATTCTCGTCCATCCAGTTGTAATATTCTAACATCAGCAGGATAGTCGCGAGTCGGGGTTAATTCCATCAGTTTCTTTAAAAGAATGTTGCAACGAATTTCACGAATTAAAAACAAGCTATTAGGACTTACGCATGAGTCCGCAATCCTTTGCGGACAGCCCGCAAATAATTGCGGACTCATGGGCTAAATCCCCCAATTATTTATAGGTGAAACTCATTCGTTTAATTCGTGAAATTCGTTGCAAATGTTTACTAGTACGTTGTTTTCATCACTTCATCATATAACTGAGCCGTCGTTTGGGCAATGTGTGACCATTCAAACCGTTGGCCGAGCAACTTCGCCCCCGCCGTTAATTTATAACGTAAGATAGGGTTATCCATGAATCGGGTTAAGGTTTCAGCTAAAGAAAGCGCATCATGCCGCCGCGCCAATAATACATTCTCACCGTCCCGCACTTCAGGAATCAGGCTAAGGTCAAACGGCTCGGTGCTAATCAAGGGGCAACCATGCCGCAAAGCCGTCACGAGCGTCGTGCGACGGAAGGAAATACCCTCACGATAGGGCATGACCATCGCATCTGCGGCCAATAAATGGGCCGAAACTTCACTTGGCGTAATATAGCCCGTAAAATAAACGTGTTCTGTTAAGTCATATTGCTTTATTAACTCGCGCATCCGTTGAGCATATCCCGCGTTCGTGGGGTCAGCATCGCCCACCTCACCGCCCATCAACACCAAACGCACCGCGAGGCCACGTTGTCGTAATAAAGCAACACTTTCAATCAATTCCTCACCACCCTTACTCTCATTCAAAAAGCCAAAGTAAGTCAATAGCAACGTATTGTTATCCGCTTGATACCGCGCTCGCCAGATGGCACGGTCAAAATCGGCAGGCGGATAAGGGTCAATATTACTACCGAGGGGAATGGTTTGCAAAATAACGGAGTCGTCTAGCCCCGCCTGCTTCAGCCGCACCACATTTTCATGGTCAGTGCAAATAACGGCGTGGCTATCACGGGCCAAAGCCAACATAGATTGCCAACGCAGGCGGCCCGCTTTGGGGAAAATGTAAGGCACACGTAAGTCATGAAAGGTAGTCACGATACGAATAGGCCAACGGCGCAGGCGGATATACCAGGGCAGCCAATTGACCCAGCCGCCGAGGTCATACATGGCGGCTTGATATTGAATATGTAATATATCGGGGCGATGGGTTTTGAGGTGATGGGCTAAATAAAGCCAACTGCGCCACCCCCAATTGGGCGTGGCCGCGTGGACGGTGGCGGCGGTGGGTTGAGGGGAATGCCAACGCTGGCTGGTTAAAACGGTGGGGTTAATTTGTAACGGGGCAAGGTGCGACAGCAAATGGGCGGTATAATCCGCAATCCCGCCCTGCATGGGGGGGTATTCCCCCGTTAAAAAAGTGACGTTGAGTAATAAATTTTTACTATTAAGCATAGATTACAAATATTTTCTCATGACCGCTTGTTTTAACTCTGCCGCGTTATCTATAGTGGCTTGCGCTGCCTGAATTTTTGTTTCTAAGGTCGTAATTTCTGCCACCAATTGTTGTTGGATTTCTAGGGGAGGGACAGGCACCTTAATGACCTGTATTCGTTCCCATGATGCTCTAGGTAATTGTTGACCGCTTATGTTTTTTAATACTTCGTTATTAAACTCCTTTGTTAGGAAATAATGTGAATAGAATTTAGCTAGATATTCATTTTCAAAACGAAAAACGAGAATATCTGTTGAGCAAATTCCATTTTGTTTAGCATAATAAACTTTATTTAAATTAGGTCGTAATTTCCCATAAAGCACATCACCTATCCTAAAACAATTTTTAGCACTTTTAATTGTGGTGTATGTTGTTAATGGCACACCAACTAATCTACCTGTATTACTTTCAATATTTTCAAGACCAATATAAATAACTTCTCCTGTTTGAGTTTGAGGGTCTATCAGATCATTAATTTTTTCAGCAACATTATTCAATTTTTTTTGTGGGAAATCATTACTTAAAATTCTCGCGGCTATCTGCTTTTTGGTTTCACTAATAACCTTTTGTGCCTGAGCCATTGCCTCATCTATCGCGTCACATTCAGTGACAATTTGTTCTTGTACCTCTTTGGGTGGAAGAGGAATTTTGATATTTCTTACAATTTCAATGTTTAAATTTTTGACGACCACGCCTGATGCTTTCTCTGAAAATTGTCGCTGAATTTTTTCATACATTAAGACACAATACAGGTAATCTTTATTAATGGAGCTATCAAAATTAGTCATTAACAACCAACCATCATGAATACAACCTGCAATTTTCAAAATATAGGGTCTACCAAAACTCATAGAGTTAGATAGAATAAAATCACCTTCCTGAACAGCACGAGATTTTTCTGCGCCTTCTGGAGTTATTTTTTCGGCTGTTTTGGTAATATATTTATCGTCACTGCTTACATCACCAATTTTAATCCAATTAATACCATTATTATCATTAGTTAAAAATTTTTCTATTGGCCTTGGAGATGCCCCTCGCTCTATTTCCATCAATTCACTTAAACGCACCCAGTTTCGTTCTGTTTCAATCATGATTGACTCTCGTGGTACAAGCGAAATTCGCTTATTAAAATCTCGGCGACTAAAATCCAACATATCAACTAAGCGAGCAATAGTAACATAGTCTTGCAATGATTCGGGAACAGTCATAACTCCGTCAGTAAAATTTTCCTGAATCAGGGCGTTAATTTTTTCAGGATTATAACGATTATCAGGGTCATACATAGCGGTGAGGTGTTTACCCTGTTCATTGGTCGCCAATTTTATCCCTTCACTCCCTTTGGCGGCACTCCATTCATACCCTAAAAACTCTTTTTGGGCTTTCGTATCAGTGGGGCTTTTCACCACGACCACCCGTTGCGGTTGAGTTATCGCTAAGAGAAAGTAATATAACTTTTTGCTTTCAATTTCTTTCAGATAGGCCAAAAATTGTTTTTCTAGTTCAGCTTTTTGTTCGGCTTCATTTTTATCCTTAAAAAAGCCTTTCCGCTTAAGGTTTTTAATCTCGGTACTTTGGTCAAAATCTTTGTGATACTCTTTGAAAATATCATAAGCCAATAAAGTATCATTAGGCTGGCCTTGTAATAGGGTTAAATAATCATCAAACCCAAATTCAAGATGATTACAATATTTTCTTAAGAGAGGTACATCTTCAAAAATAACATCTTTTTCCATGTCGCCTCTAAACCACGCGTCCACCCGACAGCGATAATGGTCAGCAGGAGCAGGGTTATCATCTTTACGCTGTAAAAACAAGGTCACGGTATTAGTACCTGTCTTACCAAATGTACCACTACCTAACTCAACAATCGCGACAATATCGAAATATTTTAATAAAATCTCACGGGTAGCTGTATAAGTGCTATCTGCATTAGACAAAATAGATGAAGGGACAATAATCCCCGCCACGCCTCCAGGTGCCATGAGTTGATAAGCCCGTTCTATAAAAAATGTTTCGATAGCATTATTTGTATGGTAGGCTTTTTCATTAATAGTTCGGAGTAAACTAAAACGGTCACGGTCAACTTCAGGCAGAGTCTCTAAAAAACCTTTCACACTGTAAGGTGGGTTAGCCACTAAAATTGAAAAACTATCATTAGTAATTTGTTCATGAGCAGCTAAAGTATCGGCATAGATAACATTAATGTCATCTTGGTTATACATAAAGGCTGAAACTTTCGCCACTTTAGATAAACGATACTCTTTTTCAATACCATAAATATTTTGATAATATTTACGAATGTCGGTCAATTTATGCTTTTTAACAAAAGGTTTAATTTGGGTCGCCAATTCTGTTAAAAAATGGCCTGCACCACAAGCATAATCAATCACTTTAGGCGGTTGCTCATTTTTAATAATAACGGTTTCTAGGGGTAACGACATCAAAATAAAGCGAGTAATGGGCATGGGGGTAAAAAATTGCCCTTCCGATTGCTTAAAGCCCTGGTCAAGAAAAAATTCAAACATATCCCCTAAAAATTGATTTTGCTGGTCACCATTCAGCTGAATGTCTTGAATCATCCACACAATTTTGAGCAAAACAGTTGCGTTTTGATAAAACAGTTTTTCGTTATGTACATCAATAAACGAGAAATCGCTATTCGTAAAATATTTTTGCTGACGAAAATGGCGTAAAATGACATCACGAGTTGCATCAGGGTCGTTTTTGAAAAACTTAAATGCCTCTCGAATGGTTTGGGTATCAATATAAGTTACATCCTCTTTCAAAAACTGTTTCATGCCATCACGATATAACCGTTGTAAACGGTCAATCAACTCAAAATAAGAATCAAAGGCAATCCCTTTCCAATAAAATTGCAGGTCGTATGGATTGTGCTTTTCATCAACTATCTTACACAAGAAAAGATTAACTAACTTATCAAATGCGTTTTCACGTCCTGAAACATTATGTTGACGTAAAATAGTGGCAAACTCATGATATTTAGGTTGAATATCAGTTTGTGTAACAATTCTTAAATCGCTAACTTCATATTTATCTTTCCCAATATGGTAAGGTTGAATGTTTTTTTCGAAAATTCCCTGAGTGGTATATTCTCGTTTATAAGTTTCTGTCCATACCTTAAAGCGTTCTTTAACACTATTTGCCTCTTTAAAGGATTTGAGCGTTTTATCATCATCTAAAATTTGAGTATTGTCACGATGAGAAATAATGTAAGAAAGATATGTTAATTCATCATTTTGCCAATCGGAAGTATATAAACAAAGAAATTCAACATCAGACATTTGTTGAGTATAACTAAATAATTGGTCACCATCTAAAAATGTCTCTTTCCATGCCTTTTCAAATTCTTTCCCCTGAGTTTTACATTCAATAATTAATAATGGCTTTTTGTTATTACCTCGTACTAAAATATCAGCCCGCCCCCCACTTGCTCCATGTCCCAGTTTCCACTTAGGTTCAAGTTCCAAATGTACAGGTTTGTACCCTTTTTCTAACAGGCGGTGAACACACTCAAACACCACAAAATTTTCAGGGGCTGAAAAGTTACAGGTTTGTCTTTCATTAATCAACATGCCCTTATCTTTATCTTCGGGATAAATTAAAGTTTTATTCCCAAAATCTACCTTAAGTATCGCCTCAACATAAGGAAAATATTTGGAAAAAATTTGACCTTCGGTGGTAAAGCCGAGTTTGAGCAATAGACTTTTAAAATTTGTTTCAGTTATCATAAATAGTACCGTTGTTCGTCTAAAATGGTTTTATCTTTCAATCTGACAGCATAACATAGCTAACCAAATATCGCAACCTAACCGCATATGACACATTACCCCAACTCCCGTAACACTTGGCTATATGCCCGCAATCGCATGGCGCGCACCTCGCGGCGGTGGCCGATGAGCCATTTGAGGCCCTCCTCCAGCCATTGCCAGGCAAAGGTCAGCCAGATAAAAAGGTGTAATAGTCTCGCCCAGGTTGCGCCAAAATATTTGTGGGTGTAATAAATTTTACTCCGTTGAAAACGCAATGTCCGCGCCGCGATGCCCTGCTCACTGGATTTACCTTCATAATGGATAATTTGGGCGCGGGGCAAATAGTGAATTTGCCAGCCATGCTGACGGCAACGGCGACACCAATCGGTTTCCTCAAAATACATGAAAAAGTGTTGGTCAATAAAACCGACTTGCTGCCAGGTTGCGCGGCGAATCAAAATGGCCGCACCGACCACCCAATCAACGGGTTGCACCTGGTCAGGGGAAACATCCACCAGGTGATACTGTTGGGCGTAATAATTATGAGGAAACCATTGCCCGATGAGGGTACTTTCCATGAAGAGTGAGCCTAACGTGGGGAAACGGCGGCGCGAGGATTGAATTGAACCATCAGGCC
>JFJP01038946.1_pt1 | contig 15067 bp, 12 predicted proteins | sample 431651 | NCBI WGS metagenome assembly JFJP01 (sample SAMN02602958, study PRJNA72255) | Microbial mat metagenome, whole genome shotgun sequencing project. | biome: fresh water; feature: sink hole; material: water; isolation source: purple microbial (photo- and chemosynthetic) mats found in...
CTACCGAGCCCGTAGTGCCTGTAGCTGTAGTGTAAACAAGTTGTCCCACCGAGTAGCTTGCTGAGCCTCCGGCGCCTGTTGCGTTTCCTCCTGCGGTAGAAATGCCTGCATGAAGCACCTGTGCTGTGAGTAAAGTAAAAGCACCGATTGATATAAACAGTGCGATTAAAATTAATTTTTTGTTCATAATATTTTTTTTATATAAATTAATATTTGAAAATTACAGATGATTAATCTTTCAAACATCGAACTGAGCCACCAAATTTTTTGCTGCTATCAGTTCTGTAAATAGCTGCTCCACTGCCAATTGAACGTACATAAAGGTAATTAGGATCGGTTAAGAGGGTTTTAGTCATAAAATAAGCCGTAGAACCTAACTCGCCAAAATAACCTAAATTTCCACGTCCTCCAGCAGGTAGAGCAGAAAAACCAACATTATTTGTACCGTTATTTGGATTGATCCAGAATGAAGTACCTGTAATTTTCAGTTTAGCACCTGCAGTTTCATCCCCACCTAAGTTGGTCGAAAAAATTGTCCAATCATTGTCAGTTGGTACATGCCAACCACAAGGACAAATATTGTTCGGATTAATTGCTGCATATCCGTTATAGAGTTTCCCATAAATAGGTTCATTGCTCCCTATATTTTCGTAAATGGCGTATGCACTGGATGTAAGTGCAGACCAACTTCCCATAGTGGATACCTGTGAAATAGTTCCTCCTCCAATACAATAGATTGTCGATCTGAGATTTTCGGTCATCCAAATTTGACCACCAACATTTGTTATAGTATAGTTATTTCCATTGGCATCGGTACATCCCACAAACTCGAAGTTTATGTTTTTGTCTTCTGTAGGCACATCAGCAACTATTGTGGCGTAAATACCAGATATTCCCTTATAAATTATATGGTCGTTAGCTGCATATAACATACTTGTTTCCAAAGGGACTTGTGTTTTCTGAGGCGATGATTTTGAAGGCTCAAATCCATTATAAATAATAGCCGCTTTTGAAGTATGAATAGCCTGACTAATTATTTTTGTAGTGTAATTGAACCCAAGTCCTTGTAAGTGAATAAAATAAACCCCGGCAGGCAAATCCAAACCGAAATTGTGATTTCCTGTCATTAAATCCTTTTTTGTTGACATTATTTTTTTTCCATCTAACCCAAAAACATCAATTTGAGTGTTTCCTGCTTGTTTTGCAAAAAATGTAACAATTGCGTGATCTGTAAAAGGATTTGGAGAGACAGTTAATTCTGATAAATTTCCATTAATCAGTTTAATTGCTGTAGAAGTATCAGTCAATCTAAGGTTGTATCCAGCCGGCACAATAACCGAAGTTCCTTTCGTAATGTTTTGAACCAAAACACTTTCGACAACACTACTTGCTCCAGAGCCCGAGAAAGTTATTAAGTAGTTTATAGCACTGATTTTTACTGTTGAAAACAGCAAACAAAAAATCATAATTGTTGGAAAAAAGAAGTTTAATTTTTTCATACTGAATTGTTTTTATTAATAAATATTTCCTATGTTATTTAATATGATAGAATTAATATAAAATATTACAATAAAATTATTTATATTTAAATACTCTTATTAAAAGAACTTTATTTGGCCATTTTTTGCTAAATCCGCCTCGAGTGTTATCTACTAAAGCCTGAAAGCTCATTTTTTGTGGCGATTCTGCCTCGAATAACAGCACTAAACAAAGTGCAGCCAAAAATGAGATTGCCTTTTTTATTCGATTATTTTATTTTTTATGTGATTTTAATCATCTGCTAATCTATACTTTTAAGTCTGTAACCAGCAGATATCAATTATTTTTTGTTCATTTTTCAAGTAATATTTTTTTTGGTTTCGATAATAAATATTGTTTATTCAGTAATAATTTCATATTCTACAATCAGTCCATTAATCAAATACAAAGCATTAGGGTATTTGCCTTTCCACTTACTTGTTATATTAATTCTATATTCATACTTTGAATTATCAACAATATGATTAGTTGTAAGTGGCATTGATCTCTTGGATGTATTAATACCTGTGGTAGTACCACTTATTATTGTACTTGTAGTTGAAGATGTCCCCGTAATCTCACTTTTTTTCAATGATAAATCCATATCATCGGGTCCATTATCGATGTAATAAAAAGTCACCTTGGTGATTTTTGCACCTGATGGTAGAGTAAGTGGAGCTTCAAGAGTATATTTATAGTCTTCATTAACATTAATTATACTTCTAAATCCATTAAAAGTTTCATATTCAACAGAAATAGCCGGAAAAAAACTATATGCACCTACACTTTGATATGATACGACAGGGCTTGTTCCTCCGCTTGAAGGTAAATTCCACGTGCCATCACCACGCAAATATGTGGTGGCTGATGCACCGGCAGGCAGTTTGGCTATGGTTACGGCGTTGTTGGCTATATCTGCAGTAGCAATGGAGAGATCGGTGATTTTTGATGAAATAACAGAATTATCAGCTAATTTTAAAACTGCTGATGTTGTGCCATTTCCTGTGAGCGTGGCATCGGTTGTTACTGTCTGTGTTCCCCAGTTATCTCCATTTTCAACTGTTTTTGCATGCAGTGCATAAGGTACGCTCAATATCTGCGTATCTGAAGTAATGCTGTAACTTGTTCTACCACCCGGGTCAATTTCGGTCTTGATGTAGAAATTTCGAGCACCCCAGTCGATATTGGCAAATACACCTTCTACAACAGTTCCTGTACCAATCTCAATGCTAATTAATCCGTTAACGTTGGTTGTGGGAGTTTGAGTTTCCACATATACGTTTTTTGTTAGTACTTTAGTGGTGTAATAATAAATGCTTATTTGTACTCCAACTGTTTGATTTACAATAAGTGCACCTTTGGTGTTGCGCACTACAGCCTGATAACTCATTTTTTGTGGCGATTCTGCCCACATCGATGTAGTAAATATTATTACCGCTAATACTGTAAATAGTTTTTTCATGGTGATTATTTTTAATGATTTTAAATGTTTTTACTTCTTTACTTTCAGCAAATATTTTAGAAAATAAGTTGCCGGAATCAGATCAATCATATAATTTGGAGTTTCGATAACTTTTCTTTCGCAATTCTAATCATTAATTTACAAATGAAGAACCGTAGATAAGTCAATTTGGATAACTTATTAAATTTTAATTTTAAGGTCTTCCAGTATAATACTCCCCAAATTTAAACCAAATATTGGGTACCTTAATTTACTTTCCATGATCAATATTTAATTAATTTTCCTGTTTTAATAACATTTATATCAGAAATGAACCTGTAATAGTAAATATTGGTTGGTTGAAGTGATAAATCTATCATGCATGATTCTTGCCTGATTGATTTTTCGTATATTTTTTCGCCCAAAAAATTATAAAGTGTAAATTGTAGTAATTGATTTGAATTATTTTTAATATTAAATATTCCTGATGTTGGATTAGGGATAATTGAGAAATCAAGAAAGGTTAATGCTGATGAAGTTCTTATTGGATTATAATCCTGAAATAAACTATCAACCTCATAAGCCGATAAGCCTTTGCGATAAATTTCTATATCGTCAATTTTTCCATTGTAGTAATTAGAGGGCGATGCCCAACCACTTCTAAAAGTTCTTCCTATTTCTAAAGGTATTTGTATCCCACCATCTGTAATTGAACTGATATTTACGTTAATAGAGTCAAGTAATTTGTTGTCAAGATAATATTTTTGATAATTATTTAATGGATCAAAAACCAGAACTACATGATGCCAATAATTATCATTATAAGATTGTAAAGTAACAAAGAATGAATCCACAGAATTATCATTCCGCACATCAAAATACAAACGGCTTGTTTCGTGAAGAGCAATTCTATATAATCCAGCATCTGGATTACTACACAATGGATTAGCTCCACAACGATACCAGTCAATAATACTACCATTAAAAGGATTGTTTGTGTTTGATAGAAACCACAAAGAAATACTCATTGCATTTGAACCTGGTGTGAAATCGGAACTATATGGAACTTCTATGTATTGCGAATAATTACTATCAAAGTGATAAGCTGCATTGTCATTCCCAAACCGATCTGTTGTTAGTGAAGCACCGAAAACATATCCATTATGAGTTCCTATCTCATCGTTTGCATTGCCATTGAATAGATACTTTGCTATAATACCAGTATTTACTTGTCCAAACACATAAAATCCTAATGTTATTATTAAAATAATAAATAATATTTTTTTCATACTGATCAGTTTTAATCTTTTACACATCTTACTGAGAATCCGAGAGGTTTACTGTAAGTACTTTTTGTTATGCTGTAAGAAACTGAAATTAAATGTCTTCCATACATTGAATTACCATTTGCGGTGGCAGTCCACCAATATCCGTAGTTGGTAATACCGCTAAAAATACCATTTGAGCTTCGATGGCCGCCAGGGAGTGCTGTAAAGCCTGTTCTGTTGTTTAACGATAAATCATTACCGATAGCTCCTTCAACGGTAGTGGTTGCAGTCCATAAATTGGTTGAAGCAAGCGATTTTGCAATTTTATCGTTGGTGGTAGAACCATCGTAATTATATCCATTGGCTATCAGGTAGGTTTCCAATGTTGTCCATTCGGCATCGGTAGCTACATGCCAACCTAGGGGAGCTATTTTTCGTGTATCTAATACTGCATAACCATTGTATAAATGTCCATATGTTGTGCCATTTGCATTATTATTGTCGAAATCGCACCAGGCACCTGTAGTTGCATCCGACCAAGGACTGTTTGCAGTGATATTTGTTATTATATCTCCATTCCTGTAATGAGTCGTTTTCAAATTTTCGACTAACCATGTTTGTGTGCCGATAGTAACGGCATGATATACATTTCCATCATAATCGGTAACTATACTTGTGGCTTGCTTAAAAGTAATACTGTCAATATTCGTAACTAAGCTTTTGTAAGCTACTGCTCCTCCTTTATAAATATACAAGGTATCTTGCGATGCAACTGATATAACAATCAGAAATAAACCGATAAAAATGCTGAGTATTGTTTTCATAATGTTGAAATTAAGATTTACTGTTTAATAAATTTACAGCTGTTCCAAGTTGTACCTTCTAATACACGACAGATATAAAATCCACGTGATAAATGAGCTACCGAAATAACATTTTCGTAGGGATTGATAATAGTTGTAAGCATCAATTTTCCATCAATACTTCTGATTTCAATGTAATGATTTACATTTTCGTTGGGGTCATAATCAATGTGCAAAACATCTTTCACCGGATTGGGGAAAATGTTGATCAATGATGTTAGTGCAGTGTAGTTGGGTTTAATGCCGGTGCGTGGACTAAAGTTCAGATAACGAATACCTGTCCTTGTAAACGCTGTTGAGCGTGTATCCTTCATGTTCACTATCAGGTTACTTTCAGAAAAGGTAATCGACTTAATAGTATTCAAATCGAATGGAGTAATAGTTCCTGTTTTCTCCCTGACATTCAATACTGATTGCGCCATCAGTGCTTCTATTCCTAAAACAAGTATGAACAAGGCACACATTTTGATTTTCTTGTGTTTCATAATTTGAAATGTTTTAAATTATTGTGTTAAACCTTTTGTTAAATAAGAATAAGTATTGTGTAATAATACGTGTCAAATATTTTTCTGATTATTAGTTCTAAATATATTACAGAAGAGAGTTGATAGTTAAAAGATTTATTGAACAAAGAACAAAAATGTTCTAAGTCGAACTACATAAAAGATAGTGGAAGTTATTCATTTAGTTTATTATATTTTATTATTTTGAATAAAAGAAATTTGAATCTCCTTATCGCACGTACTGAACATTTAAGACTTTTACCTGAAATGCCTAATTTACAATAAGCGCTCCCTTAGTGTTGGGAATTACAGCCTGGTAGCTCATTTTTCTGATACCGTGCCGAATAAAGTTGCAGTAAATAACAGTACTGCAAGCAGAGAAAATAATTGTTTCATAACGATTGATATTTTGAATAAAATAATTTAAGATTTATGGTTATAATAAAAAAATATTCCATTTATAAGAGAATAGAATTTTATAATCTCATATTTCGTGTAAATAGTTTCTACAATTACCGTTTATTAGTGAATTTAAGTATTATTCTAGTGGATGCATTAAAATAAGTTGATTCGTTAATATAAAACAAAGATTTGCGTTACGATTTTCATGATAAACTGATCATGATTTTAAAAACCAACTTCTTAATATTCTTCATTTACTAGTATAAGTTTTTCAAGTTTTTCTAATCGTGCATTTACATCGATGTTTTCCTGTTTTAGCCGGTCGTTTTCGATTTTCAGTTCCTTGACTGCATTCACCAAAGCTACATTGACTATATGCATATCAAAATTCAGAAAACCGTCGGCACCTTCAGTAATAGCCTCAGGAATTACCTCCTGGACATTCTGGGCAATAAAACCAACGTATTCAATATCAGAAGAAAGATGGATTGGATTCTCTTTTTTGTAAGAAAATTTTACGGGTTCAAGTTTAGATATCACATCTAATCCGCCTGTGTATTCGCCATGGATATCTTTTAGCCTGGAGTCTGACCATGTAGCCCAGGTACTGCCACCAGATTTTGCGGCTGTGCCATCCACTACCAGACGGTTGGTACCAGGGCTGGTGTAGGTCGTTCCGATAAAAACACGCCCTGGGAAGAAGTTATGGTTTTCACCATGACCCCAAGTAAAATAAACTGAGTTATTATATCCTATTGTTTCTATTCCGTTTACATAAAGAGCAGTTCCTGAAGTGATTCCATTGTTTATATTTAAATTGCCTGCCACATCAAGACGGTAAGCAGGTGAAGAAACGCCTACACCAGTTTTGCCGTTTTTGTAGATGACAAAAGCATCCGCAGGCTTTGATAGTGTGCCGTTTCCGACTACAAATAACCGATCGTTAACATCAACGCTAGAACTAAATTTTGGGGTGTAATTAGTATTATTGTATCCTATAGCAGTTTCGCAAAAGGAAGGTGCAAAAGTATTTTGTCCAAATGCTGAAGAATAATCACCCGCAGCTGTTGTGTTGTTTCCGAACCCAGATGAACCATATCCCTTTGCGTTAGAATAAAGATTGGCAGCAAATGAAAAATCGCCATCGGCCATTGTATTACTCCCGAAAGCAGAAGAACATTCGCCAATATTATCAAAATCCCATTTGCCGATTGTATTTACTTTACCTGCCCTAAAAGCTGCTTTGTCAGAGATCCACATCATTCGGGTGCCCGCACCTTCTGCTGGTAGTGAACCATAATCGCCGGATCTGTATTCACCCTCAAACAAAACATTTCCTTTACCTTTTCCCTTTCCATATACGTGAAGTTGAGTATTGTTTGCAGGAGAACTTATTCCTATACCAACACCTCCCGTACGACCAATGTTGTCAGATTGATTGGCATTTCCGCTCCATCTTGGGTCAGGTTCTGTAATGCTTTGGGCTGTTTTTGCATGTAACGCATAAGGTACACTCAAAAGTTGGCTGGTTCCGTTGATTGTATAGGAGCTTCCTCCTACAGGGTCAGTTTCAGTTGTAATAAAAAAAGGTCCTTCTGTCCAGTTAATAGTAGAATAATTACCAGAAACCCTGGTACCATTACCTATCTCAATCACAGCTAATCCATTGGTATTGGTAGTTGGATTATGTGTTTCAACATAAACAAACGATCCCGGATCTGAACCCTTTCGAATCCATATTCTCATTCCTACCGTCTGGTTAACCACTAATGCTCCTTTCGTGTTGCGAATTACAGCCTGGTAGCTCATTTTTTCGGGTACCGTGGCGAGTAAAGTTGCAGTAAATAACAGTACTGCAAGCAGAGAAAATGATTGTTTCATAACGATTGATTTTTTTTTATTAAATAGTGATTAGTGATTAGTGATTAGTGAATAGTGACATGGTGTCAATGAAAATTGAAAATTGTAAATAGTAAAATCGTAAATAAATTTTACTGCGCCCCATATCCTTTTACATTACCAAACAAATACAAGGCTTCTTTCCAAGGATAGCGGTTACCAAACATGGTTACCGATGAGGACATTGTTCCCTGCAAGTTCATTCCCATCATGCTGCGCCACATATTAGCAGGTGAATTACGGTCGAGGTCGGTCTGCTCGGAGTATCGCGCATTCAAATATCCGTCAAGATAATCTTTGTTAACTTTCAGGTCTTTGGGAATTTCGCTCCGGTTACCGTTAGCGCTGCTAATCTCCAGGTCGCCAAAGTCACCTGCATTGATGCGAAGACGGGTGTTGCTTGCCGGACTGTAATGCAGGTCTTTGTCCTTGTTTACAAAGAAAATATTATTGTCAACTTTAATCCATTCGTTTTTATTGAAACGCGTATGGTCAACTCCCGCAAGTATCGAAGCGCCAATGATGTTGTGATGGATATTGTAATTGCATTTGGTCATAACTCTTACGCCATAACCCATGTCGAGAAAGTCCTTGGTACGGCTCCATGTAAAAAGTATGGTATTGTAAGTCACTTCCACATCACCGCACAGTGCCATTGTATTGGGTCCTCCCGTGCTGGCACAAGTGCCGTAAATTTCGATGGCAGCCATGCGGTTTGCTACGAAAATGTTGTTTCTTACTGTGAATCTTCCGCTGCGGTGACCGGCTTGCAGCGCAAAGCTGGCGCCATTTACAAATACACAGTTCTGCACAGTAACATCTCCGCCGGTGGTTGCGCTCATAAACTGCAGTAGAGGTTCGTCCACAGTGGGAAAGCCTACAGGAGGACGTTCGGTAGAAGGAAGAAGACGACCACCTTCAACTCCGTTAACGATACCATCTTTCGCATGGTAAGCATTTCGTTGTCCACCATCAAAAACAAGGTGGTCAAGCACAGTGCCATTCACATCTTTGGTGAATTTCAATATCGCTTTGCGCGTTGAGCGGGCACTTTCGTTATCGGGTTGAATTACTGTGGGATGAACAACAATGTCTTGTCCGGTGAAATTCTCGTCCCAACTTCCATAGATTTTAACCCCTTTGTCACTTTCAATAAAGCCTACATTAAGCGTTCCCATTTCAATTCCACCGGCCATATAAATGCTCGAGCCGGGGGTGGCTATTGAAATGGCTTTGTCTAAGTTTTTTAGAGGGGACGATTTGGATCCATCGTTTTTGTTATTGCCGTTTTGTTTGGATACATAAATAATCGTTCCATCTACGGTTTTTTCTTCCGCTTTATTAATAGCATTGTTTGCCGATTTATTTGTAGTGCGGTCAGTGGAATTATTGATAGTCTGGTCAACTTTTTGGTCCACCTTTTTCTCCATTTTCTGTTCCACTTTTTTTCCTAAATTTTTCAGGTTGGTAATTTGTGCCTCAAGCTGAGTTACAACAGCCATGGTCAAAACCAGGCTTAAACTTAATTTGAATAATGTTTTCATAAATTAGTAATTTATTTTTAGTTATGTTACTAGTTTGTTGTAGACAGGTGAAATTCAGACGATAGAATTCTTTTAGTTTTTTGTGATTTTGAATGTTTTAATTTCTGCATATTAAACAAAAAATGTGAAGACATTAAGCATCTGATTTTTTATGGTTTTAATTTTTTTAAATTGTTTTTATTCTTCATTTTTCAGATTTGGTAATTTCTGATAGAAGCTTTTCAATTTTTTCGAGTCTGACTTTCATTTGATTGTTTTCTTCCGTCAACCTGTCATTTTTTTCATTTAGCTCTTTCACTGCATTGACCAATGCTACATGAATAGCATGAATATTAAAGTCTAAGTAACCGTCTTCACCTTTAGTTACTGCTTCAGGAAATACTTTCTGAACATCCTGAGCTACAAATCCAATTTGGGGTAAGTTTGTGGGAAGTTGTCGGGCATTTCCCGCCTTATACAGAAACGAAACAGGTTGCAGAACAACAATTTCTTTTAAACCCTTCTGATAGTTCCCGGTAACATCTTTCAACCGAATATCCGAGGAAGTACTCCAACTACCTCCACCGGTTTTACCAGCCGTGCCGTTTACTTCCAGGTTGTAAGCAGGTGTAATGGTATTGATACCTACGAATGAATTGGATTGTTTGCAGAAAATGGCAGTAACTGCATTGGTATTATACATTCGTAATCCTCCGGCATTCACATCGTTGAAGATATGCCATTTAGCAATAGATCCTTCATGTATTCTGAAACCGGCATCTTGTCCGGTATTAGAATCCAGAAACATAAAACTATCGGGATAACCTACTCCTTTAAGATGAATACCTGCACCCGGAGTTTCTGTTCCGATACCAACTTTTCCATTAACATAAAATTTACCGCCGGAAAAAAAGCCTGAAAATCCATCAGGAGATTTGACAAATCCAGAACATCCTACAGTTTCACCTGTAATTGAACTACAAATCCCAGTTAATCCTCTGCCATTTGGTGAAGCCACAGATCCGTAAACGCCATAGGTTGTACCGGAACTTACTTCACTAAATCCCTTGACTCCAATTCCACCATCTGAAGTAGACCTGCCGCTAACTCCGATTCCGGGATTACCATTAGAGGAATATTCATAGCCCATAACTCCGGATCCTTTATCATAACTTACACCAATGATGGCGTTCCCTGTGTTACTGCGAACGTCCAAAGGGCTATTAATAGCTGCGGCACCACTTGTTCCTATACCTAATCTTTTTTGTGTTTTATCCCAGAATAAATCAGGATCGCCACCAAGTGTTTCTCCATTGCTAAACTGTATCTGACCAACTGCCCCAACGGGTGTAGTTTTTTTAGATATTTCAGCAGTTTTTGCATACACGGCAAAGGGTACATAACGTAACTGAGAGGTTCCACTAATGGTGTAATTTGTTCCACCGCCAGGGTCAATTTCCGTTTTAATGAAATAAGTACCTAAGGTCCAGTCAATGCATGAAAATGTACAATAAACAGGCATTCCATTTCCTATTATTATAGTAATCAATCCGTTTGCATTCGATGTGGCGGTTTGTAATTCGGAGTATACTACAGAACCTGTAGCAGAACCTTGTAGGATGCTTATTTTCATGCCTATCACATGATTGGTAATTAAAGCATTGCTGGTGTTACGTACAACAGCCTGATAACTTATTTTTTCGGGAGATTCGGCTGTTGCCGACATAGTTAATGCCAATAAATAGACAAGAATAAGACGTGATTTTTTCATGATGATTAGCTTTAAAAAGTTATATAATTTATTGGTTGAAATTATTGACTTAACTATACTAATACGGAAAAACAAATTATAATCTTTTTATAATCTTGTTGAAATTTAAGGTTTTTATGAGTATAATATTAACAAAACTAAGTTTATATTTGTTCGATAATATTAAAATACTCTACAAATATATGAATAATTTAAATAACTATCCACACTATGCAAAAATTTGTGCATTAAAAAACGAATATTAAAATCAAACATAAGGCAAATAAAACGAAAGAACAGCTTTAATAGTTATAAAAAAAAATAAATAGTAAAAATGCATTATATCAGTATTTTAAATTCGTAAAGGTCTATGTAATTATAGAAGTAAATTTTTAGAAACCCAGAAACTATTTTCTATGAGATGAAATGTAATTCGTTAATGATTTTTCATAGCTTCAAAGTATCACAATTTTAAATAATGTTGTTAAATGAACTTATTTTTCTTCATATCCTTTTTGTAGCCTTTAATAAATTTGCCAAATTCCTTGTCTTTTTTTCTTTTTTCTTCAATAGTAGATTCAAAATGGGTTTTTTCTCTTTCGATTTTGAGGTAATTTTTATAAGATTTTTCGTCTATTTCCCCTCTTTCAATTGCTTTGATAACCGAACAGCCTATTTCGTTAGTATGCGTACAATCTTTAAATTTACAGTGTTGGGAAAGGTCGAAAATTTTTCGGAAAGTGATTTCAAGTCCACCATTTACATCGATAACACCAACTTCGCGCATTCCCGGATTGTCAATTAATATCCCGCCATTTTCTAAAACAATCAACTCTCTATGGCTTGTAACATGTTTTCCTTTGTTTGTGCTCAGACTAACAGAATCGGTTTTCATAATATCTTTCCCGACCAAATGATTGAGTAAAGTAGATTTACCAACACCCGAGGAGCCCAACATGCAATATGTTTTGCCTTTTTCGATGGATGCTTTTAAGGCATCATATCCATCTATATATTTGTTGTTTATAGTAAATACCGGAATATTATCCATCCGGTTTTGAATTGAGCTAAGTAATTCATTCATCCGATCCTGATTGATTAAATCTGTTTTACTTAGTAGAATGATGGGTTTAACTTTCGATGAATAACAAATGGTCAGATATCTCTCCAGTCTGTTGAGGTTGAAATCCCTGTCAACAGCCTGAATAATGAAAGCATAATCAATGTTTGCAGCAATAATCTGAACCTCTCCAAATTGTCCGACTGCCTGCCTTTTAATTATGGAAAATCTTGGCAGAATTTTATGAATGATAGCAAAATTGTCATCGTAAATTGTCAAAGCAACCCAATCGCCTACTGCCGGAAAATCTTCGCGGTTTTTTGCAGTAAAGCGCAAATTACCTATTAATTCCGCTTCATGTTCACCTGTAGATGTCCTTACTTTATAACGTTCCTTGTGTTCTTCAACAATTCTTCCTGCTACAAAGTTTTCTAGATAATTATCGGATATATACTTCTCAAATAGCTTGTTATATCCAAGAGCTTCTAAATCCATAATTTTTTGATTTTACATTATATATTTCATTTAGTGATATGTAAGAAATTACTTTTCAAAAACAATTTGACAATTATAATGAAATATTGTAAATGCCTTTGATTAATATTTTGTTTTTAATAACCTCACCGGGTATCTCAGTGAATCCATTATTTTGCTTTCCAATTTTGATTTCAAGAGGTTTAAAGAAATACGAGTTTTTCTCTTGCTTTTCCAAAATCAATATTACATTTCCTGTTTCGGTTTTGATTATGGCATCGGTTGGTAGTGCATTCACAACTTCAGTACTTGTTATTATTTCCGATTCAACAAATTCATTGGCAATAGGATTTAGAAATTCTTTGTCGGTTATTGAAGCGTAACATTCTACAGATTTAGTATTATTATCTACCGAAACGCCTACGGAGCTAATTATTCCAATTTGTTCATTTTTCGAATTTACAGATTTGATCCGTACTTGTTGACCTATTCTCAGATTTGCCACATCTGTTGCGAAAACTGAAAGTTGAACCTGAAACATGGCAGGATTGGTGACTTCCACAAGCGAAGAATGTTGATCGACATAGGCCCCGATATTGACTTTTAGGTTCGAAATATACCCATTTATTGGCGATTTAAGTGAGTACGAGGAGAAGAACTCACCATTTTCGATTTTTGAAGCAGGAAAACCAATGGATTCGAGTTTCAATTTCAAGCCATTGTATTTAGCCACTGAAGTTTTAAACTCACTTTCGGCCATAACAAATTCTTTTTCGGATGTAACCTTTTCATTATAAAGAGATTTAACCCGTTCAAATTCATTTTTAAATCTTTTGAAATTTGCTGATGCTTCTGCAAAATCTTTTTGAATATCAATTATTTCGTTGCCGGATATTTGGAATAAAGTTTGATTTTTCTGAACAAATTGTCCGTTGTGGCAATGAATACTTTTAATTATGCCTGAAATAGGTGCGTTTACTTCAGCCATACCATTGGGCTTTGGTACAATGATTCCATTGCATTTTACGATACTTTCAAAAGATTTTGTTTCTATTATACCCAATCGCATTGTATCTGTGGCAAACTGCTGGTTTGTTATTTCAATCAGATCCGAAACCTGTTCAATAGATTCCTGTTTTTTTCCACATGAAAACAAGATAAGTATTGAAAATACAAAATATAGAAGTTGTTTTACTGTTTTCATATTTTTTTATTTTGAAAGATAATTAAGTTCTAGAGTAACATTGGTGTAATTCATTAAATTGTTCAGATAATCCAACCTGATTTGCAGTGCAGTTTCGGTACTTGTAGCAAATTTAAAGAAATCGATTTCTCCATTTTCAAAGCTTAATTTCGAAGTTCTGTTTATTTCATCGTACAGTTTACTGCCATTTTCGGTGTAGTAGTTCATCAGTTCTTCGTACTTCAATTGTGAATTCAGAAGCTCTTTTTGTTTAGTTTTCAGAAGTGCAATTTCATATTCTGAAAATTGTCGGGTGGCTTCCATGGCTATTTTTGATGCTTTGATTTTTGATTTTTGTGCATTGTAAAATATAGGAATCGCAACGCCGGCCTCAAATCCGTGGTAGTATTTGGCATTTTCAAAATAATTTGTTCCAATAAAATAGTTGAAAGTTAAATCGGGAAGCAATTTATTTTGTTCAATTTTAATGTTGGCACTGTTCAGGGCTTCCTTATTTTTAAGTAACGAAAAGAATGGAGTAGAATCTATTTCTCTTTTTACAGCTTTCAAAACAGTTATTTCTTGTGAAATGGTAAACGTTTTGTCGTATCCCATTAGGTTTTTAAGTTTTGAGTATGCATTATCAATACTGTATTTTATGTCGTTCAATTGTTGAATAGTTTGTTGCCGTTTGGCTTTAATATTCAATAAATCGAGATTGCTTATATCACCTTTGTTGTTCCTGAGTATTGCGCCTTTTTGAATGTTAAGAAACAAACTGTCAATATTTTCGTAAATTTTCAGTTTTTGGTTCAGTATCTGAAGTTCAATGTAGTTGAGCGAAACCTGTTTGATAATATTCTCGCTTTGTACTTTGAGTTCGGCTTCGGCCATGTAATGCTCAATCTTTTTTGCCTTTAATTCGGCACTATACAGTGACGGAAAACTAATGCTTTGCTCCACACTCCAAACTTTTAACGGGTAGTTGTTTTCGGCTATATTATTTTGGTCAGTGCCATAAGTAAAATTTGTTTTATCTAATCCAATAGCCGAAGGAATTAGGGCTTTTTGTTCTTCCATTTTCAAAGTATAAGCCTTAATTTCCTTGTTATTTTGTAAAGCAATATTGACTGCTTCCTCCATGTTGATTGTTCTGTTTTGTGCAAATGCATTCATTGAAGGC
>JFJP01038947.1_pt1 | contig 15067 bp, 11 predicted proteins | sample 431651 | NCBI WGS metagenome assembly JFJP01 (sample SAMN02602958, study PRJNA72255) | Microbial mat metagenome, whole genome shotgun sequencing project. | biome: fresh water; feature: sink hole; material: water; isolation source: purple microbial (photo- and chemosynthetic) mats found in...
CCACTGGAAGATGAAATGCTGTAGGTGCAGGGGGGGACGCCCTGTGTCACCGTCACATCCATCGGGCTGCCGGTTGCGCCTGTGGCTGTAATCCGGATCGTTGCAGTTCGTGATGAAGGCCCTGCATTGGCGCTGTATTGGCAGGTGATGGTTCCGGCATTTGAACCGCTCCCGCCGGATTTAATAGACAGCCAACTGCTGCCGGGCATAACCGATGCCATCCAGGGCATGGCCCCTGTTCCGGTGTTGGAAACACTGAAAGTTGTTGTACCTGCATCTTTGGTGACAGATCGGTTGGTCGGGCTGACCGAAAGGGCCAATGATCCAGGTTGTCCACCGCGAACGGCCCGTACATACATGCCACCCGACTTATTGCGGTGATAGACGTCGCCGTAGTAGAAATCCACGTCCCACGCGCTGTCTGGAGAATGGGGGCTGGTGCTGGAGGTCCAATAGTGGGACGATAAAGCACCTGGGAATGCGGTTCTATCAATAGCAGGATTAAAGCGTGTGTAATTGACTATGGATTGGAGTTCACTGCGATTGGGCAGGCGCCAGTCGCTGTGGCCTGCCAGAACAAGATTTTCGCAATAAGTCAGAGCGTTTTCCCAGGACTTTGTTCCAGATTCGCCCTGCTGCCACATTAGGCCAGTACTGGGGTCTGTGGCTGTGCCGTCACCGTTAATGATCAAAGGTTGCAATGATCCAGACTGTTCACCACGAACGGCACGAACATAGCCAGTATCTGACTTAAGTTGGATATATACGTTACCGCGGCTGAAATTTACGCCCCATGCGTGGTCAGGATAATGGGCATTGGTACTGGAGGTCCAACTATCCGCCCACTGAGTATTCATAAAATACGCCGTATTGATTGCCTGACTATAGTTGTTTGCATGCACCAGCATGGACAACTCCTTATAGGTAGGCAGCCGCCAATCCTTATGGCCTCCGTAGTTTGCTGCATTCAAGGCATCAATGAAATCCTTGGTATCGGTTCCATTTCCGGGTGTCCCTTCATTGCCGCCATTTGTTGCCGGATTCGGGTCATACCAGGTGTATGTGTTGTCCTTGTCATGAATAGATCCATCATCGGTTTTATTTTCCCAGATGAGACCTGTGACATTATCTCTGACCATGACCCAGGTTGCAGCCGAATTCGAAAGGTCATTCCCATTAGAATCAAGTTTGGTGTAAGACGGCGGGTTGATGGTGTAATCCGCATCCTCGCCAAAGGTATTGGTGAAGGATGTGGTCTGGCCGGTATCCGGAATTTTGCCAAATGCCTGACACAGACCTGGAATAATTAAAACCGTACAAAAAAAGAAGAATAGTTTGAAAGTTTTTTTCATAATAGATGCCTTTTATTGAATAACACTTTTTAAAAAGAACATGAATCACATTCCTAACAACCCAGCTACCAGCAAGCCCCGCAGTTTTCTGTTCATACATCTCGACAAGTTTTGCTTTTCATGGATTACCAAACCCCTGCGTCCCATAACAATTTAAAAATAGTCTGTCAACCTGCAAAAAAAATGAATACCTTTGATTGAAAAATCTCAATTATTCTACCCGTATCCGCATCTGTAACTTTTTTGTAACCCGCTTGTGCTATTGCAGAACTATTTCGGAATAGGATCGTCCTTTTTGTGACCTTTTGTTGCAACAAGCGATGGCCAGGGATCAGAGGTATGTTTTAATTCTTAAGCCAAGGAGGCATTTTCAGATGAAACTCAATCGAAGAGACTTTATCAAAATAACCGGTGCCACGGCCGCCGGGATTGCCGTCAGCGGTCTCGGGTTTGACCTTAAACCGGTCAAGGCCCATGCCGGGATGCTGAAAACCCGGTATGCAAAGGAGACCACGAGCATCTGCTGTTATTGCGCCGTGGGATGCGGGCTCATTGTCCATACCAGCAACCGGGGAGACGGCAGGGTCATCAATATAGAAGGTGACCCGGATCATGTGATCAACCAGGGAGCGCTCTGCTCCAAGGGGTCATCCATCAAACAACTCACGGAAAACGCAAACCGGTTGACCGAACCCATGTACCGGGCCCCCAATTCAGACCAATGGCAGAAAGTGTCGTGGGACTGGGCTCTTTCACAGATCACGGACCGGATAAAAAAAACCCGGGATGCGGGTTTTGAAACCACCAATGCCAAAGGCCAGACCGTAAACCGGACCACGCGTATTGCATCGGTCGGGTCAGCCGCCATGGATAATGAAGAATGCTGGATTTACCAGGCGTTGATGAGATCCCTGGGGCTTGTCTATATCGAACATCAGGCCAGGATCTGACACAGCGCAACGGTAGCGGCTCTGGCAGAGTCGTTTGGACGCGGTGCAATGACCAACCACTGGATTGACTTGAAAAACAGCGATTGCATTCTCATCATGGGAAGCAATGCAGCGGAAAATCATCCCATTTCCTTTAAATACATCACCCAGGCTCAGGAAAAAGGGGGAACGGTTATCAGTGTGGATCCAAGATTCACAAAAACATCATCCAAGGCTGATATCTATGCAGCTTTAAGATCAGGGACGGATATCGCCTTTCTCGGCGGCATGATCAAGTATATTCTGGACAACACCCTTTATAATAAGGAATATACTGAAAACTATACCAATGCCTCATATATCGTGAATAAAAATTTTGGGTTCAAAGATGGACTTTTTTCAGGGTATAAAAAGAATGAAGAAGGTCCTTCCATGGGGAGCTATGACAAGTCTACCTGGACCTTTGACATGGATGAAAAAGGGGTTCCCGTAAAGGATATGACCCTGGCCAACAAACAATGTGTTTTCCAGCTTTTAAAAACTCACTACAACCGATATGATCTGGATAAGGTGTCTTCGGTGACCGGTACTCCTAAAGAAGATCTGTTAAAAGTATATAAGGCTTATGCGGCAACCGGTGCAGCGGGCAAAGCCGGTACTATCATGTATGCCATGGGCTGGACCCAGCATACGGTAGGTGTCCAGATTATCCGTACCATGTCCATGATCCAGCTCCTTCTTGGGAATATGGGTGTGGCCGGAGGCGGTGTCAATGCCCTCAGAGGAGAGTCCAATGTTCAGGGTTCAACAGACCAGGCCCTGTTATGGCATATACTCCCCGGATACCTGAAAATCCCGACTTCTTCCGCTGATAGCCTGGAAGCCTATAACACTAAATGGACTCCCAAAAGCAATGACCCCTTATCAGCCAACTGGTGGCAGAATTACCCCAAATATTCCGTCAGCCTTCTGAAGTCCTTTTTCGGGGAAAATGGAACAAAAGAAAACCAGTTCGGGTATCACTGGCTGCCCAAGGCAGAGGATGGAAAGTCCTATTCATGGTTTGATATTTTCGATGCCATGTATAAAAAAGATATCAAGGGCTTTTTTGCCTGGGGTATGAACCCGGCCTGTTCCGGCTCCAATGCGGGAAAAATCAGGGAAGCCTTAGGCAATCTGGACTGGATGGTCAATGTCAATATTTTTGACAATGAGACCGGTTCCTTTTGGAGAGGACCGGGTATGGATCCCTCAAAAATCGGAACAGAAGTTTTCATGTTGCCCGCCGCGGTTTCCGTTGAAAAAGAAGGTTCCATCAGCAATTCCGGCCGGTGGATGCAGTGGCGATATCAAGGCCCCAAACCCCTCGGCAACAGCAGGCCCGACGGAGACATCATCCTGGAACTGGGTCGACGTTTGAAAAAAGCATATCAAACCGACGGCGCAGTGAAAGAACCCATCCTGAATTTAAAATGGGATTATGATACCCATGGAGAATTTGATGCCCATAAGGTTGCCAAGGAGATCAACGGATATTTCCTGGAAGATGTTAAAATAGGTGAAACCGTTTATAAAAAAGGCTCTCTGGTGCCAGCCTTTGCAATGCTTCAGGCCAACGGATCGACTTCTTCAGGCGACTGGGTGTACTGTGCTTCCTATACCGATAAAGGAAATATGGCGGCCCGTAGAAGCAATAAGGATGCGGCTAACAATATCGGTCTCTATCCGGAATTTGCCTGGGCATGGCCGGTCAATAGAAGAATCATTTACAATCGGGCATCGGTTGATCCTAAAGGCCGCCCCTATGATGAAAAAGACTGGGTGGTCCGGTTTGCCGGCGAAGAAAAAGACGGCAAATATACAACCAGCAAATGGGAAGGCGATATCCCGGACGGCCCCTGGTATCCCCTTCAGAACCCGGACGGCACCAAACGCGAGGATGGCAAACATCCGTTCATCATGACCACCCACGGCCATGGGCAGATTTTTGGACCAGGCCTGGCTGACGGACCCTTCCCCGAGCATTACGAGCCCATTGAATGCCCTGTGGAAAAGAATCTGTTCAGTTCCCAGATGGTCAATCCCACTGCTGTTGTGTACGGCACCAAGGCCGACTCTCATGCCACCTGTGACCCGAGATTCCCCTTTGTGGGAACCACTTACCGGGTTTCAGAACATTGGCAGACCGGTCTCATGACCCGGCCCCAGGAATGGCTCATGGAACTTGAGCCCAATGTATTTGTTGAAATGAGTGAAGAATTGGCCAAACTTAAAGGCATCAAGAACGGAGAACGGGTAAAGGTTGCCAGTGCAAGAGGAGCCCTTGAATGCACCGCCATCGTGACCAAACGGTTCAGGCCCTTTAAAATTGGTTATGGAACGGTCCATCAGGTGGGGATTCCCTGGCATTACGGCTGGCGCTGGCCTGAAACGGGAAAGGAGGAGAGTGCCAACCTTCTGACACCTGCGGCTGGCGACCCCAATACCCGGATTCCTGAAACCAAGGCCTTTATGGTCAATGTGACAAAGCTTTAAAGGAGAATACCATGACCAAATCAATTTTTGTCGATACAACCGTGTGCACGGCCTGCAGGGGCTGCCAGGTGTCGTGCAAGCAATGGCATGACCTGCCAGCCGAAAAAACCAAAAACATGGGGAGTCATCAGAATCCCCAGGATCTCTCCTTTCTTACTTACAAGGTTGTCCGGATGAAGGAAGAGATCATTGACAAACACCTTCAGTGGCTGTTTTTCCCGGATCAGTGCCGGCATTGCGTGGATGCGCCCTGCCTGGCAACGGCCTTTAATGAGGATGCCGTCTATCAGGACCCGGCCACGGGAGCAATTTTATATACAAAGGAAACTAAAAAGCTGGCGGCCGATGATATTATCGCGTCCTGTCCTTACAATATTCCGAGGAAAGCAGAGGACGGCACTCTTGCAAAATGTGACATGTGCAATGACAGGGTTCATAATGGTCTGAAACCGTCCTGTGTCACCACTTGCCCCACTGGTGCCATGGCATTTGGAGACAGGGAGGAAATGCTGAAGCTGGCAAAAAGCCGCCTTGGAACCGTTAAGGCAAAATTCCCCAAAGCCATGCTGTTGAATCCGGATGCGGTAAACGTGATTTATCTGGTTGCTTTTGATCCCAAGCTCTATTCAGATTATGCTGTGGCAAGCTTGGACAGAGGCGGTTTAAGCCGCGGAGTGGCCATAAGAAAAATGATGGGTCCCCTTGCCAGGATGATGCGGGTATAGTAAGTTTAACAGAACTGCCCGGGATGAGTTTTTCCCGGGCAGTTTTTAATGGGGGAATAAAATGAACACTCTGGAACAATTGAATAAGACTGCGGAATCGATTACAAATATCAGGCCTGCCTACCGGGAAATCCTTGATTTTTACAAAGAAGTTTTCAGGGTTCAGGAAGAAAGCCTCAAGGACATCCAGTTGCCTCCCATTATCATAGAACCCGATCTTCTGAAAATAAAACAAAAAAATGAGCTGCCCCTGATAGACCCGTCTGAATTTCTGATTGATCTGAAAACGGCCACCCGTACTTTTCTGGACATCTGTGACCTTGCTTCAAGACTTGCTCCAGGGCTGTCATCCAATGCACAGTTTTTGAAAAAAACATTGTCTGAACAGGCCTTTGATCTTGAACCCCTGTTTTCTGCCATTCTCAATCGCCATGACAAAGTCCTCCAGGATCATTCCTTACTTTTCGATGTGCCTTTTAATGAGCTTTCCCTTTTCGGATATCTCAGCATTGCCCCGAGCATCAGGGCCTGCGCAGAGCAGCTTGAAAGCTATCTGGCCAGTATGCCCGAACTGCAGAAAGGCTATTGCCCAATCTGCGGCAACCCTCCGGATATAGCCTTTCTCAACCAGGAAGGACAACAGCATCTGCACTGCTCTTTCTGCTGCCATAAATGGAAATCCGAAAGGATGGGATGTGTATACTGTAAAAACAATGAAAAAGACATGCAGCACTATTTTTTCAATGAAGAAGAAAAAGAATACCGGGTCAAGCTTTGCGATCATTGCCGAAGATTTATTAAAGTTGTGGATTTAAGGCAGATGAACCGGGATTTCTTTCCAAACCTTGAAATGATCGCAACTCTTCACCTTGACATTCAGGCAAAAGAAAAAGGATATACAAATGAAGGCACCGAAAGAAATGAGGTCTATCCATAATAATCAAACCGTATCCACCCGTATCGGATTAACCGCTTTATTTTTTATTTTTTTTACCGGATCGCTTTTATTTTGCGAACATGGATTTTGTGAAGAAAATGCCATAAAAATGGATTTTCTTCTTCCTGCCCCAATCACTGAAATCCATAAACAATATCTCGGGCTTTCATCAGACAAAGATTTTTCGCTTGGACAGATCAAGGCCCAGGTGGTCATCATTGAAATTTTTTCCATGTACTGCCCTATCTGCCAGAGAGGAGCAGAGGGTGTCAATGCTTTGTTCCGCCTGATTCAAAGCAAACCAGCCCTCAAGGATAAAATAAAACTGATGGGTATTGGCGTAGGCAACTCGATCTTTGAAGTGGATTTTTTCAGGGAAAAATACAGCATTGAATTTCCCCTTTTCAGCGACAGCAACTTTTTGATCCATAAAAAAATCGGGGAGGTCAGAACCCCGCATTTCTTTGGTCTGGCACTTCAAGGAAATGGCGACGTTAAGGTTTTCTATTCTAAAACCGGAGAATTTTCTTCCCCTGAAAGTTTTCTTCAAACCATTTTAAAAGAGTCAGGGATAAAGGAGCAGCCATGAAATCCATTTTCATATCCGCCTTTGGTGCTCTCATTTTTTTCCTTTGTCTTGCAGGTCCTTCTTTTTGCGGGTCCAGTGCCTTTGGAAACAAAATTTTCGATCCGGGATCACTGAAACCCGTCGACAGTGTTCTTAAAGTAAAGACCGGCGATAAAGCCCCTGATTTTACCCTGACCTCCATCGACGGAAAAGCTGTTAAATTAAGCAGTTTCACAGGCAAAAAAAATGTGATGCTGACTTTTATTCCTGCGGCCTGGACCCCGATCTGCTCAGACCAGTGGCCCGGCTATAACATTGCTGAAAATCTTTTCAAACACTATGACACCATTCTCATCGGCATCAGCGTGGATTCTTTGTCCACACTTTTTGCGTGGACAAGAGACATGGGCGGATTATGGTTTGATGTGGTGTCGGATTTCTGGCCCCATGGCGCTGTCAGCAATTCTTTTGGGGTCCTGAGATCCAACGGCACAGCAGACCGGGCGATTTTTCTGATTGATAAAAAAGGCATCATTCAGTTCATCCATGTGGGGGATATCAATATCAGGCCTGATCTTGGGATGCTGGTTCAGGAAATGAAAAAACTTACTTTTTGATATACTCTTTTAAAAATCCCGGTTCTTTTTCAATATAAATCCGTGTGGTCATGGAGCCGGTTGTCTTGCCGTTTGTTCCTGTTGCTGTAATTTCGTGGGCACCAATGGAAGGCCGGACATTGATCTTTTTCCCAATGCCGAGTTTTCCGTCTATGTTGCTGGTCCAGACAATGGTATCGGAAAAATCTCCCTGAACGGACAGGGCAACCCCTTCAACCGGGATGGGAAGATCTGAAGTATAAAAATACTGACCGTATCTGGGTGTCCTGATGAACACTTCTGTGGAATCATCCTTTGCAATATCAATATCCTTTGATAATTGCAGATACTCATCCAAATGGATTTTCGGAATAAAATCGAGCTTTTCCTTTAAATAGAAAAGTCGGATTTCTTTTTTGATTTCAGGCAAGTTTTTATAGTCGGATTTTTCATGGGCATTGAACATCTTGATGATCTCAATGGCTTTTTCATATTTATGGGCCTTATACAGCTTTTGCAATTCTTCATACCGATCTTCTATATTGACAATGAACTCGACCCTGGCCTTTTCTTTTTTATCCTCCTCAGCTTTTTTTTTCATGGAGTCGGATTTTATATCCACGATGAGTTTGAAGATAAGGTTGAACAAAACAAAGGAAAATATGGATAAGATCACAACCACTTGAATGAAATATGGTGTTTTCCGGGAAGGCATCTTCCTTATGAATTCTCCTCGATTATAGTTTCACTTCTTGTATTTTAATGGATGCCATACCATCCGTAAAGGTTTTTCACCTTTTTATCGGGATTTTATTTTATCAAAAATATTGAATGTTTCTTTATCCGGTTCGGCGCCAAGCTCATTTCTGAATACAAGGATACATTCCTCAAACACTTCTCTTGCCTTGTTTTTCTGCCCGGAATCCGCATAAAGAATCATGAGATTCTGATACGCACTTTCAGAATAAGGGTCTGCATCAAGAATACGCTTCCAGGTTTCCACGGCTTTTTGAATCTGATCCAGCTCTTCGTGGAGTCTCGCCTTTTTTTCCAGCACCTCGATATATTTTGCCCGTAAAAGATCTCTTTTCCTTGAAATCCATTCCAGGTATGGCTCTTCGTTAAAATAATCTCCTTTATAAAGTTCTGCTGCCTTGTCATATAAGTCAAGGGCTGTATCAAAATCATTGTTTTTTTCTTTTTCCGCAGCCTGGACGCTAAAGGATAAAAATTCATCTACATCCAGCGTAACAAGGATCGGATCAAGGGATACCAATCCCGCTTTCTGAACAATATAGGAATATCCGAATTCCTTTTTAGCCTCGGGTTCCAAGGCTTTTCTGAGCCGGTGAAGGTTGATTTTAAAATTTTTTTCTCCTGCTGCCAAATCCGCCTGTGGCCACAAATCATCCATCAGAATTTCTTTTGGAATATCCCTTGATCCGTGAAGCACGATGGATTTCAGCAGAAGAAGCGGTCTTACTCCCTCAAAGATCCGGCTGTCCAGAGCCTTTTGGCCACACAGGATATTGAATCGGCCAAGGGTTTCAATCCTGATGGCGGGCAGTAAAAGTTTATACAAGGGTCTTAAATTTTCTATGACCCGGTCTCTTTCCTTTGGCCTCACCAATGAAAGGACCCTGTCCATTTCTTCCATCACCAGTGACGGATCACACTTCAAACTTAAATTGTGCAAATATGATTCTTCCGGAAAATGCCCTTGAGCAGTCATCCAGATGACAATAACCCTGACCGGAATTTTCCCGCTGATCAAGGGGAAAAACATATATCCCTCACGGGAGGCGATTGAAAGTCCCCGGTGCAAAAAAAGCAGGGCTTGCCGGGTATCGTTTTGTTCCCATGATATCAATCCGGAGATCAGATAGTTTTCTGCACAATTTAAATCTGATGAAATGCTCTCAAAATAATCCCGTGATGGGCTCAAGAAACCCTCAGCTTTTATAAAGTCTTTGGTTTCAAAATAGATTATTCCTGCAAGCTGCTGTGTCAGAAAATGGTGGATATCTCCTTTTCTCAACTGATCCAACGCATCCAGGGCTTTTTGGATTTCATGAACGGCAGCCGCGATTTTCTTTTGTTTTAAAAAAAGTAAGGCCTTGATCCGATGGGCAATCCCTTTGTAAAAATCATTTCCTTCCAGAATTGAAAAATCATTCAGATGGTCTGCCATCTGGAGGGCTTCATCAAACCGCCCTGAATAAACCCTGAATAAAGCCCCGGCTTCAACAAAACTCGGATATAAAAAAATCAGACCAAATTTTTCAATATCCTGTTCAGATTTTATTAAAAGCCGGCCTGCATCATCAAGCAGACCACTTTTTAAGGCAAAATCAATATCCACAATATTTTTCAGGGCCCTGAATTCCGGATGCTGTCCTTCTCTCGTCATGCTCCTGATTTTCACCAGCATCTGTCTTGCATTGGCAAAATCACCGGCCTGGACATGGCCGAAGGCCATGGTGATGGAAGCATGAAGCACAAGATCATCATTATTGATCCGTGTTCCCAGCAGAATGGCATTCCTGCAGGCGGAAACCCCTTTGGGAATATTTCCGTCGCCGGCAATATATCCAAGACCGATCTGCTGCCATAAAAGACCCCTGGCCCATATAAACCTGTCCTTTTCCGGCATGGCTTCAAGATAGGCTTCAGCTCTTAATATCCATTTGAGAATCACTGAGGAAGGCTCGCGGATAAAAACCGCAGCCTCAATCAGATACCCCACGGCCAAAAGGATACCCCGGATATCGCGGTTTTCTTCAAAAAGAGTTAATGCCCTTTGAAAATCCCTGATATTTTTTTTACCGCCCCTGATCCGCCGGGTCATGGTCAAAAAAAAGACCAGCCAGGGATCATCCACCACTAGGAGGTCCGGAAGACAGGAGATCCATTTCTCAAGCCCGGACATCTTTCCCTTGATCATATAGTCCGCTCCTTTGACCTTAAGAATGCGGATAATATCTGAAAACGCCTCAGCTTTAATGAAATAATTCATGGCGTCTTCCGGGTTTTTCTTTTCCCAGGAAAATTGACCGGCCTTATGATAAAGGGCCTTTACCTGATTGAGACCCCTGGTTTTCACTAAATCGTGAAGCAGAAAATCCCGGAACAGGTTGTGATATTTGAATTTTGGTCCCTGATCATCAAAATCCATCCTCTGGATGAAGAGATTTCTTTTTTCAAGAGTTGCCAGGATGGCAAGGCCATCCACTGATTCGGCAATATGGTTTGCCATATCAAGATCAATGATGTCCGGAATGGAGGTAACTCTTAAAAACTCACGGATGGATTCGGGCAGGGTCTTGTAAATTTCCCTGGAAAAATAATCAAAGGCTTCCGATGACACCTTCTCCGGAAGGTTTGAAAGTCCTCCGGAGTGTCGCAGGGATTCTGAAACCAGGGTAAGTCCCCCGGCCCATCCGTCCGTTATCCTGTGAATTCTTTCAATATCTGAATCCTCTACCCTATATTTCTCATGAAAGAATGCCTTGGTTTCATCAAGGGTAAAAAAGAGATCTTCGTTTTTAAGAAAAAAACCATGATGTTCTGTTTTAAGCCGGGGAATATTGAAGGGCAGGGTACTCCTGGACAGGATAAAAAATTTATGCTGGTAAAAACGGGTATTCAGGATACCGTTGATCAGCTCAAAACCGGAGGATGTCTCTTCGAGATTTTCAGCATCATCCAGCACCATGATCAGGGGGGATGACAAATCTTTCAGCATCAAGCTAATCCCTTCACTATATCTTAACAGATCTTTTTCAGTTCCAAGGGTAGCAGATGGGATAAAACGGCCGATATCCTCGAGCCCGGTTCCAAAAAAAGAGGTGATCCCGGCCAGAAGTCGGTCAAAAAGTTTAACATCCTCATTGTCATCCGGGCAAAGGTGAAACCAGAGCGCTTTTTTTTGTGAGTCCTGAAGATAAGAAGCCACAAGGGTGGATTTACCCTGGGCCGCCTGCCCCGTGATAAAAAAATTCTGCCTGTGAAAATGCTGATCCAGAAGGCTGAACAGCCTTGGCCGTCTCACGGCATCTAAAATATGCGGCGGGCCGTATGGACCTGTCATGGCAATCCTTTTTGCGTCCTAATCATCTGTCAAGGCTTCTTTAAGGGTTGCAAATTTATCCATCCCGGCCATCTGGAAAATCCTCAAATAATTATAGGACAAGTTCTCCATGACAATGGAGATATTTTTTTGTTTCAGAGTCTGTATCACTTCCATTAAAAGGGTAATGCCTGATTTATCAATGGAAAAACCGTCATTGAAAATAAGAACCACCTCTGTTCCATTCTCCAGATTCAAAGATTTCATCAACAATGAAAAAGAAGGTCTGGCTGAACCGCTCAATTTTCCTTTTAAAGAAACAATGAGATTCCTGTCTTTTTTAGTTTCAGACAACTCAAAGGGAAGATCCCTTGGCATCTGTCTTCTTTTTTCAGCCCTGGCAAGGGCGGAGCTCAGGGCGTGCCGTTCAACCGGTTTGTTGATAAAGTCGGAGGCATCCCGATCAAGGGCTTCCACTGCTTTTTCCATATCCCCATGACCGGTAATAACAATGACTTCCGAAGGAATTCCGGTCTTCCTGATTCTTCGCAGCACTTCAAGACCGTCCAGACCCGGCATTCTTATATCGGTAAAAACAATCCCGGGCCTGATCTCATCAAACAGGGCCAGTCCTTTTTCACCGTCTTCAGCCGTATAAACTTCATATCCATAAGCCGTAAGAAATAGCCTGAACATGGAAAGGGTTGGTTTTTCATCATCAATCACTAAAATTTTCATTTTCTTTCCCCTGTGGTTCATCATTCCATAGCATTCTTTACATGGGCCGGAAAGAGGATTCTGAAATTGGTTCCTTTTCCTGGATCACTGATCACGGTGATGGTGCCGTTATAATCCCTGACGATCGACCTGTACTTGTAAATTAATTTGAAACCCTGTAAAATTTTAAAATATGGATGAGGCAATGGATATCAGAGACCGCAACATTCTGTCCGGGGATGAGGTTCTAAGACTGAACTTTATCAATGGTTCCGGTTCGTATATATTTCGCAGGTATTATCGATCCGGACTTCGCTCCCTTATTTTTGAAGTTCTTTTAGCTGAAGAAGTGGAAAAAGAAACAACGGGTGAGAGTATTGACGGCATTAAAATTTTTCCAAGAGCCAAACCAAAAAAAATGTTCAGAATCCTTCGAAACCGATTTGACTCAAAAGAACAGATCTTAAGGGAAATCAAAAAATACAATATTCTGTTAAGTTACCTGGGTCCTGATCTGATTGCTACATCAGAAGAATTTATCGTTGACTATTCCGTCATGGGAAAACAACAAATCGTTCTCTGCGGTCTCCAGGAATATATTGAAGGAGAAATCCTCGACCCATGGCAGCTTCCGGGAGAAAACCATCTCAAGGATATCTTTACGTCTCTGCCTGAAACCGATATGGCGCTGAACATATGGTTCAGAAAAGTGAAACAGAATATTGCCAGGTTTGTTGAAAAAATCCGACAGATGATTGGAGAAACAGGTTATATCCCGGACCTTGCCGGCATTGGTAACCTGATCATTACGAGAGAAGGCGGTTTTAAGCTTGTTGACATTAACAATATCGTCCCATTGAAACTGGACAATATCATCCTCATCGACGACAAGGGCTATCCATCCTGTGATGTGTCAGTGGATGTACTGTCTATTCTTGAAAGAGATATCCTCCAAAACAGTCTCCCCCCGGATGAACCGCTTTACCGGCATTTTCTGACCCCCGAAAGAAAAAAGGAGGTCCGGCGTCTTGAAAAAATCTTCTACAACGGGTTGACATCCGGGGTTTAATATTTTTTATTGGGTCACAAACGCATTTTTGATTGCATTGAACCTGTAAGGCTTGTTATTCTGCTGATTAAAATTTTCTTTAAGAAATGGCAAAAACCATAGAAAATGAGGTGCGGCAAATGACTGGAAAAATCAATATGACGGGAAATTCCATCCGATCCCTGATTGAGGCTTTCATTGTAGAATCACCCTTAAATACAATGCAGACCAGAAACAGCGACCCTGCCTGGGATCAGTCCCTGGTGGGGTTTGCTTCCGGCTCAGACCCCATCTGGACCCAATATAAGGAATATGTCGGTCCTTTCCACTGGACTCCCTGGGAAGTGTTCAATCAGAACTGCTCAGATACCCCTGCCAATGCGGATCAGCTCACGGTTATTTCGTGGATACTCCCCCAGCGCCAGGACGTCCGCAAATCCAACCGCAAATCCGGAACCTATCCATCGGAAGAATGGGCTCGCATCCGGGTGTTTGGGGAAGAATTCAATGTCGCTTTAAGACTGCATGTGGTGAAAACCCTGCAGGAGAGTGGATATGCCGCTGTTGCTCCCATGTTGACGCCCAACTGGACCATTGTCAAATCGCAGCGGTTTTCCTATGCCTCGTCCTGGTCAGAACGCCATGCCGCCCATGCCGCCGGACTCGGCACTTTCGGGCTTTGCGACGGTCTCATCACCCAGAAAGGAAAAGCCATGCGGACTGGATCAGTGGTGGCAAAAATATCCATTCCGCCAACCCAAAGACTCTATTCAGACCATCGGGCATGGTGCCTCTTTTTTGCCGAAGGAACTTGTGGCAAATGCATTGACCGATGCCCTGCCCGTGCCATTACCGAAGCCGGACATGATAAGGAAAAATGCAGGCAGCACCTTCAGCGTTCAAGGGAATACGTGAAAGAAACTTACAAGTTTGAGGGATATGGGTGTGGACTCTGCCAGGTGGGCGTTCCCTGCGAAGCCGGTATCCCGGTCAAGGCTGCACGGGAAGCCGTAAAAACGGGGATAAAGCCACCGCCGCCACCGCCCCTGGCCTGATTATCACTATGTTTTTTTAACCATGAAGCGCATGAAGCTTATGCCTTCAAGGATTGCGATAAAGCTTTTTGAGGGTTTCCGGAATTTTACCTTTGGGCTTCAGACGAAGATCAGGCCCTATTTCAAAAATTCCAAACCACTCTTCAGGGTCATCTATTTCATGACGGCTGGAATCGGTCGGGTCTTCGCCGCTCTTCCACCATTCATCCTGTAATTCGAAAAAGGATACGCCGCAGATTTTTTCACTGCCCTTTGCTGTTCGAATATCCTTCCAGATGGCCTCAAAAGCCTTTGGCACATCTTCGATCTTGTGCCCGCCAAACCCCGGCACCCATGATTTCGGTTCGAAAGGTGAAGTGGAAAGCCCGACCTGGGTGATGAATACAGGCTTGTCTGTTTGGGCTGTCAAATCTTCCAGATAGCCCTGATAGCTCGTACCCGTGACTGAGCCGGGCGGAGAAGTGCGCACTCCCCTGGCATAGGGATAGATATTAAGACATACCAGATCGCCAAGATCGGGATTAATGATATTCGCT